>Ga0056128_1012051_pt1 | contig 10601 bp, 9 predicted proteins | sample WorMetLIZISLAND2_FD_71113 | JGI IMG/M metagenome (GOLD analysis project Ga0056128, IMG submission 71113) | Marine gutless worms symbiont microbial communities from Max Planck institute for Marine Microbiology, Germany - Olavius geniculatus... ... | reverse complement strand
TACTATCAAGTATCGCGATATTTGAGTCATTATCATTAATTCATTTTTCGCACCGCACAACACTACGCTGTATTATTTTTTATTCTATGTCCGTTGTCAAGATATGTGTTTACATGGCTAACGGCATAGCGACGGTCCATTGCCAATGCAAAGTGCTGTTTATTTATACATTTATAATTTATCCAGCAAAATAACCACGCAAAATAGATATAGTATAAATGTGACATTTCTAGATTGCGAGTATAATTGAATTAAAGGTCTTATAAGTAGATACAAAGAAGTTTTTCTTGTTGGATGATGGTGAAATCGTATAAATTGGAATGTCATAAGACACCTAAAAAGTGATCGTAAGATTTTTGTCGTAAAATTGTCGTAAGACGTTTTGTGAATTAGCACATTAGCGTGTGTGTGCAAAATGTCATAAAACTGTCCTAAAATTGTCCTAAGATGTTTTGTGAATTTGGCCCCTGTTTTCTTAGTCTGTAATGACATCGTATTTCACAGCAGTTACCTCTCCGGTGGTGGTCGAGAGATGGCCGACTACTGGCTCCCTCTAGTGAATTGTTGTTGATCAGCGTTGTTGCTGTAGTCCGACAGACGGCGCTACTGTTGACACCGGCAAGCCTCGTTTTCGTCCCGTCTCTCGTCGTACCACGTTGACTGACATCAATTGACGTCACCGCTGAGCCGCTAACGTCACTTCCGGTAGCGACGGTGACGCCATATTGATCCGGGTAGTATTTCTTGTGCATGGCGTCCAATAGTGTTTCGGCTCGCTGCTCGCCGCCATTTTGACAAGAGCCAGCCCGTGATGTCATCGATCGCTCGTCGATAACCGGAAGTCCGTCGGTGGTCACGTGACCGGAAGCACCGCCATGTTTGTTGTCGTCGTCGGCGGCAGTCGTACGGCGGCGTAGACGCTGGAACGGCATCAGAACAAGTCGACGAGACTTGGGTGACTCGCTGACAGTTTGGTTCATCCTAATACATAGTTCAGACATTCGTCACGTAGCAGTGTTACACGCGATAATAACGATAAATTTAAATTAATTAAACAAATTTAAAATCAATACGTCAGTAAATAAATTTGCACATCGTATAATGCCGCAGCTAAAGCGACTGAACGTAAAACGTAGAAAGTGAGGAGCGACACTAAGATAGGCCTAGTTTAGAAGTTAGAGAAAAAACAGTTTTGGGTTAGCGACGAAAACAGCATAATAATATGACAAACGCATTTGCGAATGTCAAAATACAGATGATAACTGCGGCTGCTGTAAAAACTACGAAAACCAAAACAAGTGCGGTCACGACGGACAGACAAGTAATTTGAGCAAAGCTCACGTGACGTGAGATAACTGCAGCGGTCCTGCCACTTTCGCAATCACCGTAGGCCTACAGCAATAAGATATTAATGCATCTTGAAAGAGTACTTAAATATGAGGCCTCCGTGCGGAAGATTCCTTGAATTTAAGAGATCGAAACTTAGATTTTTAAAAATGTACGTTCTATGCAAAAAAATGTCATAGGCTACGCAGGTTGTCCAGGTCCATCTCTAGCCATTTCGGCGCAATTTACTCTTAAAATGTGTGTCGCGGCCGGAAATCGCAAAAAAATCACTAAAACCCCTTATTTTGTAGGTTCAATGTCATTCAAGATCATCGAAGTTGACACCAATAAAAGGCTTGTCAGCCTTGTCACTATTGCTTGTCATGATAAGCAGCATGTCTGTACCTATCTGCAACCGTTTTCACACTACACCGTGTCTGAAAAAAAACAGTCCAAAATTTTTTAGCACAGATTTTTCAAACTTCTACCAACTTTGATAATTTTTAACGTAAGGATAGCCAACATAATACTGTTATGTACGGTGCATTCACTTGCCACCTCACCTAATTTATGTCAACGCACTACCGTGTGAAACACAGATGTTTCAAATTGTTACATTACGCGGCGATTATTTGTATCAGATGGCTCACCTTTGCATCATAAATTTGACAGTGGGTGCGACATGGTTTAGTAATTTTGAGGTAGGCCTATTAAATATTTTATGCTAAAACAGCAGACAACAAAATAGCTGGCTGATAAGCTTAAAACTTTACACGTCTAATCGATGAGTGAATGCATTTGATCAGTCGATCGTTGATTCTGCTATCAGCCATTGGCGTTGCATCTAAACATTGCATCTTTGTATGCGGAGCACACTTTGGCATAAATTCTAATCCGCAAGCAAGTTGTTACAAAAACGTGTAATATTCTGTTGAATAATTTACATTTTGGTGTAATTTGTGCCTAATTAACTCGTTACAGCGTTTACTTGAGACAAAAGCTCAGCATTATGCAACAATTTGTAGCATCTGTGTTTCACCTGGTAGTGCATTGACAAAATTAGGTGAGGTGGAAAATGAATAACCTTAAATAATTTTGTCGTCTTAGCCATCAACATGCCAAAAATTATTAAATTCAATAAAAATTTGACAAAGTTATCACAAAAACAATTAGGACTGTTTTTTCTGAGACACGGTGCATACGAGCCAATAACGGAAAATAACGTCTTTTTAAAGGGATACCCCTTTTTGCCGCCCTCGTTCGAGAGGAACTCTCGCACCCAGAAGCACGAAATTTTGTCACGAAAAACTAGAGACCTTGAGGCAGCCCGCGGTGAAGATTTCGTGATCCTAGCTTGCACCGTTTTGACACAATACAGCAGTGTGACGGACGGATAGACTGACGAACAGACGCCCAGACCATAGCTAAAACGCGCGAAGCATTCTGCTATCGCGTAAAATCAGATTCAAATAAACGCCGAGTACGAAAAAAGCATAATGTTTCGGTGAAACTTTAGTTTTGGGGTGCGTAAATGAAAATAATCCTTTATAGGAAAAATCAGTAGACTTGTATGTCTCAGAAAATGAAGGAGATGCTAAGCAAATTAACGTCGTTTACGCGGAATAATTCTGGCCACATGTCTTGCAAATTTCGTTGAAACAAGCGTGGTTGAACAGATACAGCAGTTAAAACGCCACCGAGGCGTAGTTTATTCTACGTGATAAAAATGCAGCAATACGCTTATAGTATGTATATTAGGAAGGACATCGACGGACCTGCGAGATCGGGCCGGTGATGATAAAACAACCGACGGGTCCACGTCGTGACTCGCGCGGTGAACTATAGCCCCCGACCTCGATGTACTCTCACAACGTCGCCCCGCTTCCGGTTGCGTGGTCACGTGATAGTCTAAGCTCGATCGCCCACCCAGCGCCGCCGGCGACAGAGTCCGCGACCTGCCAGCCGACTTTCTGCCGCCGCCATGTTGATTCTGAGCCATCGAACGCTCGCCATTGGCCAGTCGCTCGTCACGTGAAGCCAGACTGCGGTTTCTACTTCGACGCGTTTTACGACTGTTTCCGGTTCCGATCTGGCTTTCGTTTCGGTTCGCCGTTTCCGCCGGTAGAACTTCGACATTCGGGTGTTCATTAGCGCTCTGGATCGGTCTCAGATTGCGGTTAATATCTTCCCGCATTTTTTGCCGAGTTTCCGCAGCCACTTTCCTGCCATTCACCTTAGTGCCATTGCAATCTAGCGATCCACTAATCTCCGGTATCCGATTACTACAATCTCCATGCTTTTTCTCTTTAGGTGATGAATAGACAATTGAAATAACGTTATTAACAGCGGCGGCGGCTACTTCCGGGCTACTTTTTTGCCCGTTGTGCGACGTGGAGTCGTTCTGGTGGTCGTTGCATCGTTCCACGCTGCGTTTGCTATCACAGATGATGCGATCTAACGCAGTACAACACAGTGTCTTATTAATTAATAGGCCTAGATGTCACAAACGCACAGAAAGCATTAAAAACTGAACAAATACAAATCAGTGATAATAAAATACGTCGGTAATAATTTCCGGCACAATATCAAATAAAAAACAGATATTTAATTATAAACGATTGCTAAGGGTTCCGCCCCAGACGCCGATAGAGGAGCTTACAGCGCTCGCCGCTGTTGCTATTTTTACCTCCGCCAAGGAGGTTATGTTTTTGCCAGACTTTGTTTGTCTGTTTGTCTGTTTGTTTGTTTGTCTGTGTTTTAGCAAGATAACTCTAAAAGTTATGGACGGATCTTCCTGAAATTTTGAGGGTATGTCGGGCATGGCATAAACTACACGTGGTTCAATTTTGGGGGCAATCCCTGGATTCTGGATCACTTTGAAATTTTCGTTACCATTGCGTTAAAGCGGGCATGCGGAAACCGCTGGCAAAGCGAAGATGGTGACGCCACCTAGCGAATAGCATTGCCTTGGCGGAGGTACCTGCGAGCTATGATTGCTTTCTAGTTTCATTTAAATTTTTTTCCTAAACTCAGTTATCGTTATTTCCACTATTTGTCAGTTTTTTTCATCTCAGGATTCTATGTCCTCCATAACCGCTTGTTTCTGGATTTTTATGTTTTACATAATAAGACGTATGCCTACTCTCCATTTCAACTTCTGTGATCTCTGTTTCTTTTGAAACATTTCGTTGCCAGGCTAAACTAAACTGGCAGCTTTTTAGTCAGTTTACCAGTGAAAATTATTCTACATATCATATATTATATAATATTTTTACCAGAAGTCAAAGTACAAAAAAACGCGAGGGTGAATGTGGGAGCACTTGCGTTCCCATACCTCCTATTTTTCGTTTGGATAGTTTCCAGTGCTCAAATAACTTCCAGAAAAATTAATAAAATTGGCGCCACTAAATATTAGATTCTAAGGCTAAAATGCACCAGATTTGATTTCCGCTGAAACTCTGCCTCAGACCCCGCTGGAGGAGGTTACAAGATATAGCGCTAACTAGACTCCATTTTAGGGGCCCACTTTTAATGGACGAAGAGAGAGAGGAAGAAAGTAAAAGAGGAGAAAAAATAGGGAAAAAATGGAAAAAGGAAAAAGGAAAGTAAAGTTCTTCCATCTCTTTAATCCTACTTTGTCCACTGTTTCCAACAACCAGGTGCCGTTACCATGGTAGCCGCCGTTGCTGTGGCAACCTTTGTCGAGCGACTCAATGATGCGTGTCACTGCGTCGTTGTTTGCAGCAGCAGTCACTTCGTCATCAACGCTGTAGGTGTACAGCTGAGATGAGGCAGTGCTGGTTGCCACCGGCGCCTTGCTATAACTGAACTCACCGCTGACATAGGTGCGCCACGGCTGGCGGCGGTAGTTGCAGCACGACGGTAGGCGCAGAGGCCGACTCAGGGTGGTCGGGCGGTCTGGACGCCTAGGACGAACCGCCGCCTCGGAGCTACCGGTCTCCACTGTCTGCGTCTGCAATGTAGTCGAGTTCAACGTTTGAACATCATCAGCGTCAGCGTCAGTACCGAGACTCGACATGAATATCGACAGAAAATCCTGCATCAGAATCAACAACATAACGAAAAAAGTTCAGAAAGTTTTTTGGTGTCTAATTAGTATTCCGAAGCTCATCAAGTTGCGAATTAATTTCCCTCGTACACAGATTTTATTGCCGCCACAGCTTTTGGCTGTTGTATTTTGTTAGTTAAGTTTACTTAAGTTGTGTTTCTTATTGTTTGCATTTATTACTTGTTTCTACCATGTTTTATAGTGAATAAAATACTTCGTGTATAATTATAATTGCAAATGAGAAACTCATAAACGTACCGTATTTGTCAGCGCTCCCATAAAATCACAGGTCTTGGGGCTTCGCATTGGCCAATCTGGCTGTAGACTAAAAATTGTCGTGCAACAGCGAGCTTAATTTTATGCTAGCGGTCCTGTTTAACGCCTTATGATGTCATAAATTTTAATAGCGTCACATCCGCGTTAAGCTCGTACGAGTACGAAAGAAATATGCGTTTCACTGACGTATAAATTTTGAAAATTTTATCAACCCAATATATCCAGTATTGAACGCCACTCGTAATAATTGCCAGGTTCTGCGGGAGTGTTTTTTCCAGCGTTTTTTCCCGAATGTTTCTATATTATTTTTGCCTTGAAACTGTGCAAAAAACTGGTAAATAGCAATGAATGAAAACGTTATAAAAACACAAAAGTTTTTTACGTTTATCAAAGTTAAATATACAAACTCGTGATTATCATGAACTTATTAAGTCTAACGGCATCTATCTAACTGATATCACTGCAATAAAATTAACAAAAAGAAATTAAAATGTCAGATATTTAGTAACTAGAAAGCAGTCAGAGCCCGCACACCTCTGCCAAGGCAATGTTGTTCGCTAGGTGGCAGCATCATCTTCGGTTTTGCAGCGGTTTCCCTTATGCCCCATTAAAAGCAATGGTAACGAAAATTTCAAAGTGATCCAGAATCCAGGATTCCTTCCGGATCACCCCCAAAATTGAATCACTGGTAGTTGTGCATTCCCGACATACCCTCAAAATTTCAGAAAGATCCATTCATAACTTTTTTGAGTTATCTTGCTAAGAGACAGACAGACAGACAGACAAACAAACAAAGTCTGGCAAAACATTACCTCCTTGGCGGAGGTAATAAGTGTATTGTGTAGAAATAAAGCAATACGCTAACCACGTTGTTTTCTGTTGTATGCTCTGTATCGAGATTCGACAAAGCTTCGCCGATTTCCGTCTAAAACATCGTAAAATATCATCATAAACTATATGCTATATATGACAAAATTGACACTGCTTTACGATTTCTGAGCATCACAGCAGTGACAACAACAATGAAGTACAGCTATACAAATAGCTCAGATACCGCTTAGAGACAGGGCGTCAGCTGTATCTGTTTTGTTGTTCGCAATTATTACCTGCACATGTTTTTCGCATGATTAAACTTTATTGTTTTAGACAATTTATAAATATAAATAGATGCTTTAAGTAAATAACTTGGACAGCCTGAATAGGCAAAGCAAATTTTAGCAAAAATGCGTGTACCGTGGCCGAAGGGAGAAGGGGCAAAAAGCAAAAAAAAATTGCTACATCTTCTAAAATTTTGGGCTGTCAAAAAATTTTCTTGACGAAGAATTTTCGTTTAAAAATGCAAAATTTGATGCTATAAAATCTCCACTTTGGAAAAATTTTAAGGCAAAAATAAAATTGGAGCACTTTATCGGAAATTTGCACCTGCCTGTCGAGATTCTGTCGTAAATTTACAGTGTATGTCCAAAAATTACATTTAACTTCTTGCCTACTACTTTGACCCACGACGCTAGAAGTGACCGTTAACGATTAAGCTTAGACGACGCTTTTAATACGCTTTTAATACGTCAATCCACGGGGTGGGTGTAAAGTCACTGATTTGACAAGAAACGGCTAAAAGCCTGCAGTACTGCTGCGTTCCGCATTCAGTTGCCAATTACTCGATGCCCGCCTGGTCAAGTGCAGTATGAGACGCGCTTGTTAAACGAACCGTGAAACGACAAGACACCAATTAGACGAGGCTGCAGTCGGCATTCTTCGATCGATTCGTCAATGCGCTACAGCCGCCTACTTTAACAGTGCTCGTCCCCTCTCATTTAAAGCCCTCGCTGGGGGTGAGCCCCTTCGAATTTATGGAAAAACTTTACGCTTCCTGAAACTAGAGTCTTCTAGACAGCCGATGGTGAAGATTTGGTGATCCTATCTTGCACTGTTTTTGACTGATCCACCCGTGTGACGGATAGACAGACAGACAAAATTGCGACGGCTAAGAAGCTCTGAAAGCAGTAGCTGCTTTCGCGCGTAAAAAACGCTGTAAATGGAGCAAATGCGTGGATAATAAATTATTCTTCTTCGAAGCAAATTATTACGATTTTCACCCGAGTTTTTTTTTCGCTTAATATGATCATGTTTAATTGAGCACGGGCTATTTCACAATGCCAACGACTGATAGGTGTGAAACTGCTGCAGGTAAGCCTATACATAGTGTTCCAAAAACGGCAACACTGTTTTAATATGCAATAATTTTCGCAAATGTACACCGATTTTCACCATTTTTTACTGTTATAACAAGAAATCCATAACGCATAAAGAAATAATTACGCTGTGCACCTCACATTTATTATGTAATCATCTTACCTAGCAAACACGAACCACTCTCCCAAATTGTCGCCACATTTCGAATGTGCATTGTGCAGCGTTATAAAGTTTACTCAAAACAATTCCACACGTGCTTAAATATTCACAGCAATGCTTTGTGACGACACTATTACCTCATATTGTGCTTACCCTTAAAATTTTGTTTTAATTACACTTCTAATGGCGCACGACGAAAGACGATCGCTATCTAATAGTGGGGCTACATCAGTTTAACTTAAATTTGAGGATATTCCTCTTGCACTAGGTTGCTGAACTTTTGCATGCGAAGAGCTGAGACTCTGCGCTAATTAATAATTACGCAAGGCCATCACTGTTTATTTTTTTTACGTCGGAGACAAAATCGGTGTACATTTACAGAAGTTATCGCCAAATTAAAACAGTGTTCCCTTTTTGGAACACCCGGTAGAAATGTGAGAATAAGATTGCAGACAACGTCGGAGACAGAACAATAATATTAGTCATCAGTATGGAGCCAGAGGCCTACTTAGTCTAGTCTACAACGGTCCGCACGTGCACATGACGGGCGAGTCGATTATCGCGCTGTTGCAAATTTAATCGACACGAATGACGATATCTGCATGTCGGCGAGCTGCTGCGATAATTACTGGGTATGCGCCGCTTTCATCGACTGATGGGAGCTGGCAATACCATCAGTGAGCGATGGACAGGGAGTGGGGGTGTCAGTCCCCGGGGTGCAGTGGTAGAGAAAGTTGGGTGGGCGTTGCTAAATCGACTGCATTCGCCGGTTTGACTCTGGCAAGCTTAGACATGATCTCACCACAGCATCCACATACGCCATTGCACTAAGCAACATGTTTGAGGCTTTAGCTGATTTACCAGATGACGTAGAATCGGCATGGTCATCAGTAAAGCTTTTCTATAAATTCGAAGGGGGTCACCCCGAACGAGAGCGCTAAATGAGAGGGGGTGGGCAAAATTTGCGATTTTTGGCCATTAACTCGCTGTATCTCAGTAACGGCGCGAGATAGGGCCTAGGTTACTATTAATCACTAATAGAAAATCGTATACTGGCTTTCGATTGGCGCCGAATTCAATGACCTTGGATGACCTTAAACGCCAAAATAGAAGGTTTTGTGGATTTTTTGGCGCTTTCGGCCTGGACAAGTCTATATCATTCACAAGGCGGCGCCACGGTATTGGCGTTGGTGGCGTGGCGTAGTTGTTAACGCGTTTCGGCTGAAACGAAGTTACTCTACGCCGGGCCCGGTTAGTACTGCGATGGGTGACTGCCTGTGGGTAGGAACTGCTATAGGCTTTCGCCCGTCCCGTGAGCATTAGCTCAAATTTCTTGTATTTCAAGTAAATCCGGTTCATCTCGGTCGTTTTATCCACTCTTTTAGACCCGTACCAGGGACAAACCTACCAGGGCTCCGTCGTGGGACTCAACTGAGAGAAGGGGAGGTCCGTCTCAATTAGGCCTTTTTCAGAACCCCCCCCCACTTACATAGTTGCGCCCATGGCAATGGAGAAAGCGAACAAGCTGCAGACTGCAGCAGAAGCGCAGCAGCACTATAATGGAACGCGTCATCATGACATTAGTCTGTCTCTGGACAGTAGGCCTACGTGTCTACGCGTCGACGTCGTGGCATGGCAGGCACGCAAGAACGTGTGCAAACATGTCACCAACATGTGCCGTGCTGCCTGGCTGGAAACGAACGCCGTCACAGAGTGTGACAGAAGCTTCCACGTACCGCCATTCATGGGCAAACTCTGCTGGAAACTAGCCGATTCCTATTTATATACAGCGTCGCGCTAATTCAATAAAATATATTCGGCGTCGTGTACCTACGTGACCTAAAACATGCTACAAAACTCTGTTACCGGTAATTAATTGGCCTAAAATTGAAATGTAGGCGTTTTTGTAGGCCTAAAAAGCTTTCCTAAAAATCGGATAAGGAACATCAGTAACTTTGTCGCTGCAAATTGGAGAAACGGTGACTTGCAACTACTGAAAGCCGTCCCATGTATACTATTTAACGTCCTAAAATGGTAAAGACAAAAATGCAATAGAAACGTGTGTGTTTGCAGCAGCCTCGCCCTAAACCTCCTAGGGCGCACACGACGCTTTCTCAAGTCCCCTAGTTGGCTGGAAAAAAAGCAAAACGTCTTTTCCATATCCATTGCGTTGCTGCTTTTACTCTCCTCAATGCAGCTGTATAGACAGATCGATGCCGCTGAAATTAAGAACTGTCGTAATTTGAAAGACTATTGTGGACTGATCGAATTCACATACTGTCATATCTTAGAAAAAAACCAACTGTTTTTATTTTTGCCATATATTGTTTCGTCTATTTTTCAAATCTGGTTTTATGCATAATATTTTCTGGGCGGCTTTATTATCTGATAATAGCGATGACTGTATGAGTGCTGTTTTTATCCCTCTTGATAAAGCTATTGAGAATGTCTATTCACGATTTTATAAGTACGTTTATGATTAATTTTTAACATTGTCTTACTGTCATATTGTACCATATTTGGCTATGCGTTGTGTATATATCTGTCCTGCCTGTCTGTCTAGGCCTATCTTTGTCTG
>Ga0056128_1012050_pt1 | contig 10601 bp, 6 predicted proteins | sample WorMetLIZISLAND2_FD_71113 | JGI IMG/M metagenome (GOLD analysis project Ga0056128, IMG submission 71113) | Marine gutless worms symbiont microbial communities from Max Planck institute for Marine Microbiology, Germany - Olavius geniculatus... ... | reverse complement strand
GATGGAAGAGGCTGCCAAGAGACCGGTCCGGCGTAAGACTTCGTTGTTAGATACGAAATCGTACCATCTGGTGTGAAGTATCCGCCGCTGACACCGCGTGTGAAAGGAGTCCAATCGTTTTCAATCTGCTTGTGTAAGAGTCCAGGTTTCTGAACCACAGTTGAGAACTGCCAGCACGCATGTGGAGTATATACGAATTTTCGTTGACATGGTGAGATTCTGTTGATTCCAGATGCGGTCTAGGTGTTTCATTACTCCGGCGGCGAGTCCAATACGTCGAGTGCATTCGGAACTGGAATTTCTATTGCTCGTTTGGTAGTTAATAAGTAAGTAAATAGCACCAGAAACTACGGAGTGTTTCCGCAGTAATAGGGACTTCAATAAACTGGCTCGCTTTGCTTGTCCGTATAATGTTATCATTAAGTTACATTTTCGGGCTGCGACACACATTTCAAGAGTGAATTGCGCTGAAATAGCTGGAGATAGATCAATACAACCTGCGCATGAAATTTTCGCCGATGAATGAAGATTTTACATGTAGCAGTCTAAGTCCCGACCCCCTACGTTTAAGGAGGCTTGCGCACGTGGGTGTCAAAGAGGGGTACCCCCTAAAAGTGTTTTTTTTCCGCTACTGTCTTGTCTAGCGTGAAAATGGTTGCAGATAGGCACAGACGTGTTGTTTATCATAACAAGCACTGGTGACGTGCTTTTTACTGGCATCAACATGGATGACTTTAAATGACCTTGAACCCCAAAATAGGGGTTTTAGTGATTTTTTATCGTGACTAGCTGCAGAAAAGTGAATTGCAACGAAATGGATAAAGATAGACCAAGACTACTTGCAACAGGAACTGTTATAGGCTCTGGCGCGTCTCACGAGCAATAGCTCAGATTTCTTGTTGTATTTTGTATAGAAGCAGTATTTTCTAAAATTACCAAAAAAAGTTAGCGTTCGGCACCGTCTGTTAGCAGAATTACTTAAGCAATTGTGCCTGATTTTTTAATTGCTTGGTAATTTGTGTTTAGAATGTGAATCATAGCAGTAATTGCCTATAGACTATAGGCAGTGTAGAAAGTTCCGTATCACGTAAGTGTTATGCGATGACGGTAGGCCTACTGCTGTTTTGCGATAGGTTCACTACAACTCTGGCGTGCATGATGGATCTGCATTTCTACCCAATGGACGTCCAGAACTGCACCGTCGAAATCGAAAGCTGTGAGATGATCGTGTCATTTTGTACTTAATGTTTACGCTTCATTCCATTCTACTCAGAATTTTTTATGCATAACACTTCTGATTACTTTGTCTATTTTGACCTTGAATACCTTAGATAACCTTGAACAAACACTAAAAGTCAAGTCACAACGACTGTGCCTGGTTGTTGGTTGTTTCTTTAATGGACAGTTTTCTTAGTTATGCTGTAATTTACACGATGTCATACCGTACCTGATCCAAGAAAGTTTTGCTGCTTACGGTCACTAGGCCCATGCACCAAGGTAACTCGGTTTATTCAGTTGTGGCTGCTTGCTTAGTAATGCATATATTGCTGGGGGTTTATTCTTAGCTTTTAGCATGTTTTAGACTTCTATGCCGTAGTCTAGAAGTAGAGTGTGTTGTATGCATTTGGACCAACTAAAAGCCCGTCGATGATGACAATAATAATGATGATGATGATGAAGATGTATTGTATTAGGTTTTATTAACCGTTAGATTTAAGTGCAGTTTTTGCCTGGTTGTTCTGGGCACATTTTCGTTTTGCCGTGGGCCTATCTGTTACTTGCACTATCTTCGGTGAATTAAATGATCGATTGATCGATTGGATGGTGTCTGTAGACGGCTACCCAATGCAAGACGTCGTGATGCAGTGGAAAGGCGACTCAATGCTGGAAGCAGTTCACGGAGTCGAACTTATTGAAATTCCGCAGTTTACGCTCGTCCAATATCGAACCATTTCCACCGTCGAGATACTCGCTACTGGTCCATCTCTATTTTTGTCTCAATTCATATTCGTCAGGAGATGAAGTGTGAAAACGCTGTTAAACTTCATGCTGTCCCCAATATTTTGTCAGCGGTCCCCTGTTTCGTGTATGGCTCCCGCTTCTGTATTTGTAGTTTGGCGTTGGTTAGAGGCATCAAGTTGCGTAGCCCAGGCCTAAAGCAATAGCGTTTTGGCGTGAATATTAAGCTAGTTTTTTGGACGTATGAATGTCGGCAACCTGGATTAGCGAAGCCGGGGAGTGGCCTGCCCTGCCCCGGGATATGCTGTACAAGTTGTTTTTGGAGCCCCTGAACGCTGGAATGTAGGCCTAGAATTGCCAGACTTGACTGCGGCGTTTCCATGCGTTTTCATCCGCTTTGATCACTGTATTAGTAGTGTAAAAAGCAAATCAGAAAACACTTAGCCAGAGATGCGAACTTTTGTTAAGGGTGACCAAACAGAATCGGCGCTCTTACCTACATTAACAGCGTGCTAACTACGTACTTATTTCGTTGTAATAACTCCGCTACTACTCATAACCATAGTCTTATCTACAACAGTGTCAGCGAATACCGCCAAATTTCGTACTCATTATTCGGTATAAACTTCAGAGCAGCTCAATGTTGAATTTTTGAGACTGAAGATGTCTGGTAACATCCTTGTTAATGTTTCACGAAAAGAATATTAGTAGTAGGTTAATATTTTCGGTTAACGTTTAGAAAATTAACAATAATGTTGGAAATAATAGTCAACGTGTAAGTGTTTTGGTGATTCTAAAAAATAACTTTGACGTTTATTCGTTTAAGTATTTATTGTCATTTCCATGGAAGTGCACCGGTATACTTTCTGGAGCAACGTATAGATTTTAATGCAGCCTTTAAAATTCTGTTAAATTGTTGTTATACAATACGTTAATATGGTTGTAGTTTCGCGGTACTCGCTATAAACATTAAAGCTTACTTTGTTGTTTCAGTAGTTGAGCGATGTAGTTTTGTACGGCAGGCAGTTATCAGCGGCTGTCATTGAGCTTCAAGCTGGAACGCAACATCGGATTCTTCTTATTCCAGAACTACCTGCCGTCGGTCCTGATCGTCATGTTGTCCTGGGTCTCGTTCTGGATCAACCACGAAGCGTCGTCAGCCCGCGTAGCTCTAGGTTAATTATCGTTCCGTATTTCTTCTGTATTTTCACAGTCAAATTAGCAGATCATCGTCAACAGCGTCCGGCAATTTATGAGTTTAACACGTCTTTTTTGCGTCGGGATACAACTGTTGATCTTTGTCTTTATAACACCGTGGCTTTATTAGTAGTCCTCTCTTTTCAACCATCTTTGATCCGCCACAAAATTTTGTCAGTTACGGTAGTCTCGATTAACTCTTGAATTCATTTGATTCTTTTGCGTTTTGGCTTTGTCCACTATTTACGCGCCCAGCCTTCCGTCTTCCAGTGTGACAAAATGTCCCGTGTTTTAATGTATTTCAGGGAATTCAAGTTTCTTGCAAACAATATTCTGACACTTCGTCGTGACCTCATCTCAAAAATGTGTTGTTTGTTTCAACACAAGCTACAAATTGACGAATAGTACAGTATTTTCCCGTTTGCTTTGTCTTACAGTTTTGTCTGATAAAACATTGTCGACTATCGGGGCCGCAGTCTTTGTTGCCTGTGTGATTTTTTTTTGTTTTAATTGTCATCGCCTCTGATGTTGTCAGGTAAAGTATGAGGTCATATAAACGGAACAATGATTAGCCGAGGAGGATATTTTTGAATACGATGAAACAGCGACTAATATATCATCGACAGATTACAACCGTTGTTATCGAAAGGCCAGGAATCACAAAAAAGGTTGTAATTCGCAAGGTTGTAATAGAGTAGCTTATGAGGAGGACGTCGTTGTTGCTGCTGCACTGACACAGGTATAACGACGGTGCTGACGATGACGACCATCAGTACGGGCGTTCGGTCGGCTCTGCCTCGTATCTCGTACGTCAAAGCTATCGACATTTACCTCGTCATCTGCTTCGTCTTCGTCTTCGCTGCTCTGCTCGAGTACGCCGCTGTCAACTACAGCTACTGGGGCTCCAAGGCCAAGCGCAAAGCTAAGCGACGCCCGCCGTCCGTACGTATAAACGTTCAGCAATCACAAACGCAGATGTTGGCGACATGTATGCGGTCGTCCGTCCAGTTGCCCTCGGCAGCTTGAGCGCTGTCAGTAAACTAGGCCTAACAATGTTCAGGCTGGTTTTGGGCTTAACAACGTATCTCCCGGGGGATGGATTTCAGCGTCGCTAAAGTGTTCCTGTGCAAAATGAAATATCTGAGCGGATAAAAAGTCCCAACCCTAACAACAAGAAAGTATCCATTCGGGGCACAATTTTAGGGTGCGTAATATGCATAGCCTGATTACGAAATATTGACATTAGATCGAACCTTTGAACTCCCAGTAAAATACTGTAAATGTTGTATGTTTAATGCAGTTAGTAACGCTACCGACCATCACTATGTGATTTGCTTAATACCACCGATGTCGGTTATCAACTTGCTGAATGAATATTTAGATATGTTTGTCTCCTAGGCTGTTTGCTACCAGAACCTCGTCGACGCATGCGGCCCCATCCACCCATACATAGCTTATACGACTTTTTCCATAATAATAACTTAGCACTGCCAGCTATATCGTTGCCCAGTGCTGAATGCGTTTGGTCGTTGTTGTCATGACGTGTTCAGACGGCGGACTCGATGGAGCTGCAGACGATAGAGCGACGTCTGGCGAATGTGAACGTGAACTACACCCAGCAGCAGCAGCATCGTCACCACAACGCCTCTTCACTGCATCACCGTGTGAACGCCTCACAGCAGGGCGTCACACCCGCCTCAGCAGCCGTCCGCCTGCGACACACACGTCTACGCCTGCTCAACGAGCTCGACGACGACCTTCCAGTGAGTTCCACCAGCGCCGGCGCCGGAGGACGAACCCAGAACGACGACGCCACCACGGTGGCCTCGACCTCCACGGCGGCGGCACAGTCTCAGGCCGCTGCCGCCGCGTCTTCCCTGGCCAGTCGACGTCGACGTGAGGTACTGGCAGAGTTCAGACGACGAGCTGCGCTGACGCTGCGTCAGAGAATGCCCGTCGTGCGCGACGTCAACAAGATCGACCGATACTCACGGACCGCATTCCCCGTGCTATTCGTCGTCTTTAACGTCGCTTACTGGGTCTACTACATTACTGAGAAATGAACGAGATGGCGATCGTGCTAATTACGATCTCGTTGTGGATACACCTAATTCTTGTGAATCATCAGGTCTTGCTGTTGATACTGGGTCTACTACCTCGTTGCAAAGATATACTATCGTTCTCCGTAGTAGCTGTCACTCTGGTGCGCATTGGTCTCCATCAAGGAAGTTGCTTACGCTAAGCCACCTTGGTTAATTCAGTCTTGCACTTTAAATGCGCTATACGTGCCTGGCTAAAGTTGAAGTAAAAATAGTTCATATTCCAATGCATTGTGGCCATCTGACTAAATTTTTGTTGCCAAAAGTCCCTCGGTTCCATAGCTAATACACGAAGGGAAAGGGGAAGGAAATGGGAAGGTGGAAAGAAGATAGCTTAAGAAATGTAGGACGCAAGGACGCACGCACGGACGGAGGGACACTCAGGTGATTTTATACTCTGTCCAATGCTATACATTGCATTGGACAGACAATAATACCATTATCGATCCAACCTACTGTCGGCCAGTTAAATATGCAATGACAGTATATTGCTGCGCTAACCATTATGTCGCAGCAAACGCAACGACCGTACCTTACTCATAATATTGATTAATTTGCATTGTTTCTTACTAACCGTGTACTATATATTCTGATAATCAGGTGAATGATGTCAGAATTATTGTTACGACTGCAGACAGATTAAGACTATTAAGCTCGCTGCATATTGTCGCCTACGTTGCTTTTTCAGCTGATATCTGAATAGCAATGACTACACCGTATCCGTATTCAAAAGTAATTCTCTGTGCTTTACGTGACACCATTTATAGTCAAATATGACCAATATAACCCATTCGTTCTGTTAATCGCAGTATTTTGCGCAACAGCGAACAAGGCGTCGTCGTGCGTAGGCCTATATGACGTCAACGTCAAGTTATACGGTAGTATTCTACAATATTTGTCAGTAGCGTCAGGGGTGCAACGGGAGGCCAATTGCCCCTCTCCCTAAATTTTGGCCTCTCAGAAAATTATTCATTGGGCGGAATTTTTATCCGAAAATACAAAGTTTAAGGCTAAAAATGCCAATTTGGTGGAGGGGAATTTCGGAGCAAAATTGAAATTCTGAGCAACGATGATTTCTTCCGTCGGAAAATTACAACTTCCTAGCTTCCTATACTTTCTTGGCCCACGTCGCCTTTGATATTTGTGGTCAGTAGCGTACGCAGATAGGGTGTGTGATTTTATGCACTTATTGCCAGTTCTTACATACATATAAAGGCTAAGCGGCATTCGATATTCTTTTACTGTTGCAAAGTTACGAATTTTATTGTAATGGAGCATCGTGATTTCTGCATATTCAAAAACTTAGTGTTATAATGAGTAACGCGTATTGAAAACAACTAGGTCCGTCTTGTTTTGCTAGTGACGTCAAAGCGAAGTAAACTTTATAAGCAATGTCTGTACAGTTTTTTCTGTAAATTTTGTATCGCATTTATTGACTTTTCTTCACAACAACTGAAAGCCATCGCTAAACTCAAACAGGTGCTGCAGATGATCTGGGCAACTTGCCTTAGACAAGGTTGTTTAAAACTTCACTAAAAGATTAAATGCAAGAGTGAAAGCTGGCAATGGACACTTCGAATTCTCGCGGTCACAACCAAGTTGTTTATTCTGTTGTTCGAGTGACGATGTGTTTTTTGCAGCGCAAACATGGTGCCCTTTTCGTTTTGCACACATTCTACTGCATTTGAACGTGAAAAATGATGTGGTTGCAGAAACAATCTAATAATTTTGTTTTAGTTAAAAATAATTTAATGCCCTTCGGCATTTTTGCGTCAGTGTAAATAGGTAATAAGCGTGTGAAATTTCGCTTTAAAATTTTCAGCGATTGCTGAGAAAATGACCAAAAAATTTAGGGGATACTTTTTGCCGCACCCTATACGTAGAATAAACAGTGATAGACAGTTAAAGTGAACTAAAGAATAAAAACGCTTGAAGTCAGTGTGGACACATACTTTATAGCTTTATAGCCGGAGATGCCACAATGATTATTTCATCAAGCATTTATGTCACAAATTGCGAAAAGAAACTCCAACTCGTGTTTAATACATGTATACGGATTGCTCAATGTTACACAAAAAAGTGATATATAATTATTATATTACTTCATTGTACAAAAGTGCAGTAGACGATAACAGCATTCGGTAATACAAGAAGATTGCACTAGAGTTAACAAACTAGAGAGAGACGACATAAGTTCAATTAAGCGCGTAGCTGGCTACTGCACGGAGGTCTGGAAACGAAACTTGGTGTCTCTGCTTCATGGATGTGACATTTTTCCAACATAAGTTTATGCGATTTTAACTATAAAAACACTGCATATGTCAAATGCTATAAATAAAATCAAACCATTTCGTTAAATGGCAAATTAGACAAGTTTTTGTCAAGTAGGTGCTATAGAACAATCTTAATGTAAGTTTGTATAGTATTTTTAACGCACTTTATTTCTACTTTTTGGAATTATGTCAACCAACAACTTATAAAAGTCGTATTTTTCTAACTGTTAACAAGTTTTTAAATGCACGTTTACCAACAACATTTCTTGACCATGAGCAAACTTCTTTACGCCAATCATGTATTGCTGGTTTCTTAAACAATATTATTGTCACTATAGGCATAGGCCTACACCGCACACATTGCAGCGTTAATGACTTCTACCAAACACTGTTTCTTACGGATGACGCCAACGTGATGTCATCGTAATAAAACTCACAACTAGTACTCAGAACTAAATTCCATACAAAACGCATATTTCGGATTTTTCGTATTCTGAAAATTGGCAGAACGTATATTATGCAACAAGTCTATAAAACGTGCCTCAGTCATAAGACGACACAAGCAGTCAGTACATATCACTGAGAAGGCAAAACTACTGGTGCAGGAGGACACTGGTAGCCGAATGAAGCCGTTCACATAGACAGCTGATGTTGTCTGCTAGTCGATCTGTTAGTACGGCCTACTGATAACTTTCCTGCTGAAAACACATGCAGACAAAGTGGAAGAAAACATTCGACATTTCTCAGGATTAAATACACACGCTTTATCTACTATGGCATTACCGACAGAATGATGTCTGCTTCGCCAGCAACAGACAGTGGCCTACGCGCAGTACACGCCTACTACAACAATTTGAGAAAACTGAATTAAAATCCGTATCGCTCCAAGTAACACTGGAAAAAAAAGATTAAACGGTCAAACCCCCGAATAAAAATTTGCACTGAGAATTGGTTATTATAGACCTCTGTAGAAACTCAGCAACGCCGTATCGAATGGTAGCATCGCCGACAAAACATCTGACCCTTTGCAAAAAACAATACGTTCGCAACGATACATTTACTATGTGACAAGACATTACTGAATCCGCTGAGAAGCCCAAGTCGATGACAAATTTCCCACTAAGCTTAGTTTCGATTATTGTCGCTTCCTATTACCAACGCTTGTAAGTTTTCATAATGCCTGTCCTTGTAGCCTACAGAGTGACATAACGGAACTAAACTGAACTGAACTGACGCCGTTTAGTTTTTGACTGACCAATAGGCAAACAGAGTGAGCCCAATGGTCATTAATTGACCCGTGCGTGAGCGTAGTTAATGTCACATTGGCCACAGACGCCGTTTAGACGGTGTCTACTGTAATGCTTTACTCCTTGCTTAATGCCCATCGGTCACTCAGTGGTCAGTTCGTCAAGAACTAAATTACGTCAGTTCAGTTCCGTCCAGTTCAGTTACGTCGCTCTGTACGCGCCTATACAACGTAATTGCAATCACTTTCACTTAAGTGCAGGGCAACGCGTCGTTATTAAGTGTCATGAAATATTGAGAATGATGACGATAAAGATGATAATGTTAGCAGACTCACAGGACGGTGCTGTCATACGGCGCTGACAGCACCGGATATAGCGCTCGGTCGCACTACACATGTGCCGTCGTCGTAGACTTCCGGCGTCGCTGCTTGGTTGACTGCCCCCGCACTGACCATGTCGTCAGTCGGTGCTCGTGACGTCAGCGCCGACGTCATCACTGACGTCGACTTGGCGCTCATGTAGTCACGCCCCGTCGACTACACACAGGAACAACCACCGGCGTTATATTCTACACGTTCAAACCACCACTCGAAATTTCGCACGCTGCCACTATTTGATAACAGCCACTATTACTGACACGTCGTGTGAGAAAAGATCGAAATTAAAGTCGTAAGGCAAGAGTTTATCTTTCTGCAAACCGCTTGTCTTCAGCACACAAGGCATGCTCTCGCATTAATATAATCACGAGGTAGGTTCTAATGTTGCGTAAGCTCAATACTTGAAATATTGTTACGACTTTGTTGCAAATTTACTGCTACATGTGCCATCGGAAAAATATGAAAATACTTCGATATTTCTTAAAGTTAAACAACTTAATGTCTTTTTGACTCAAAGTTGTGTAGTGGTCGGAGTGATCGTATAGACTGTAGTAGTAGTAGTAGTAGTAGTAGCAGTAGTAGTAGTAGTAGTAGTAGTAATACATGCAGTTGTATGTGCATAAGAACGATTCAAATCCACATTATGCCAAAAATGCACGTAGTGACTGTTAAATGTAATGACATTCCTTACATTAATTTACTGCTATAACTCATTCAAGTAGTCAGAATAATAATTAATATTAATATTAATGTCAACAAAGGCAACGAACGGCAATTAGATTGCACAAGTCACAAGAAGTAACAGACAAACCCAACTAATTTTCATAGTTTTTAGGAGTCTGAAAATTGATATTACTCATTTTTGCTACAAACGACAAAAAATAATGAACCTAGCAGTAGTTTCTTTATTACTTAAATTGCTTTAAAAATTCGCGATTGATGAATAAACTAATGACGACGTTGGAGTGACCTTCCGTCGTCGTTTGGCGGCTGTACAGGACGACATGATGAACTCAAGCAGTGAGACAAGCATTGACAGTCCGAGCCCCGCGATCAGAATGTAAAATATTCCGGCGACGTTGCTCAGCGTAAGCGCACTTTGAGACGAACCCTGCAACAGTCCATCATTATATGACGTTCAATGACTGCATGTGAATATGCTGAGTGTGGGGCATTGCTTTATGAGCAAGGTTGTTAGCAATACTTTCAAAAAGTATTGCAATGTAGAGTTCTCTCGTCTGGGAACCAATGTAGAAGTCTGGTTAGTGGTGTTTTGGGGAGCTACTGTTGAGTCGGTGCTTGGTCTAGTGTTTCGGTGGCCGCATCGGACGCCACCCTACTCGAGGGTGACTCGCGAAAGGGGTTCTCCATAGGAGTGAGACTAGACTTTAAACTATGGGGAGAATTTTTGGGTGCTTAATTTATGTTATTTTGGGGCTTAGACAGTGC
>Ga0056128_1012049_pt1 | contig 10601 bp, 2 predicted proteins | sample WorMetLIZISLAND2_FD_71113 | JGI IMG/M metagenome (GOLD analysis project Ga0056128, IMG submission 71113) | Marine gutless worms symbiont microbial communities from Max Planck institute for Marine Microbiology, Germany - Olavius geniculatus... ... | reverse complement strand
CCTCCCCTGCCTTAGAAGTAGGACCCCCTAAAATCCAGCTAAGTTGTCTGGGGGAGCGCTGTGAGCTCTCCCAGCGGGATCTGGGGGCGGAGCTCCCGCCAAAATCGAATTTGGTGAGTTTTAGCTTTAAAAATGAGATCTGGTGGCAACGACTTTAATTATTTTAAACTAACCAAATTGGCCAATTTCGTGCAGTTTAAACGTATGCTTATGTTTTGTCTGGAGGATTGGGGGCCCTGTTTTTCCTGGTCCCCCTTGGCTACGTCACTGGTGATTAGTGATTTGATTAATGTGGTTGCTGGCAAATCTGGAGTAATTTACTGACGATCTTGCGTGGATGGTTGTTGTTTACATGTGCATATGTACACTGTGTTCCTAAAAATCGGACACCAGCTGCGTTGTTAAATAAATCCCACAATTCTGGTTCAGTATTGACAAATTTAGAAATTTTGGTACCAAAAAAATTGCCGGTGTCCGGTTTTTGTGAGTCGGTGTTTTTTGATCTGCAGTGTGTTAAGTTACGAACTGTCTAATTGCTGTATGGTTTAGTGTGTTTTTCATGCGCTGTGGCATTCGTTAATGCATATAGAATTAGTCTATTGTGTCTTTCAACTGCGATTGGTGCTGAGCAGTAGGTTTTATTACCTCCGCCAAAGAGGTAATGTTTTTGCCAGACTTTGTTTGTCTGTCTGTTTGTCTGTGTGTTAGCAAGATAACTCAAAAAGTTATGGACGGATCTTTCTGAAATTTTGAGGGAATGTTGGGCATGGCATAAACTACAAGTGATTAAATTTTGGGGGTGATCCGGCAGGAATCCTGGATTCTAGATCACTTTGAAATTTCCGTTACCGTTGCATAATGGAAACCGCTGGCAAAGCGAAGATGTTGACGCCACCTGGCGAATAGCTTTGCCTTGGCGCAGGTACCTGCGGGCTACGACTGCTTTCTAGTTACCGTTGTATTACCGTGTTCTTATCTCAAGCTGTTACAGTGGTATTTTGCTAGTCTGACAGTGTTAATGTCGTTTTGTTTTTAGTAGGTCTAGATTTGCAATGCAATAACTTAAGAAATCAAATTGCTGGGTGTTTTAGTGTTTTATGTGTCTTTGCGTCTGGTAAGCCTAATGCATATGGAGTTAGTAATTTTCAACTGTGATGTTTGGTTGTGCAAATCTGTTTGCTTGAGGCTAATAAATCTTGTATGCATTTTGTTTCCATGTTGTTTAAAATACATATATCTAATCTCAGAGGAGAACCCCCAAAATGGGTCGGACAAAAGGACAGAATGTTTTACACAATATGTTTGGATTTCGAGTAGTATAACACTTTACAGTAAGTATTAGCTTAGCCTTAAAAGATGCTTTTGACACTGTTATTTATGTGAGGCCTGATCAGTAACAGTAACGACTGAGGGATAGTTTAGCTGTGAGCGAAAAACCAAATCCTTCACGTGTAGTTGGCCGTTTGTGGGACTTTAGGCTTACAAATGTCGCACGGAAATGACCTGTATGGCTGAAAGTTGTATAAGAAATTGCTAAGTAGAATAATAGTGTATTTTTCAGTTTAGCTATAAGTTGAAGATTAGCTAAAGTTATGGCCAGCCTATCTACAGTTTAGCTTAGACCACAGGCGACAGATGATTTTAACAACGTATAAAACGCATGTCTGTTATACAAGAAAGAAGTATGTTGGCACAGCTCTGGCATAGGCCTATAGCTGCGAAACTCTGACCCAGACTTTTGATTTTTTGAACTGAAAATTGATACATCCGGCAGTTACTCCTGTCCCGGAGAAAATTCACAACAGTTTTAGTTTTTGTTCACCTTTTTTTCTCTCCGAGTTACGAGCCCACAAAGACCTACGTGACGGACAGACGAAGAGCAACATTGTATTGCGGCTAATTAGGACGGCCGCACATCAGTGTATCACATTAATTGCTTTTATAAGTTCATCATTCTGACAAAATAGGTCAATGGGCGACTTCGCTGTATTCCGCAGTGTCTGTTGCTACGACGACAAGGATAGCCTTCAGATTGTATAGCAGCTATAGATGGGGGAGGGGGCGCCCTGGTGCCCAATTGCAACGGAGACTACTTTCATGGTGTATAGAAGCAGTGGTGGTTTTAGACTCTGACCGGGGGGCATAGGCCCCCCAATTTTGCTCCACCCTCCCAGTTTCATGGCTACCCATGATTTTTTGCAAAGATAACACAAATATCTGATGCATTTGCGTTAACAAAGTTTAGAAAAGTGGGCAAATCGGCTTCAGGGGGCTTTGCCCCCTGACCAGAGGCTCTGCCCCTGGACCCTCGTTATAGGCTCGCGCTACAGTGCTCGCCATGGGGCCGTGCCCCCAGATTTTCCAGGCTAGAACCGCCACTGTGTATAGGCCTATTATAAATTCTTGTTGAAAACGTCGTCTAAGCTTGGAAAGACACTAAGCAAAATGCCTTGTGTCGACATGTATGCAGCCGACTGTCTAGTTGCCGCGGGTCGTACGCGTCAAATGAATTGCGCAGTGAACGCCGAAGCCCGCCAAAGGCACGTATGACGTAAGCCGCCAGTCGGCAGTGGCTTCTATCCCCCAAATCTGGAATCAAAATCGGGCGCAACTCCCCCAGTTTTTGGCTGAGGTCCCCCAATTTATGACTCGTTTTTCCCTCCATTTTGGGCTTCTTCCCCTATAGACAGAAAGTTTTGTTAAAGATGTAGATTGCCCAGTGAAAAATAGGGGAAAGTAAAAAATAGGGGAAAATTTTGATTTACAACTTTATCCAAACTTCCCCCTATTTTTCACTGGGCGCAAGCTGCGCCCACCAGGTACAGGGATAGAAGCCACTGCCAGTCGGCGTACGATCTGAGAGAAATACGAGCGTCATTTCCGGATGTTACTTGGGAACATTCACACTCTTAGTTTTCAGACGACCGTAACGGTCGAGCTATTGGCATGGATTGTCGTCCGTTCGTTCGTCCGTCTGTCTGTCTGTCCGTCCGTCCGTCTGTAACGGATGTACCCTAGCTAACAGGTAGATCGTAGGAGAAAACTTTTGCACGAATAATTAGCTATATGTGTGTGAAACTCGGGCATGCGAAATTTCAGCCGTCTACTGCAAGGGAAACATTTTCAAATTGAGGGTTAAATTGATGGGTGTAGAAAATTTGGACTGACAACCAGTACGGACTATACGGTCGGCTATTCTAGCGACAGCTGGGCTTCTTGTTTGACGTCCGAGGAACCCGTACAGAACAGACAGACAGACCGACGATTAGACGTGTTTTAAGTTCATCATTCAGCTATTTTGTTATTTGCTGTTTGCAGCACAAAATATTTAATACCTCAAAATTATTAAACGACGTTGCACTCTCCGTCGAATTAATGATGTAAAGGTGAGCCATCTGATACAAATAATTGCCGCGTAATGTAACAATTTGGAGCATCTGTGTTTCACACGGTAGTGCGTTGACATAAATAAGTGCACCGTACACAATAATATCGTCCTGGTCATCTTTGTGCCAAAAACTATCAAAGTTGGTGAAAATTTGAGAAAGTTATGCCAAAAACAATTTTGACTTTTTACACCGTGTGAGACACGGTGTAATTACGATGTGACTATAGTTGCTATATGCATGTAAGCCGATACGAGGTGTTCACTATGCAGCAGCCATTGATTTTAACACCTGCTCTATAATCCTCCACCTGCTACAGCGCTGCAGAGAACAGTCGTGAGAAGTTCACCGGTGATCCGGTATATAATAACAGTGCGTGGTAGTAATAATTATGCCCACATCGCAGGCTTTATAACATCACCAGAACCGTGGATTTAAGCGGTGGCTGCATGTGCGACGAAACGTAAACAAGGCTGAAAACAACGAAATCGCATGCAATTCTGTCGTACTAGCATTTTGCTTTCAATTTTTTGACTGTGAGCAGCTAGATGCAATTTTTAATTTGTTTTTTTTCGAACTTTATTACAAGAAACAGCATGATTAGATTTAGCGAGTTAAGATCCATATTTAGACATTTGTCTTTATTTTATTCAACTTTGTGAAAAATGTCCCATGTGCAAATGTATATTGTTAAATTAACTGCTATGAAAAATTCGCTTTTACGAGTCATAAAAAATTGCTGCAATTGTAAAAGCGTCAATGTGGCAATAATCTAGGTAGGCCTACGGGATAACCGTCGAGAGCTCGGCATATAGTTTACACAGTGTCTCTAGGTGCTTTCAACTAGTTTGTTGACGATGGACTGGTCAATATGGTGCGGGAATAACGGGTATAGTGCGCGGACGGAAAAATAATCGGCGGCCGGTGCATAATCATCGTCTGTACTCAAGAGACTTGCATATTATGACTAAAATACAGCGACAGCGTACGAAGCCGCCAAAACTGTGCAGACTGCATAGGCTGTCAATTGAACAACGACAATAGCCTACTGCCGATAGTCATAATACTCATACAGAATAGGCTACCCCTTAATAATACACAGTTGAAAATGCCGAGTAGGCCTAATCGAGGAAAGGAAACTTTGATTTACTATATACAACGGCTTGATACAAAAGTTAAATAAAGCACGAAGTTCGAACATCGCAGTGTGCATAAAGTTTAAAGTTCTCCTTGACTATATTTGACTGCCGACGACTTTTTCAGAGCAAGCAGCCCTAATGTCGCTAGTGTGAGCCGACCGTACGGCCTGTATCCGTAGACCAGCGTCCGACTTTTGGTGAAGGATAAAAGCAATTTCCCAGAGTCACTATACAGTCCCATACACGCTATGGTGACGCTGCTGTATCGAACGCTACAATTAACGTTAGGATATGATACGGTAATTTGGCGCACGTAGATGGTGGCTGCAGGCTGCAACGTTGCATTTAAAATTGCGACCAAACCGCTGCATATAGAGACATCGTTAGTGTTGGCAGCCTATAGGGAACTTGTCATTGCCCTATCCAACGGTACGATCGTCGACTCTTACGACGCACGGTTTAGCCACAATACACGCGCTGCGGACGACGACAGACAGACATACAACGACATCGTGTCAAAGACTCGACCTAACGGTCGGCGAAAATCATATTATACAACTCAGAATTTTCGAGGCACGCAAACGAGTGATAAGCCCAGTGAAGTGAACGCTTTGCAGAGCCACTTTCACTTTATGGAGCCACAGACCGTACAAAGTTCTCAAGTTCCCAGTCCCAAAGAGCCGACTTTGTTCTTTTAATGCTAATGTCTGTCGCTCCCACACGTCTGCCCTGTTGCATCCTGGATCTGTGACACGTCGGGCCCATTAGCCTACCGCCGCAGTCCACGCAAAAACCGCACAGCTTTGCGGGCTTCGGTGCAGTCGGTCAGTATACGACGATTTCTATTATACTTCTTTCTCGTTTTCAGTGTTACGTTCTGTACGTAATTTTGGTGAGATGGGGTGACGTGGAAGGGTACTTTAGTGCAGTCGTAAGTGCTGTCACACGTCTAAATATGTCTTGCTTATAAAATTCAGTTTTTTATTTGCAGCTTTCTATAAGCATTTCTTGATCGTATAACAACCAAAATCAGTAGGCCTAGTAGTATTTCTTGACATGGCTAAACGTACGACGATGCATTTGGTTACCGTACGTTGAATAACAGACAGATTTGCTTGCTAAATTTAATATTTTAAATCAATAAATAAATATTTTAGTAAAATTTTGAAGAATTTTGTACTTTTAGTTAGAACGTTTTGCCATAAACAACTGTAGATAATGATCATTTTCCATTCTGCTCTCAATATGATTGGTTCGCTTAAAATTTTTATAGGGCAAAATTGTTCGGTTGCTCCGTTGGGATGGACGCCCACGCGAAGTTGCACAAGTCGCCGTGATGCAGGGTTGCCAGTCAGTCGCCGCACGCTGCGTGCAGCACTATGCGTAGCAGCTGCAGTCGCTGCAGCTGCTACTGTGTTAACAATCGTGCTGCGAGGGCTCAGACCACTGTGACGACGCATGGTGATCTCGCTCGTTTTGTATAGGGGTTACGGCAGATACTGCTGACTAACAACACACCGTTTTCAAAGGTACGATGCACTGTTATAATTTCATAGTTCGATTGCTGTCTTAAGGCGCGTACAGAGCGACGTAACTGAACTGAACTGAACTGACATGATTTAGTATTTGACGAACTGACCAATGGGCAAGCAGTAATGCATTACGGTAGGCACCGTCTAACGGCGTCAGTGACTATGTGACTACGGCACGTACGCGTCAGTTAATGACCAACGCCGCATTGTCTGGAGCTTCGGAATAGTCGCATAAATTTTAACTTTGCCGGAGTGCTGAGTTAAGTTTTCGAATAATATGTATATTAGCTCTTGTCTATATAGCCCTAACTCTATAGCAAATGTTTAGATTACTTAGTCAGTTAGTTTCACCGTTAAAATAAATTTTTATTGTGTGCCGTTCGCAGCTCTGTCAACAGAAGTCGTCACGAAAATAGATTAATTTTAGTCGAAAATGTGTAAATAAAGATATTGATGGAGACTGTGTACGAGTGAGAGAAAAGAATATGACGTTGGTAATGACGCAGTGTAGTTTTGACGGATGACGACAGGTTGCAGCAGCAGCAACGAACACGAGTCAAGACAAGCTGTTACACGCATATCATATTCTTTCTATGATCTATCCCACTATATGCACAACAGTATTTGTATCTTAGAGACGATCTATAATGGCGTTGCGCGTTTGCATGCGTATGTGTTTATTACTGCATACAGGCGGAGGTTGGCCGCTATATGTGGAGTTGTCGGGCGCTGCTTTAAGCCCATACTTCAATTATCTTAATTTGTTGTCGTCGATATGTTGTAGGACTAAAAATAGTGGCTTGATGTTTTAGCGGTATACGGTACGGTGTCGGACTTTCGATTGAGAGATCGTAGGTTTGGCTCCTGTCGGGTCGCTATCAACTGGTTACTACTTGGATGGGTACAAGTCTAGATTTATAACCAACACTAAGGTTTCATCGGCCTTTCATTTTGCGGGGTGAGTAAATCGAGTACCGCGGCCTGTCTGGCTAAAATCAAAGCGGGGCGCGTTCAAGGTAGCAGTTAACACCGTGTGATCCCATATGGCAGGTGACCACCTTCATCGTTTTACCTTTTTGCAGCATGCTGTGCAGCAAGTCCAGAACAAATTGAAGTAGTGTAGTTTGGGCCTTAGGCTTCGGCTGTTACGTGCCGCGAAGAAAACGACAACAACAACAGAAGCGGTCAGCCAAAAGCAGTTACCGTGCTGCTTCAGTCATCGCATAATACGTCTTTAGATGTCACAATTTTCTCTGAGGTATGCATGCAGCTAAACCAGTTTGCTGTACCCTTGAGCACGTGGCAAAATCAACCGCGTATTTTGGATGCAGTTTCTGAAAATGTCTAATCTCTACTTTATGCTATTATTTTTGCGGATTTTTCTTGACAAAAAAGATATTGTGTATTTCTTGTACGCCTTCGACAGAGCTATGATTGTAAGTGCAGTTGTCAGTGACGTAGCCAAAAATGTGAATGCGGGCTCATCTTCCTTTCTTTTCCTTTTCTTTTTTTCCTTCCCTTTTCTCTCCTCTTTTGCTTTTCCTTTTCCCTGTTCTTAGAAGTACGACCCATAAATTTTAGCTAGAGGATCTGGGGAGCGCTGAACTTTTTAGCGGAGTCTGGGGCGAAGCCTCAGCCGACATCGAATTTGGTGCAATTATAGCCTTAAAATTTGAAATCTGATGGCAACAATTGTAGTTATTTTTAGCAATAGTTTAATATTGGGAGGGGACTTGGGCCCCTTTGCCCCTTTGTCTTCGCCACTGGGAATTGTTGTACAACTTGTTGTAAATTTGTTGTACAGACTTTAAATTCGGTGTAGTAATTCAGTAGTAGTAAATTGTTGTAGCATGTCGTGCAGCAAATCCACAACATATCAAAGCTAGTGGAGCTTAGGTGATAGTGAGACACAACTATCGTCGTGAGAGATAGGGCCTAGGTTGCTATTGATCACTAATAAGAAGTCACATAAGCTCATTCAGATGAGATAAAAGTCAACGCCTTTGGATGACCTTGAAGGTCAGTACTGCAACAGGAACAGTATAGGCTGCAGCGCGTCTTTCCTAGCGACAGCTGGGCTTTTTGTTGTTTTTGCAACGTCCGAAGGGTATACAGTGTGCCGTGACATAAACCTTAGTATTAAGTTGAGTGACTGACTGACTGGCATGTAGCAGCATTCTAGATGAGCGTGCCACATCTCTCTGACACAAGACTCATCTTGTATGCTTGCTTTAACATAACCCGACGTCCCATACGCGCCGTTAACCACAAGCTGGCGTGTATGTATGTTGCGAGAGTGCTATTCTCTGTCGTAACGATCTAGTATATTTTTTCCTACGAATTTTTCTCTGCCACGTTCTTATTTTCATGTAAACGTTCCAAATCAGGCCGGCCGTGACAGGTATAGGTACTCGTAAATATGTACCAAAAGCAACACACGGTTTGCGAAATACGTGTGCGTCATATTCTAGATGTTTTTGACGTTCAGTGGTTTTTTCTTCCAATTTTTGACATGAAAATTGGCACAGCGGTTACAACACCGTTTATACCGATTTTGTTTTTTTGCGTTTTTTGTTTCCAGTTAAGAGTCTGTACGGGTCAAACGGACAGACATTAGCGGACGGACGGACGGTCAGAACTGTAATGCGGCCTGTTAGGACGGTCGCAAAATGCAGCACAATGTTGGGCGACTGAAACCGCGTAGCTGTCTACGATGTATGCGTGAATCGTGACCACGCGGGCCGATATCATTTTGATCAGCAAAAGAACACGACAGCGGAAAATCTCCTAACGGTCTGTTTTGCATCAACGGCTCGATTAGATCGATCGATCGAACTACCGTATTCGAACACGTTTTGTAACGCCCCCACCAGGGTTGGCTACTCACTCCGAAGTCGGGAACGTGCTGCGGTCAGTGTAAAAAAAACTCCGTATAGGCCTATGTAACTTACGTAATCGAACGAACAGCCGGCGTACCGCGCAGTAAACATGTCTCGGTGACACGGGCTTTGTGGCTTGTAATGCGCTAGGCCTAATTTTTGCAATACTCCGAGACGAGACGTGCAAGTTAGCGTTAATCAACGCCACGGCCCGTCGTTTGCTAAACACAAAATTCCATTACGCCGAGTTTGCGACAAAGTTCGCGGAATTTGTCGCAGACTTGTCACGAACTTTATCGCAACTATCTCGACGAGATGGTCTGCCTGAAACTTTCCCGTGACGTCCTCGTTTCATGGTTTACGTCCGCGGGAAAGTTTCAGTGATAGTCGGCGTAAAATGGAATTTGGGCTTAAGCGGAGTTTTCATCCAACGTAAAGCACGCAACGTACGCAGCGAACTACTTAACAAAAGCAAAGAACGCCAGAAAAGTACGTAACAAACGCAGCTGACAACGGCCAAAACGCAAGGGCAGAAGCGGTCGTTGCGTCAGCTACAGTGTACGTCAGTTGCGTTACGTTTGTTGCTTTGCGTTCGTTAGATGGAAACCCCGCTTTACGAGACTGCAGTAAACGTCGCGCTGGCCTACAGTAATTTGCTGCGAACGCACGTGCTGTCTGCTGTTACAGTAAGCTTTCATTATAATTAGAAAAGCGCCAACTCTCGTTTCCTGTCACATCTTTTGTAGGCTGACGTTGCTAGCATTAAGATTCTGTATTCAAGCAATGGCGAGAAACGACTGGCGGGCGACCGTCGATAGAAATTTAATAAATTTTTAAACTGAGGTTGTCGTTTAGAGAGTACAGTTTTGTGGCACAAAATATTTATCTGGAGCCGTATCAATAGCTTAGAAGCTATTCATACGGTTATCGGATAAATATCCGGTCCTATCCGGGCCGGCTGTTTATCCGGTAGCCGTGTTGGGCGGCCTTAGCTGATACATGCGAGCACTGTATCAGCTAAGGTCGTGTCTCTGCTGTGTCGCATAAGCTTACAGTTTCAGTTTTCTAGTAGCAAACATTCAGTGTAGCTAAACTTTTATTAAAAGTTCTAAATCAGCCGTTTGAACATTTTTAAATGTAGCACAAAATTTTCGACGGTTACAAGCGTGGCAGTTGGTACATAGCTTTATCTGTCAAAGCATATTATAATAATTATATATAAAAAACCGACCTCTCGTATTTCCCAAACCCCTTAATTTTTTCACACCAAAATTTGCACAGATGATTACGTCCAGCATGTCTCCTGATGTGCAAAATTTGGTGAAAATCCGTTTACGGGGGGGGCTTCCCCACGAATAGGTGAAATATAACGCTTGCGTGACTTTTTGTGCCTTTCCTTCCCTTCCCTTTCCTTTCCTTTTTTTCTTGCCGTCCTCTACAGGAAAAACGACTGAACTGATTTCAACGCACGATGGCTCATATGACGCGGTTTTGCGCAAGGAAGTGCCTTTTAGGGGTTACAAAATTTAAAGTCAACATTTTCACCTATTTTTTCACAAAAATATGAAAAATTACAATGGCGCCTATGGGGAAAATTAGACAATGCTTTAAACTGTCATAACTCCGGCTGTGTATAAGATAAAGTCGTAATTTTTGGTTCTAGGG
>Ga0056128_1012048_pt1 | contig 10602 bp, 8 predicted proteins | sample WorMetLIZISLAND2_FD_71113 | JGI IMG/M metagenome (GOLD analysis project Ga0056128, IMG submission 71113) | Marine gutless worms symbiont microbial communities from Max Planck institute for Marine Microbiology, Germany - Olavius geniculatus... ... | reverse complement strand
TCTCGAATGTCTTGTGAGGCAGCAACAGTCGAAATATATCACCATGTTCTGGAGTTGTATTTGCTACGAAAGAGTGGTTACTTTTGTACCAATTGGCAGAAATATTGACTGCTGTAACTACGTGAATGCACTTGATGCAAATTTGTGGCCAGGTGTGTGCAAACATTTTGCTGGAAAGCACTTCTTTTAGCAGGATGATAGGCCCTGTACATCTCTCAGTATTTACTCATCTGCGACGAATTTGTTCTGTTATTGCGCAGAAAGGATTTATAACAAAATTTAGAAATGTCAGGTAAGCGCTTTTGTTGAAATAATGTTGTTTACGATGTTTGAATTCAACTGGCAAAAAATGAATCGAGCGTTTGCGCCGCCGCCATTATGACACACTTTTGGTCACACGCTGTAATTCGTTAGCAATATATAACATAGTGCTAAGCCTGATTAATTAGATGTCTGAATTATCATGTCTGCTGTGTGTGTGATAGCAACTCCTCGGACGTCATTAGCCGGCGCTGAAGTTAAAACGTTGTCGGTGGAGATCGGTGAGCACGTGTTGGTTGGTGGCACAAAGTCCGGCGTTGTGGCATTCATCGGTCCGACGCAGTTTGCCGCCGGCGAGTGGGTTGGCATTGAGCTTGATTCAGCCGTGGGTAAGAATGATGGGAGCGTCAATGGGGTTCGATATTTCACCTGCAAGCCGCTTTATGGTGTATTTGCAAAAGCTGCAAAGCTGACAAAGTGTGTGGCAAGAGCGGCAGCAGCAGACGACACGCCAGAAAGTGGAGTTGCTTCTGCCGCAACATCGCAGTCCTCAATAAATGTTGCAACGGAAAACAACAACGTCGCCGGGAAACAACCAAACATTGTTTCGTCATCTGAGAACGTGTCGTCGGAAGTCATTGCTGCCCAAGACAGTACTGTGTTGGAATCTTCCTCATCTGATCCACCAGTATTGGATGCTGCTGCCGAGCCGAGTAATGTTCCTATCGTTGTCTCTGACCCAGCGGCTGCGTGCGATTCCACAGAGATGCCGCCACCTGTTCAGACCAAGCGCGGTGCGATACCACGACCAACGCATGGTTCAACAGTCAGCCTTCATCGTGGCTCAACCATTGACCTTGCAGCCACTGGTGATGCTGCGGGCAAAACGGCGCCAGCTATGAAAGTGGGCGACCGAGTACTGGTTAGTGGAAACAAGGTCGGTACGGTTCGTTACGTCGGCGCAACAGATTTTGCCAAGGGAGAGTGGGTCGGCGTAGAGCTGGACGAGCCACTCGGCAAGAACGATGGCACCGTCCAGGGAAAGAGGTGAGTGAGTTCTCATGTTAACGTGCACTTTGAGTTAAAAACACGACATCAAACTCTTGTCTGTGTCTTTACAAGTTATCGATGATTAACGACACATGAAATTTTTTCGATACATGGACAGTCAAACACTACCTGGGAGGTAGCCGAAGAACTGACGACACACAGAACAGGCTGGTGACAACATGTGGATGCATTGAGTCACGAAAGAAATGTTGCCATGCTGTCCTGTGTTTGGTGTGTCCTGCTTTTTGAGGCTCATACTATTGTTTCAGCTGCTGCGTTTTGATGTTATGAGTTTTCGTATTATACGTCATCATTACGTACAGTTCTTGTGGAGTCGGATTTCTGTGAACTGTAGTTCTTGATCTTCAGTAGATTTTTAGTGAGCAATGCTGAAAGATGCTAACAATTGCGGCAAAACCAGTTGGCTGGAAAAAGATGCCATTTGGTGTGGACACTTGTATGACACCATATAGCATCCAGTCACGACTTGCGGTTTCCATCTGCCATCATGAAAATGAGTTTTTGGAGTTTAACCCTAGTAGAAGTTTGCGTTTCGTTGCAGATTGTTTGAGCATTCCAACATTTTCTCTGGTAGTTTACTTTTTGTGCGAGCTAATTTTCGGTTCGTTTGCTTTGATGTAATTATTTGTGCATGGTTTTTTTGCAGGTATTTCCAGTGCGTGCCAACATTTGGTCTGTTTGCCCCTGTGTCCAAAGTTTCCCGTTTGTCGTCTGCTCGTCGTGGCTCGGGGTCCGTCAGTCGTATTCCGGTCGGCACAAGTCTGATGTTGAGTCGTGAGAGGTCCGGTAGCCAGGAGTCACTGAGTTCTCTCGGCTCTGTCACGTCCAGCATCTCACGCTCTCGGCTCCGGCTTGGAGTCACCTCACTTGCTGGACAGGTCAGCACTCTATACCCTTGAGTTGTTTTTTTTATCTAGTGCATCGAAAGGGTTGGCTGCTGGGCTGCTGGCATTATAGAATGCCACATAGGTCAAATTGGCATTCTAAAGAAACTTGTCTTAAAATATTATTTGTTTGGCTGTTTGACACTTTTTGTGGCATCATTCTTTGAATTTTGCTTTAAATTTTTTTCCATTTTGGCATTAATTTGATGGTAATGGATGATTTTATCGTAGCAGGTATTGTTGCAGATTTGTCGTTTTTTTTGTGAATGAAATACATTAATTACGTTATATTTTTAGCCCTATAGAGTTGGCAACCCAGTGCTCTGGTGGAATTCATCGATGAATGAAACAGCACAAGTTACTGAACAAGCAAGGATGCCCAGTGCTGACATATGACATAATAATGCGGCCATCCACTTAGCTATACATGCATTGCACAAGACACACCCTGATCGTTGAAAATTTCTTCCGAGTCATTCTGTGTCTTTTTGAGTTTGAAGCCTTTATGGGACCAACGAACAGATCGATGGACTTGCAAATCGTTGGGTTGGACAATAAGTCAGTAAGTGATATCACTTTGTGGATAGGTCGCTGCAAGTCAGATAGCTAACTGAGTACTAGTAAATAAATAAGCAAGACAGCTACAGTCGATACGGTTATGTTGATGGTTATAATGATTAGTGAACATTTAATACACATAGTGTTAGACGCTTTTATACTTTAAATAATGAGAAATCTTTATTTTTTTATAAATAGGATGCTGCGGTGGAACTAGGAAAACTTGTTGTGTTGACTCTCAGAGTGTGGCTAGCTGGTGCGCAGTATTTGGAAAAATTGTCATACAAAACTGTGACTTCTGTTTATGTCTGTATGTGTGTGTGTGTGTGTCTGGCAGGGGACGCCCAAGTCTCGTGGTGATGCTGGCGGTAGTTTAACAACTGCAGCATTACAGGTGCATCATATTGCTCATTAGATGTACTGGTACTGTACGGAAACATTTGAGTGCAAAACCTGGACTGGCGGAATCTGGGTGGTCCCAGTCGGATTTATCGTCTTTGAATTCGGCGGGATCCAGATGTGGATTGGATTCACAGAAACCACCGGGTATACGGTCAGATATGAATCCAGTGCACACTTGTAAATCAGTAAGGAACCGAGTGTGTGGCAGGGTTGTGAGTCAGTAAATAGTTCCACGTTTTGCTCAAGCATTCTTTAGCCAATTGTTTGGACAGATGAGTTTGCGAATGTTATTCGGTAACATTGATGAAATTTTTGATCTCAGTTAGTTACTCTGATAGTGGTTAATGTCTTAACGTGTTAATCACACATTAACTGTAATGACTGACTCACGTCTTTGTGTTTACGTGAATGTAGAAAGCAGTCAAGGAGAAAGAGCAGCACATAGAACAGCTGCTGGTAGAACGTGACCTCGAGAGGTCGGAAGTCGCAAAGTCAGCCGTCAAACTGGAAGATGTATGATTTGCATTATCTCTCTCTATCTGACATTTGATAACTGAAGGTTCATTGGCCCGTGATGTTCAAATTTTAACTAGAAGTGATCAGAGCTCTCAAAACAGCCAAGAATACAGTGCTAGTTTGCATTCTGTCTTGTTGTTGTTGTTGTTGTTGTTGTTGTCTGAGTCATGACTAGCCCATCAGGCACTGCCAATGTGGGAGAGTTAATGCCACAAAGAAATAAAGAATTTTTTATGGTTTTCATAGAAGATCAGTTCGAAGTCTCCATCTCTCTCTTCTGGCGTTTGACAGCCATTTTTACACGCGAAAGCAGCTACTGCTTTCAGCACGTCTTAGCCATCGCAATTCTGTCCGTCCGTCCGTCTGTCTGTCACACAGGTGGATTAGTCAGAAGCGGTGCAAGCTAGAATCACCAAATCTTCACCATTGGCTGCCTGGAAGACTCTGGTTTCAGGAACCGTAAAGCTTTTCCATAAATTCGAAGGGGGTCACCCCGAACGAGGGTGCTAAATAGGGGGTAGGCAAAATTTGCAATTTTTGACCAATAAGTCGCTGTATCTCAGTAACGGTGTGAGATAGGGCCTAGGTTACTAATAGGAAGTCGTACACTGGCTCTTGATTGGCGCCAATTTCAATGACCTTGAATGACCTTGAACGTCAAAGTAAGGGGTTTTATGGATTTTTTGGTGATTTCGGGCTGCGACACAAGTCTATATCATTCACAAGGTGGCGCCACGGAGCTATCGTTATGCGATCCAGATAAAGAATTTAGTATTTGTATATTAATTTATCGTGAACACCCTAATTTTCAGCTAAACTACTGAACCGGAACTGCTATAGGCTTTCGTGCGTCTCGTGAGCATTAGCTCAAATTTCTTGTTCTTAATCAAGGGCACCACTTGACAGCAGCTGTTGTTGCTCATAGCTGGTAGGCATTGTCGATGGTTGTCAAACGGTGATGATTGATGCTGAGAAACATGGATGGTATCAGTATGTGTCAGTGACAAACTGCAATCAGTTTTCTGATGTAAATGAAGTGACCGTTCATCTGGCTGCATTGTTTTATATCTTCTGATAGTAAAGAAGCCTGGATGATCTAAAATGCACAAAAGAATTTTGATGGTCACCAAAATCACTGCTTTTTTGGCCATGCTAAATCTTTTCAAACAGGAAAGAAAAATTTTAGAGTACGCAGTATTGGCAATATGCCTGCTGAATCTGGATCAAAAACTATTCATAACTTTTTGAGTTCTTTTGTATACATGCAGACAGAGCTAAAATGTAACCTTTTTGCTCAAGATAATAATAAAAGATAATAATAGCTATCGCACTTTTTCCGTTATTTATTTTTTTGGGGTTTGACATGTGTAGGTTGAGAGCCAGTTGGCGTCGGTGACAAGCAAGTACTCGCGTCTGGTGACTGACTCGGAGGAGAGCATTAAGCTGCTCAAGAGCAAAATTGAAACACTGGAAGCCGAGAAGTCAAACCTCACCTATCAGCTTGATGAAGAGAAACGGTAACTTTTGCAGACATTTGTTTGATTATTCTTGATAATCGCTGCTGTGAGATTGCTCAGTCAAGCTGTAGAACATCAATTTCAGCTTTTTTACTTTCTTTTCACTAAACAACATATTCATCAAACAAATTCCAGAATCCCCTCCCCCATCCTTGGTTCTTTCAACTCAACTGCTAAGTAACGCTGTCCATGCTAGTCAGTACAGAAATTTTGGTTTCATTTCTATTCTTGTCTGACAGCAGCTTTTTCATTTATTTTGAGGATACACTGGTCCAATTAATTATCCAGGTACCCAGTAATCTGGTTATTGAAGGAATTTCTCTGTGAATTTTTTTTTGAGTTTGGAGTCAGTACGTGACAGATGAACCGACATGGATGAAATGGATGAGCAGCCAGTTAGGATGCAACTTGGTGGTGTAGTGGTAACATGTCGGACTGATGATCTCATGGTTGCTGGTTTGACTTTGAGCTGGGGCACTGCCAGGTTAGGCAAGTTGTTCATGCACATGTGCCTGTGTTCACCAAGCAGTATAATTTGGTACCGGCCAAAAGGCGGTGACGCTCTGCAGCTGGGAAGGTAACTGTAGGTCTGGCGTTGCACCGGTCGTGCGTCACGGACGCAATGGTTCATCCATTTACGGGGTATGGGCTCAACGGTTACAGAAAGGGAGATGAGCACCCCGCCTATGCCCCGGAGGATCACGGCATGCTTTACCTTTTTATGCAGCATGGTTGAACTGATTTTTTAGTTTCGTTTAGTTCTGTTGTTTGGTGCACTCCTTAGATGCAACTGAACCGAACTGAGATTTTCATTCAGCTTACATCTGTCACTTTGTACATGCTTCAAAGCCAGGTGCGCACTGAATTATGAGTAAGTGATATGGTCTGTAATGTGTATTGCTCTGCGCTGCACAGTAAGGTGGATGATCTGCAATTTGCCGTCGAGGAGACATCAATTGACAAAGGTGACCTACAGGTAATGTCTCAGCTTTGTTTATGTGTGTATTTCAAACATATCAAAACATTTCTCTTAAATATTTACAGTAGGTTTTTGTCATATGGTAAAAAGTCAACGGCTGGGTTGGGTCAGGCTGGCCCAAATTGATCCAAGGCTGCATTCAGATATTGAAATGTTTTTGTACTCAAAGTTTGCCCACTAGGTGCCAGTTAAGATATCGATCATTTAGTCAATTATATGATATTAGTTTCATACGTCAGCCACTGGTCAGATGTGGAATACTTAACTTTGAAAAAACATTAATGAAAATCCAGTACTAAAGTCAGCAAAACAGACAAGACAAGAAATAGAATTTCCAGAGGAAAAAATGGGCCAGATTAGATCGTCAAGATCGATTTAGTCAAACTGGGTCAGGCCAAACACTGAATGGGTCAGGTCAACTAATCCAAGCCCGTGCATGCAGTTCTGGGGCTTAATTTACAAAACATCTAATGATCTATTTTAAGATTGTTGTAGCCTGTTAAGATTATAACAAGTTTGTTATTGTGATAGCACAAGTCATAAAATGTTTTCTAACATTCAGGCTCGTGTTTTGAAGTATTACTGTGCAGTGTACTGGAGGTGTGTTTTGCCCCCACAGAGTCGGACGGAGAGAGATGCCAAACGGATGAGTGAGTTAGAGATGCGTATTCAGACAGAAAACTCACGCAACAACATCCTCAGCGATGAGCTGTCCACTTTAAAGGTTCAAACACATTTCTACCTTTTATTATTGCGGTCTTGCTTTCATAGTGTCTGTTGCCAGTAGATGATTTGCAAATGAATATAACAGCCATTTGTGAATGTGAGGGTGATTTATTATCATTTTGCTCAAGTTTAAAGAGGACTTTAAGGTCACATGTCATATATACATTCCACAGTAGACTGAAGACGTTTGACCATTCATCGGTCTTTCTCAATTTTTGCTTATTATTCTGGCACTCATTATGGTTACCAGATGAGTTTAGAGATTCAGCATGAGATTTTGACAACTTCAAAACAGTTTTTTAATGCGAAAGTGTTATTATAAGTTCATTTGCTTACTTACTTAGTTACATGTGACGATGAGTGAGAGGATATTCAATTATCTCCATTGACATTTTTCAATTTTATTTAAAGCATTTTTTGCTTTTACTAATCTCGACACTACAGCACATTAGAAAAAACTATATTCAATGGTATTAAAGAAGCATTGGTTGCTGGGTGATTATTGACTGTTTTGCAAAGGTGTGTAGAGTACTTTAAGTTCATGTGATATGCTAATGTTGCAGACGAAGTGTGAAGAGGACTTAAAACTACGTCAGCAGCTGGAGGAACAAGTAGGAAAATACTCGTCTGAGATTGAGGATTTAAAGCTCAAGTTGTCCGAGGAGATGGACCGAGTTGCTTTCCTTGAGCGTGAGAACACCTGCCATGCTGAAGTTGGTTGCCATGTTCTTTGTTGGCTGATTATACCTGTTAATTTGGTACCAGGGTTCTGTAGTAATTTGATCAACAGCTTATCAAAATGCTGTGCTAGGCTAACTTCTAAATTTTCATTAATAGTCATATTAATATTCACGCAGCATTTCATTTGTTTATGCAGTTTTTTATAGTTGATGAAAGGAATTTTTTTTTTGGTTTATGAATTTTTGTAATATAATTGTTTGCTCCATGATTTTTGCTGATTACTGTTTAAAGACACCTACTGGCATGATTATTATATTTTACCATCGTTTTTATTCATATTTTACTCATTTGGAGTCTGTTAGCTGAATGTTGAGGCTTTGGTTAATTGATTGAGTTGACAGATTGACTGATGGATGGATTGATCAACTAATTGACAGATGAACCAACTAACCAAGTTATTAGCTGTTGAAAGTCTGTGGATTTGGCATTAATTCTGAAAGTTTCACATGCATGCATACCTGTGTGTGCTGATGTTGCGAAGGCTGCAGTGGCTGAGGCTGGGCAGGCGAGTGAGTATGTAAAACAGATCGACGAGTTGACAAGAAAACTGTCGGAAGCCTCGTCACTAATCACTGAGCTTCAGCAACAGCAGGTCAGCATTGCTATATACACTGAGCTACAGTGTAAATTTGCAGTGTTTTATTTTGAGATGAATTCCATCTGTACATCAGTTTGACAACTTTTTTGGCTGAAAATACTGATTGCGGTGTATATCACTGACAAAAAATGCCATATTCTCAACGGAGCTGTTCATGATGAAATCGTTTCTACTGCGAGTTTAATGCTACGCTGATGCGAAAATTGTCTGTCTGGCAAGTTTGAAGAATAATGCCGAAAAGTACGAAACTGCTCAACTAAGATTTTACAGCCAAGTTTCTTCAAGATGCCACATTTGACTTATTTGGAATTTTAAAATGGCAGTTTGGCAACTCTTTCGACGCTTTCGATAATCCATCGGTGAAAAAATACCATGTGAGGTGAAGAGTGTACAAAGCGACAGAACTTAACCGACTGCTAATGACATTTCAGTTGTGTTGCGTGGATTGAACTGGCATTTCCTTTCGTTTCATTCTAGTTTATTTTGCATAGTGTACAAAGTGAGTTCAATTCAGTTTGGTTCGTTGCATTCGGTCTGTTTGCATCTTAACACAGCTCACTGTGTGTTGTGATGCAGGCCGAGATCACATCAGCATTGCAAGCCGAGTTGTCAGCCACCAAGACATCGTCAGAGAATCTGACAGTCCAGGTGACTGAGCTGGAAGTGTCTCTCCAGGCCGCGGAGCTTGAGTTGCATAAAGCACAGGATGACGTCGCCAGGCTCGAAGATTCCAAGAACACGATGGAAACTGATCGAGAGGGAGCTCTCAACGAGCTGGCAGAGCTCAAAGAATCCAAACAGAAGCTGGAAGTCGAGCTTGGGAAAGTGACTTCAGATCTGGACGAATCCCACTGTGCTCTTGCTAAGCTTGATGAGTCGCGACAGGCACTGGAAGTGAGTTTGCAGAAAGCAGAAGATGACCGAGTTTTGGTCCAAGATGAGTTGAATGAGGTGAAGGCTTTGAGACAGAGGGCGGTAGAAGGGCTAGAGAAGGCTGAATGTGAGAGGCAGGAAGCTAGTAGCGAGTTAGATGAACAGAGGAAGCTAGTGGAATCTCTCGAGGCAACTGCGAAGCAAACGGAAAATGACAAGAAGGTTTTGTGTGATGAGTTGCTGCAACTGAAAGAGTCAAAACGTGTCAACGAAGCCACTTTGCAAAATACCGAGATTGAGAAGCAGCAGAGGATTGAAGAACTGAACAAACTGAAGTCGGTCAAAGAATCACTGGAAGAACGTTTACAGATTGCCAAGACTGAGACAAAAGAACTTTGCGATGAAATCAACGAGCTGAAAACAGCGAAACAGACCGTAGAATTAGCATTCCAGAAGACTGATGAAGAGAGAAACCTACTGGAGAACGAACTCTTGGAGTTGAAGCAGAAACTCGACAGCATTTTGCATAAAGCTGATGCCGAACGTTCGGAAAGTGTCGAGAAATTAAGCCAAATCTTAGTGTCAAAAGAGGAGCTTGAATCTGAACTGAAGAAGGTTGTTGGTGAGAAAGAAGAGATGAGTATTAAAGTGGAGGAACTGGGCAAGGTCAAGACAAGTCTTGAAGCTGCTCTGGAGAAGTTTGAGAACGAGAAGAAGTCAACCTCTGCAGAGCTTGTGGAGTTGCAGCAGTCCAGGCAGTCGCTGCAGACCAGTTTGGACAAAGTTGAGAATGATGTGCATACACTGAGCAGTGAAGTAACACAGCTGAAGGAGTCTTTGACTAGCGTAGAGTCCTCCCTGGAAACTGTAACCAGTGAGAAACGAACGATTTCCGACGAGTGTTCACAGCTGAAACTGTCGCTGCAATCTACCACTACTGAACTGGATGGTTTGAATGTATGTTTGTTGCTTTAAAATGATTTAATAACAGATTTATTTGTAATCTGCCATACTGCCATAGCTTTAAAGCCAGTAACAGTTACAGATCACAGATTACAGAGGACAGTGTCAAAGCATTTTTTTTATTTTTCCCGGTAGTTATCCATAATGGAGGAATCTAGAGATTCGTCTCTCAACAAAGGAATGGTAAGACCAATACCAAACTCAGAAGGTACATATTTATGCATCATGATAGCATTAAACAAAACTAGTAAATACAGAGATATAGACTTATCACAGGCTGAACGGTAGTGCAAGCCCTGTGTTAACGGCGACTTCTCTTTCTTATGGGAAAGCCAAAAATTCGACCCCCCACAGAATCAAAACCCCTGACCCGATTGAGATAAAACTTGGCAGGGTTGATTACGTCGGCGAGGGGACCTGTCATGCAAAATTTTATGCAAATCCCTCCAAGGGGGGCTTCCCGGCAAATGGGTGAAATATACGCAAAAAATTTTCTAGCTATATACCTTTTTT
>Ga0056128_1012047_pt1 | contig 10602 bp, 9 predicted proteins | sample WorMetLIZISLAND2_FD_71113 | JGI IMG/M metagenome (GOLD analysis project Ga0056128, IMG submission 71113) | Marine gutless worms symbiont microbial communities from Max Planck institute for Marine Microbiology, Germany - Olavius geniculatus... ... | reverse complement strand
CATACTATCAGAGTTAATACCATTTTCCACTTCATCGGATATGTCATGCAGGACACTATGATCATAAGGCAGACTACTATACAAGTCCTCATACCTCAGAGCGAACCTCTCAGCAATGGATGCCTCTCTAGCACAGTCATCAACAATTTTACAGTTGGGTGCTTTCTTTGACCGAATTTTATTAATTTTGATCCAAAAATTACGCCCACCATTATCGAGAAATGCATGAGCAACATGGTTACGTATGATCGATTCTTATAAATTTCCATATTATTATTATTATTATTATGGGTGCTATTCTTGGTGTGTCAATTTTTTGTGCTTTGTGGTGTAATATTTTACATCACGTTATGAAATAAAAACAAGAGTTGCAACAAATATTTCTGCTCCTCTCTGCTGGCTTTAATTTTTTGCTAGACAGCATACCCCTATTTCATGCTGCACCATCAACCATGCTGCGTGCTGGCTCTCATTTTCTGTGTCTCTATTGTTACAGATTTTCACGAGAGTTGGAAACTGTTGCGTCGAATGTTTCTTGTTGACAACATCAGTGGCAAGCAGGCAGCTTCTTCAGCGGGTAAATGTGAACACATAGGCCAGTAGTGCCTCACAGTTCAGTGGTTTTGATTGGGGCTTACATATCCATATCTGTTTTCACTTTTTTGCAGAAGGGAAAGCAGGTTTGATTTCTCGCCCACACCCCTCTGCAAACACATTTTACGCGCGAAAACAGCTACTGCTTTCAGCGCGTCTTAGCCATTGCAATTCTGTCTGTTCGTCTGTCCGTCTATCTTTCACACGGGTGGATCAGGTAGAAACGGTCCAAGCTAGGATCACTAAATCTTCACCGTCGGCTGCCTGGAAGACTTTTGTTTCCGGAACCGTAAAGCTTTTTCATAAATTCGAAGGAAGTCACCCCGAACGAGGGCGCTAAATGAGAGGGGGGTGGGCAAAATTGCAATTTTTGGCCAATAAGTCGCTGTATCTCAGCAACGGTGCGAGATAGGGCCTAGGTTACTGTTAATCACTATTAGAAAGTCATACACTGGCTCTCGATTGGCGCCCAATTCAATGACTTTGAATGACCTTGAACGCCAAAATAGGGGGTTTTATGGATGTTTTTGGGCAATTTCGGGCTGCAAGACACATTGCAAGAGCGAATTGCGCCGAAACCAATTGAGATAGACTTTTGTTTCAGGAACCGTAAAGCTTTTTCATAAATTCGAAGGAGGTCACCCCGAACAAGGGTGCTAAATGAGAGGGGGGTGGGCAAAATTTGCAATTTTTGGCCAATAAGTCGCTGTATCTCAGTAACGGTGCGAGATAGGGCCTAGGTTACTGTTAATCACTAATAGGAAGTCATACACTAGCTCTCGATTGGCGCCCAATTCAATGACCTTGAATGACCTTGAACGCCAAAATAGGGGGTTTTATGGATGTTTTTGGGCGATTTCGGGCTGCAAGACACATTGCAAGAGCGAATTGCGCCGAAACCAATTGAGATAGACATGGACAAGCTGCATATGAAATTTTTAGCATTGAACGTAGATTTCTACGGTCCAAGTCTTGATTTTTTAGGTTCAAGAAAACCTGCACACGAGGGCATCAAAGAGCGGTACCCTCGTAAAAGTCGTGACGAAATGGCTGACAGTTTACGAACAGGAACTGCTATAGTCTTTCGCGTGTCCTGTGAGCATTAGCTCAAATTTCTTGTTGTATTTCAGGCAAGGAAACTGCATCTGGTAGACATGTTTCTAGTCAGTTAATCATGCAGCGTTTTCTAGCTTTTAGAACCTTCTTGACTATGGTCATGATTTTGATCACAGATGTGATGTTGAAACGTGTTGTGTCTCTACGAAGTTTTACAGATTTTAATTTCTATGTTTCATGTTTGTTTTTGTGGTTTATGTCGTGCTGCAGCCTACAATACTTGTTGTGTTGTATTATTCAACTGCTGATGGTTGCGCATTTTGATAAATTTTCTTATCTACAGTTTGCTGTAGTTATGTGCTTATCAGCTAGTTTTGTGTTTTAATTCACCAGGTAGCAGAATTAATCTGCATGCAGTACGCTATGCGAAATCAATTGTAATTCATGTGGAGCTGCGGGCAGACCAGTCAGATGGACACATCTACCCTCCATACGTCTCCGTCAAATATGCTGACGCTACGTTAGCCGATTTAAAATCAGATAAAACTGTCACGGTATTCCTGCTGTTGTCACTTGTCAGTTACTGTAAAGAAGGGAATGCAACCCGTGTACCTGGGACTGGGTACCCAAAACCCGGATAAACCCAGCTGTTTTCAAACCCGTAAACCCGGGTTTGAAAGCGGCAAAAACCCAGGTTTACGGGTTTAATTTTAGGTGTCAATCAATAGGCCTATGTAGTATAATGTTGCTAACAATAGCTTTTTAATGTATTTTTTTCAAGCCGAATGTTAAGCTGTAAGATATGAGTTGTCATCTGTCGGTCTGTCTGTCTGTTTATAACGGATGTATTGTGGCTAACCGGTAGATCGAGAAAAGCTTTTTACATGAATAATTAGCTCTGTCAAAAGTAACTTAGGTTTGCAAAATTTGGATGACATGCAGTGCAAGGGAAACAGTTTCAGTTGGGGTTGAATGGAGAGAATAGGAAAAGCGTGCGCTTTTCAACAAAAAAAACCTGGTCGTATCTCATATTTTCTTTGCAAGGTTTCAACCTATTAGTCCTATAAATGTTTGTTGCTCATAGTCTCATGGAGTCCATAACTCTACTATAACGGACAGTAGTGGCAATAAGCTTATAGAGCTTGTATTCTCTCAACTCCCTTCTATACGTCCAACTGCTAAGAATACAGTTTAGTGTACGGCTCTTTACTCGCGGGTCTGCCTCTGACATTTGTCCATTATGTGTAGGCCTACACTACAGTAATTATCGGCCGCCCATTGCGTACCCAGCCTCCAAACCCAAGTACCTGGGTTTGGAGGCCATCAAACCCATAAACCCGGGTTTGAAAAATACCTGCTGGGTTTGCATTCCCTAGTGCAAAGCAATAAATGCATTTTTACCTCCGCCAAGGAGGTTATGTTTTTGCCGGTTTTTGTTTGTCTGTCTGTCTGTTTGTCTGTCTGTGTGTCAGAAAGATAACTCCAAAAGTTATGGACGGATCTTTCTGAAATTTTGAGGGAACGTCGGGCATGGCATAAGCTACAAGTGATTAAATTTTGGGGGTGATCCAACAGGAATCCTGGATTCTGGATCACTTTGAAATTTTCGTTACCATTGCGTTAAAGGGGGCATAAGGGAACCGCTGGCAAAGCTAAGATGGTGACACTACCTGGCGAATAGCTTTGCCTTGGCGGAGGTACCTGCGCTCTCCAAGTGCTTTCTCTAGTACATATTGCACCAATTTGCCAAGAATTCACTCAGTGGTTGGATTTTGACACACAGAGGTGTGGATTATCTCATGGATGTAGTTAGCTGTGTCAGATTCTTTGTCTATCGGTTAAGTGATCGTGGATATGTGTACATTGACCTTCTTCTATATATCGCAGAGTATCGAAAGTAAAGATAAAAGTAATGATGAATTGATGATAGTTTTATTCACAACAGTGGATAATGGGACATTGTCAAAAAAATTATGCCTGCTTTTATTATATATGCCTGCTTTTATTATTCCACAATAGCTTTTTTTGCTCATTTTTCTCTCAGATTTTGTGGTTTTTGTTTAGGACCAGTAACGATTAGATAATGGTTAATTTTACAAATCTTAGTCATTAGTCGTTGTTATTTTCTTAATTAAAATTAATTGTGATAATTGATGACTGTCTAAATAGATGTATGTTTTTATTTGACAGCTTTTTTAGTTATTCAGCAAACAGCTGTCATAAATGTGCATAAACAGAGGTGGTTTTGTTGACAGTCCAAAATGTTTGCATTTTGGGAGGATATTTCGCAGAACTGCTTTTGGCAGACAAAAATTTAATGTGTTTAAATAGAGTTGTCGAAGCATTAATTTTTTAACGCACTAATGCATTGCATTAATTTTATAAACACATGCGTTAACACGTTAATAACTCATCATTAATATTGCTGGGGGCGCTAATTTGCAGGATGTGAAAATGATGGACCACAAAAAAACAATGACTGGAAATTGCGATACCTGGAAAATAAAGAACAAAATTGCACCCTGTCATCTGAATATTAGTAGGCTTATTATTATTTATAGTAGAGATGGGAGGGAACAAAAATTTAATTACTTGAATTTGTTCGATCGTCAAATAACCGCAGTTTAATGGAATATTGGAACTCCTGCTTCACCGAATTTAGTAAATTTACGTATGTGCATGAATGTTTTTAACGTGCATTAATTTATTAACGTGTTAACTTGTTAAGTTAATGCATTAATTTGACAGCTCTGATTTTAAATTCTGAGCATTTTAATTGCATGGTTAGCGGTTAATTTTTGTAGGCCTAGTTGTATTCTACAATAAACGGATGGGTGTTGTTATTGTTGGTGGTTGTGTGATAGGTGAGTTTTCGTGTCAAGTACACGATGTCATTGGACGGCTACCGGCGGGACATTCAGATAGCAGTCGGTCTGCTTGTAGCGCTGGCGCTTCTCTACTCTCTCGTTCAGGTCTGCCGGCTGAATGTTGTAATCATTCACAAGCCTGTAGTTGGTGTTGATTTTGGCATTTCCTTGGCCTTTAGCCAGACACCAGCTTACACTGTGAGACCACAGATACAGTGCTAGTGCATTGCACGCTGTACCTGTTTACATCCCAGCTTTTTTATAGTACTCATTGAACTTACCCATGAAGGGATGGCCAGGCTGAGTTGCCATGGGTAGCTGGTTACATACTGAGATGGTTTACACGTCAGCCATCCAAGTACTAACCAGGCTCGGTGTGCAGTAACTTGTTTGATGCAACCAGCAATGCTACCAACTAAGCCAAATTGCCACCCTAGTGTAATGCTTAATGCCATATTTCAGGCTGTAATAATTTTCTGTTTATTGCTTGCGCTTTCGTCATGCAGCATGGGCTTCCTAACTTCACTGCTGACAGATGAACTTTCTGGTTCCTGGGGAGAACACATTGTTATGCTTTTGCATGGATCAGTATTCTAACAGTATCTGAACTTTTTGATAATGTTGCCTCTGATCTTTTCAACAAAATTCAACGTCGTTAGTGCTATCTGGGTATCCTTTTTAAGTTATGTGGATTTTGGGTATTTATTTTTTGTGTTTTAGCATTTTTGCATTTTTATTTGTTTTGCGCATTAAAACATTTACTTTCTTACTAACCTGTTTACTTACTTGCAGATTTATTCTGTCGATCACATGTCTTCTGAGGTTTCTGTAGCTTTCGAATGTTTATCTTTAGTGTTTCTGCATTCACATTTGTTTTGTGCACTAAGATGTTTACTTGCATACTTGCGTAGACGTGGTCGTGGACACGTCGTGCGGGCCGGCTGGGTGTTGTCTTCATGACGCTGCTCAAGTTTTTTCTCTTTGCATGCGGAAACGTCGCTAACGCAATCTTCGTCGTCATTCTCGGCTCAGCTATGTGGTGGCTCATCTTCTTCAAGGTCTGATTATACAGGGTGCATCAATAAATCCGACAGTTTCTGAGCATCACGGATATGTGTGCAATATCTTAAATCTTTCGGATTATGAAACAGTTTTTTCGTGAGATGTTGATAGAGCATTTTGCAAGTCATGTCATTTCATTTCAACTTTGACTTGGTACATGCCATGATATAGGCTGTTTACCATTTTAGTTGGGTTCAATCTTCATAGTTTATACTTCTTATTTATTGCTTTTATTTATGGCATAATATTACACATTTCACACTGGCACTAGTACTGCCATTGTCTATGATACTGTCTACAGTAAGATAATGTAGCACTATACATAATCTGCGTATGCTAGTGCACAATCGATGCAAACGGCACAGTGCCGTAAAACGCCACGCTGTAGTTGACGTCATGTAGTTGACATTGGCATCAGCCGACAAAATCTGCGTATGAACAAACACATGATCCATACTAATAGAAAGTTAAACTTTCTGACGACAGAAACTTTACAGAAAACCCAGGTATATATCTGTTCATGCGTCCGTTTGCGGCACAATGTGCTGGTGTGTTAGGCGTTTTGCTGTATTTAAATAATTCAGCCGAGAGCTGCAGACTGCACCAGCTGAGTGAGTTTCACCTACAATCGCTACCAGATGTCGATACTTTGCCAAAAACATTAGAACTGTGCCATTTGGCAGGTTATGTATTTTACTGTCTGCAGTAAGATAGTGTGTCGATAACCCATCAGTGCAGTAATGCATGACCAATCAGATAACAGTGTAGTCCACATGTCGGCCAGCATGGAATAAGTGTTGTTTAAGTTTGTTTAACATTCATGTATTTTACTCTAGATGTTGGTTCAACATATAAGTATTGTTGTGCAGAAACAGTCGTCAGTCTATTTGTTGGTCCCGGATGGAACAGACAGTCAGTTTATCATACTGATGGTGGTAGCAGCTGTGCTGAAGCTGATTCATCTGACCCATCTCATTATTTGGCAGGTAAGTTAAGCTTTTGGCTGCAACACGAATAAACATTTATTTGATTTCTTTAATTTTGTTTTTTTTCAAGTGAATTGAGTGTTTTTAAATCTACAATATCTGCTGATTGGGAGTTAGTTCCGTGCTTTACTTTGCAATTAATTAAAGAGATTTTTTCAGCTGTGTTTGTGGTTCACTTTTTGATAATTTAAATTTTAATAGCATGATCATTAAACAACCTGTGTTTGCTTGTGTACAGTCTCGTATCGACATATTCTTCATAGACTGGGAGCGTCCACAAGGTAAGGTGATTCCACTGGGTGGTGGCGGTGGTGGTGCCAGCTCATATGAGACACCAGTGTCCATATGGCGTACGTACTTTGTGGCTAACGAATGGAACGAGATCCAGACAGTGAGACAGATCAGTCCGGTTTTCCAGTACGTGGCCACCATCTTCTTTCTGTCAGTGGTTGGGTTTGGCAATGTGGCAACGATGGATCCAAGAAACGACTTTGATGTGAAACCCAACGACATGGTGTACCATGCACCAATGAGCAGCATCCTGAGATTTGCATGCATTGGCATAGTCTACATTTGCGTTGGTCAGTCTGTCTACTGCGTTGCTGTCATAATGTGTTGCTTTTAGTGATCGGAGTGGTTGTATTTTTACCTGGCTGGGTACTCCGACCCAGTTTTTACTTTTATGTCAGTAAGTAAAACAACAATGTATGACAAGTATGAACCCTGTTACCAAATATTTTTTGCAAAGTTAGGTTTTCTTCTTATAAAACGTCCGTGATGTGTTCATGTTATCGAACGTATGGTAGAAGTTGAACCTCCGTTATGGTACGGAACTTTGCCGCGAAGGTCACAAGGTGCTTTTCGTTGTTTAATCAGCGTCTTTTATACTTCAAATCTGGAATCGAAATTGGGTGCAACTTTCCCCCCACTTTGGGCCTAACTTCCCTCCCCACTTTTGGACTTGAGTACCCCCTTTCTTTTGGGCTCCTTTCCATCTCTGGGGAGAAATTTTGTTAATGGTGTAGATTAAAAAATAGGGGGAAATGAAATATAGGGGGAAGTTTTCTTAAGGTTGTAGATGGTCCAGTAAAAAAGGGGAGGGGAGTTTGATCTGCACCCTTAACAATTTTTTCACTGGGTACAAGTTGTGCTTATCAGGTATAGGGATAGAAGTCACTGGGTTTAATCAGTAATTATAACAATGTCTCACATGATTCTTAGCCTTTTGTCAACACTTAGAAAGAAGGCTGTTCAAAAAAATCATACCCTGACATCATCGTCTAAAACCTGCAGTTACTGTTTAAAGGTCCGTGGACGCCAAAATTAACATATACATTTTATCCATTTTCCTGAAAGTGCAGAATTTTCTGATAACTTTGACAGTAATGTCAGCGCCCAGTGTTTTGTCAACATGGAAAAATTTACCTTTGAAGTCGACGATCTACGAAAATGATGTAGAAAACGCGCCGCCATGACGGTCTGCGATGACGTCACAAGTTTAGCCTATAGACGTCATGAATACTAATGGCCTAGCCTAGAATGATGACGTCGTCGGCTAGGCCATTAATATTCATGATCTATATGGGCTAGGGTAATGACGTCACCACGGGCACTGATAGATTAGAATATTTCGCATAACGTAACGTAATGCCGCATTTCGTTTGAAATCACATTAATTTCATATATTTATAAAGCTCAAATCGACATATTATATATGCGAGGTTAAATGTCTAATTTAAATCTACAGAAATTGCGCGAGTGAGTTTGACCGTGGCCATGGACCTTTAACTTTGAAGTAGATCAGTTACTAAAGTTACTAAAGATAATGATTGAGAGACTGGTGCATAGATTGGTTGATCGATTGATGGACCGACTGACTTATTATTATTACTGATTAGTGATGTTTGATGTTGTGTTAGCGGCAGCTCAGAGCGTGTTCATGGTGTTGATCTACGAGCGTTTCTTCCAGCATCAGATTCGGCAGTTCGTCGACCTCTGCTCCATTTCTAACGTCAGCGTCTTCATCCTGGAGTCTGACCTCTATGGTTACTACATCCACGGCCGGTCAGTGCACGGTCGAGCTGACACTGGACTCCGTGAGATGCACGAGAACTTTGTTCGCGAAGAGGTGCTTTCTGTTTGGATAATTGGAGCCTTGCCAGCAGTGACGTATTTTGAGTGTGGCCCCTTTTTATCGCTGAAAAATTGCACAATTCTGCTTCCTGTAATGTGAATGTAATGTGAAGTTTTATGTATCAGTTAACATAAAGACATCAGTTTCTGTGGCCCTTGGACCATTTCTTTAAATTTTAATTATGCCATGGCTTGCCAGCCAGTGGCTTCACCACGTGGAGAGTGCAGGAGGTCAAGTGTCCTGTTTTTCTTGTTTTTCTCTAAATTTAAGTCTGTCAGACATTTTTTTTGTTGTTGGAAAATTTACTTCAAAAACTGCAAAATTTGGAGCTGTAAATTCGCCATTTGGGGGGGAATGTTGAAACATGCTTATTTTATGACTAATTGCCGGTATGTGCTGCATGAGATTTGCCTGTGATAAATAGATGCTGTATGTGTTTCACTTACCACTCGATTGTGGGTCGTAATAGCACTCCAGACACTGTGGTGAGAGGGGAGGACAGGTGGGTAATGAATACTGCATTGTTGTTGGTTTTTGTTGTTTCATTTGTTGGACAGAAAAACCTGGTTGGTCAGCGTGGATTAGTGGACAAGTCAGACCAGCAGACGTTCCGTATTGCCATCCAGCGCCAGCTCCGCGTGGAATATAATCGCATTCTAATGCCTATCAGCACAGCCCAGGTGCAACCTTATTCACATGTGTAGTTTTATTACTTGGGTTTGTTGAAACCACACAGACTTACTGCACTGTGTCACAATCGGGCGAAGTCTCAATAGAGCCTCTCTGTGCCTTTGTTCGTAACATAGCACAGTTATAATGAATTTTGATACAGTTTTGGGGCCTAATTTACAAAACATCGTAAAACAGTCCTAAAATTGTCGTAAAATGTTTGCATCTTCGCCGTATCTTTGTCGTAAGTCAACAAGTTACGATGTCGTAAGATTGTCACAAAAACGTTGTATCCGAATTTTGGAAGCTGATTTTACGACTTCGTAACTCTCTCACAATGTTGTCGAAACTCCTTAGTCACTAAAATTAGCCAGCCAATCAACCGCCATTACGTTGACCTCAACCACGACCTCAACCAATTGCGACGCAGTGTCACTCAAAGCCTATAGAGTAACTTCCGCCGTTGCCAATGGTTACTAATGTAAACAATAACAAGTGAACTGATTTCGTGGCAATTTCGCTGCCTGAAGTTATCGCAAACGAAATTTGTATGTATTACGGCATTATGTGAGAATTATATACTTATGAAAAATCTAAATATTTACTGCATGCGTGCTTGATGCTGTCATACGACAGCTAATGAGCTGTCGTACATTTTGTCGTAACTTTGTTATAACTTTTGTGGTAACTTTGTCGTACAATTTTTTGTAAATCGTGTTTTATCGTACATTTGTCGTAAACCTTCCGCATGTCGTAACATTGTCGTATATTTGTCATACGATATTTTGTAAATTAGGCCCTTGGCCTACATCACAGGCGTGCGGTAGCACAGCCCGGTGTTAATGGCGACCGGCTAAGTAAAGGGAGAATGGCAAAATTCGACCCCGTGCAGATCCGAAACCCCTCAACCGATCGATACAAAATTTGAAACAGGTGATTACGTCCGCGAGACGACCCCCCGTGCAAAATTTCGTGCAAATCAGTCCATTGGGGGCTTCTAGGCAAATGGGTGAAATATAACGAAAATTTTTCTCCGATATATATACCTTTTTTTTGTTGACCGACCTACAGGTCAGACCGGTCAGCGGATTTTCACGCAGGATGGCTCAAACGACGCGGCCTCACGCAAGGGTGTGCCTTTTTAGGGGTAGAAAATTCGAAGTTAATATCTAACCCCTGAAAAATCCCCCCAAAGTCGAAAATTGGGCAAAAAAACGGACTTGGAAATTTTCGG
>Ga0056128_1012045_pt1 | contig 10602 bp, 5 predicted proteins | sample WorMetLIZISLAND2_FD_71113 | JGI IMG/M metagenome (GOLD analysis project Ga0056128, IMG submission 71113) | Marine gutless worms symbiont microbial communities from Max Planck institute for Marine Microbiology, Germany - Olavius geniculatus... ... | reverse complement strand
ACTGTGGTAACTATTTACAGTATGTGTATCTGTTATCAGTATGCATTACTGTTTTTTTTCTTTTTTTGTTTGTTCCTTTTTTGTGATGCTATCGAATTTTTCGATGAATAAAGTTGATTAAAACAGCAAAAATCATTTGGGTAACCTTAGATGAGGCTATGCATATGGCGTCCTTACAAGCTGACTTTAGTTGGTAATCACTAACATAGTCTAAAGCTCTTTTTCATTTGATGTTATTTGTCGTATTAGGCCTACTTTCTCAATGCTAATCAGTAAACATCGGGCAAGTGACGATCGGTTTAGAGGTTTTTGGTTGGCTGAGAGTCAAAATTTGCCTTTTCCCATTGACTTACAACACTCACACTATCGTGTGAGGTGTGATAGAAGTCGCGGTACCAAACAGATAGGCTTATACATTACGGTGCAAGGGCCCTATGCCAAGTTGATCAAAAACCAAACTTTAAAGGGTTCAAAATTCTTGGATAATGTGATGTGATAATGCAGAAGCTGTTAGCTAATATGCAAAAGAATTTGAAGAAAGACTCAGTTTAATCTAGCACGTAAACTACAATTGAAAACTTGAACTGTTTTAAGCGGAATTGAAATAATAGAAATGAAACAACTGCTGTTATTTAAAAATGGGTGCACAAGGTTGCAATTTTTCTCGTCCTATAACGAAAGCTTTCGGACCCACATTTTGCATTTTAGACACATTTTTTCGACAATATGATTTTCTGACAATTTTTCTACAGTTCAAAACATAGTGGGCGATTGCCCCTTTTCCCTGCTCCCCTCCTTTTGCGACGCCACATGGTTTTCATTGTATCTACAAACGGCGCAGTACAAACTGTTTTGATGCTCCGTTTGTCGCTGTTTACAATTCAAGTTCCGTGAAGCTAATCTTAGAAAATACTTTCTATGCACACACACTAGTCAAGTGAGTTCAGTTCGGATGAATTCAGTCAAAGCCGCGGCCACAAATCAGGAGAGATCAAGTCTGACTTAACTGGGCTTCCACTAGTTTCACTGCCACAGTACACATCACATCACCACAGATCACAATGTCACGATGTCTCGCGCCGTGGAAAGCCTCGGGATTTGTTGCCGTAGCATTTACTCGACCTCGAGCTAGTGAGTGAGTGAGTGAGTCAGTAGTTTCTTAACGGCACATCATCAGTTAGCAAACGGCCATCCGTGCCTTGACATCAGGGCAGGATTGAGGCCCGATTAGGCCCCAGCTGTTCAGTAAAACTTGGTGCCCGTACATAAATTTTCTGACATTAATGTACAAGGCAGGCCTATGTGGTCTTGATAAAAAAGCCTACTGTTACGCAGAACTCATTGTTTCTTACTTAAGGCGCGTACAGAGCGACCTAACTGAACTGAACTGACATGGTTTAGTTTTTGACGAACTGAGCAATGAGCAAGCAGTGATGCATAATAGCCGTTTACACGATGAAGCAAACATCAAGCAAACGTCAAGCAGACATCATGCAAAAGTATTCAATATAGGCCTACACGTGCACGACGTGTGCTCTAATAGCTTCATGTTTGCTTGATGTTTGCTTTATCGTGTAAACGGGGTATTAGCCTACAGTATGCACCGTCTAAGAGCAGCGTAGGTGACTACGTGACTACGCGCACGTACGCGACAGCGAATGACCAAAAAACTCGCCCTGCTTGTCCATTGGTCACTTAGTTAAAAAGTAAACAGCGTCAGTTCAGCTCAGCTACGTTGCTCTGCACGCGTCTTCATATCGGTGACTTTAACCATCGCCAGTATTCATTTTCCTTACCCACTGAGGGATGGCCAGGCTGAGTTTGCCTGAATGGTTTTATTGCGTACTAGACAACACTCAGGTCAACTCAGCCGGACCATTCGTCAGTGGGAGACACAATGAGTACCACGGAGAGCTAGGGCATAATCAGGCACGACGCACTCGCCCCGCAGCAGTGATCTCGCAGTGTAAACTGGTGTCTAGCTGAAGGCTAAGAAAACGAAGATCAGTGTCGCCGTCCTTTCATTTATACCCGAGAACCGTCACCAATTTGAGTACTAACCAGTCTCGGCGTAGAGTAACTTCGTTTTTGCGACTGACGCTGTTACCATCGGACCACCAGTGTTCCAGTCACGCAGCGTGGACGACTGAATAATTATCGACGTCGTTCTGCCGGTTCGTTCGCTAAGTGGCGTGGGGCAGTGGACAATTACGCGACGTCGCTAACTGAGGTCTCAGACACCCGTATTTCATCGTACCGCGGCCAGCCAAGAAGGTTAACGTGTTTGCCCGCTAGTGCCATAGATTGTTGTGACGTCTTTCACACTGACACATTCAGCGACTCTGTAGACAGTCTCTAGGCGGGCGTCACATACAGTCATGGTACGGCGAAACAAAGTAGGCTGGAACATTTCACCAATTTGTGTGTATGGCCGTCCTAATAGGCCGCATTACGGGTCTTACTCGTCCGTCCGTCTGTTAAGGTGCGTTCACATAGACACGAGTGCACGACATTACTCGCAAGAGGATATGTGCATTATTGGAAAAGAAGAAGAAGAAGAGTCCAATGCGATTACGGGTTACCTGTAAATTTCGCTCGTACGAGCAGTTCCTGCGCAGGTCGTGTTTTTACTTTTTATCCAACCCGTATCAAGTTTAACGACATGTAAATTGCAATAGTTTAATTCATACAAGCTACGGCTTATAATTTCGATGCGTAAAGCTTGTATGACTGACGGATAGCACGTAAACGGAAACCCGGACTCGTACAGTCGTATACACTCACATTCATGTTTTTTGTGAACTCTGCCTTAGTCCGTCTACCGCACGGGCTCTTAACTCGATAACTAAAAAGTTTAGACAGACACAAAATTGACGTTAACTTTTCTCAGGGTTTGAGTGGCCGGTGTGTCAATTTCCATCTCAAAATATTTTAGCTGCAAACGCGAAGCTTACGGGACGCCAAAAACTTGCAAAAAATGACGTATATTTCGCGTGCGCGGTAGTAGTGTACTTTCATTTATTGATATTCAACGTCAGTATAAGTGCCGCATGTACATAGCCAGCCCAAGCGGACATACGGCTGCATTTTATGTCGACGCTGGACCGACATCTTCGCTCGTTTAAGGCTGCTGTCCTCGCAGAGCCGTTTATCGCTCAAGGACCTGCAGCCAGCTAGTGGCCTTCCATAGGTTACTGTCAGATGTGTGTTGTCGCTCGTCTAAATATTCCATGCATACGTACTGTAGAGCCAGGCTGCAAAGAATCGATAAGATGAGATGACGTCGTTTAGGCTACGAGTAGAGAGAGAGCTTCACAGAGTGAATTGCCCGACTAAGCTTAGTCCTCGCTTGAATATGAAAATCTAGCACATTTATAGCGTTCGCAAAGCCACACGGCGGCTTTTTACACCTACGTCATGTAACTACACTGTGAGTCAAAAAACGACATACCAAATTCTTGTTTATGTCTTTCCCATATTTTCAATATTCTTTCACTAATTGACAGAAATGTAGTGTTTAATTGCCAATTCTAGCAATAAAAAACTGTTATGATCAGTCGATATTTAGCAAAAGGCCTATCTTGTTCTTATGACTGACGATCACGGTATACATGTAGGCTACTGCATCGTTTCAGCTACGTGAGTGCGTTTTTGGGCCAACCCCCGTCTGCGGTCAGAAAATTTATGCGAGGGCTGCACTTTTACCGAACAGAGTCCAAACGATTTTAAATCTTGTCCTGCAGCCAAGCTTTTTTATGCGCGACTGCAGAATGCTTCGCGCGTCTTAGTTATTGTCTGGGTGTCGGTCCGTCCGTCTGTTTGTCTGTCTGTCACATTAAAAAAGTGCCAGCAAAAATATTAAATCTTTACTGCGTGCTGCCGCTAAAACTCTGTTTTTTTGTAACAAAATTTCGTGCCGTTGGGTGAAAGGGTTTCCTTCGAACAAGTGCGTGAAAGAGACGTACTCTCTAAAAGTTCTTATTTACTGCTTTTGGCTCGTCTAGCGTGAAAACGGTTGCAGATAAGCAGAGACATGCTGCTTATCATAACAAGCACTAGGTGAGGCTTTTCAAGGTATTAGGTTTCTAAATCGCGATAAACAATAAGGTGAGGTGAGGCGAGAACGCTGGCGAATAATGAGGATACTCGCGATAAACAACGCATCGTTGAAATGAGACGGCCAGTAACAGAAAGAAAAAGAAACTTCTGGTGTCGGTATGAAGACTAACCTGGCCACAATTGAAAGCACAAATTTTATTAATAAACCAATCGAAAAAGAAAAAAAACATATAATGGCGACACTCGCCACAATATAACGTCGACGATCTTAAATGACCTTGAAACCCTAAAAATAGAGGGTTTTCGTGTTTTTGCAATTTTCGACAGCGGCGCACGCTTCAAGGGTGAGTTGCGATAAGCCAAGACAATCTGCGAACAGGAACTGCTAAGGCTGTCGCGTCTCTCGTGAGCTTTGCTCAAATTACTTGTATATCTTTGTTTTACTAACATACCTGCTGCTTGTGTGGAACTGTAGGCGGCGGCGGTACAAACAGACAGCTGTCGGCTGCTGCTGCTGCTGATGATGATGATGATGAAAGACCAATCTTCCGGCGAGCTCCCACTAACATTACTGTCTCACCTGGTGACCGCGCCTCGCTCAAATGTCGCGTCGACAACCTAGGAACAAAGACGGTAGGCCTACAAATACGCACTTTAATGTCATCTAGAGCGAACAATGCTGAAATACGGGGCGCGCCAAAAAACTAATTTCCTGAGGTTGTTTGCCATTATCTGGGCAATTGCTTGGAATTTTAACGCGAAATTTCACACACCTATTACATGTTTGTAACTGCATCTGCATGCGTACGCTAAGCGGCTTTTGATACTGTCTTATTAGGCCTATCGCAAAATTACAGAATTTTTTTGCGAGACAACGTCGTGATTTTGCACGTTTAAAAACATCATGCTGTAATGAGTTATGTGTATTGAAACAACTGGGTGGGTGCATCTTGTTGTTCGTAAAGTTAAAGTGACGTAAGTTTTAAAAGGGTGTTGTTTTAATTTTTTTATGATATTTGTTAACAATTTCTGTCCAAAACTTAAATTCAAGCATTACGTTCCTGGGACTGTCCGTTGGTGTGCAAGATAGCTGAAAACGTACGAACGATACTTTGGTGTGAATTTTTTTTTGGGGGGGGAGGAGTGGGGTCGGGCATGGCCCAGCGATAAAAACTGTGACCAGGATTTGTTAGTAACCTGGATTCTTCTGTGGATTATTTATCACTATGACTTCGTCGTGAATCCAGATGATGACCAGCACCCATAGCTGAGAGTACGAGATTCGCCGTTATGTAAAAGTTATATTTAAAAAGATGCGGATATATAACGAGCCGCGAAAACTCGCTTTGTAGCTCTGATACTGTAACACTATCGCTAAAATTCTCTATTTGTGACTGCTTCTTCTGGTTTACTGCTCTATTCTGATAGGTGATATGGCGGCGGTTCGAAGACGTTAGCCCGTTGACGATCGGTCTTTACCCGTTTGCTGCTGACGCTCGCATCAGCGTAGACTACAACCTGAGAACGAGCGAATGGACTCTGCTGATTCAAGACGTACGACCAACCGACGAGGGACTTTATCATTGTCAAGTGAGCACCAAAGACGCCAGCGAACACATGTACAACGTGCAACTCAACGTTAAGAGTGAGTTAGCGTCGTCTGTCTGTCCGTCTGTCTGTCACACTCATGCATCCTGATAAAACCGGTGGACGAAATAAGATGCTTTTTACAACAGGGACACTAGAGTATGCCTCAAGTAACATTTTATTAGACTGGGCCAAAGTCTTCTTACGGAAAGGAACAATTAAATTTCTGAAACAAAGTATCGTTTTTGAAAAAAAACATAAAATTTAAATTCGTTTTACGTAGTACATTTAGAGTATTTCAACCTATGATGATCAGTTTTTGAGGGTTTTGGTCTAAATGCAAATTGTGATGACAAGTGTGTGAATGGCTGATTTGCAGCGATTCAAGTATCGGGAAACGAGTACGTTGAACACAACAGTCCTATCCAGCTCATGTGTAATGCGACCGGTCGACCTGATCCTCCACGCAACGTGGATTGGTTCAAAGATGATCAGATTGTTCACTCGGATGTCCAGCGAGGACTCATAGTGACCAAGAAGATCGAATCGCGGCTGCTGGTCAGCGTGTTGTCCATCAGGTTCGCGCGATTATCCGACGCCGGACGATACGCCTGTTTGTCTTCAGACGGCGAATCGGCCGCCATTACCGTTCACGTGCTCAGTGGTACGTACGTTCGCCTACACTGCGTTTAAATAAAAACGCCCTTTCATTGTAAGGCCGCTTGGTAAAAAGGGATTAACCCAAGACGCTTTCACGAGTATTTTATGCAGACTACTACTGCCTTTGAAAGATTTGCCAAACATTTTTGCAACAGTTATGCATTTTATTTATTTTTGTTTTTTGTACGTCCAATAACAAACGTCACCTGCTGTTAGGCCTACAAGAAGCGTTTTAAAGGCTCCATTAAATACCTCATCTGCGTTTGCAGCCACACCACATGCCCTACCTTTAGAGGGAACTTATAGCGCACTTCAAATTATGGTTTTCAACGCAAGGACAAAAGGAAAATAAGACAAAGTAAGGATGCAAAAAAGTGCAAGAAAGAGAAAGGAAGGAACGTGGCGGTAGCCCAAAACCCAAGACGTGTTAACTTTTGGTCTTGTGTGTAGCAGTCAATCGAAAGTCGTCGAATATAACATGTAAATTTGTGTGTTTGTCTTGTAGTACCGGCGCCTATGGGCAAAAGAGGTATCTATCATATTTTGTTCTTTTTAGTTCAGTTCTATAACCACACAACTTAACCTTGTGATGACAAAGTTATAAAAGTTTATAAGGCTAGCTTTTTATGCACCACCCGGTATTGCCCTGCAAAACAGGGTACCGTAAGCGAATATTAAACACGTTTTAATGTAACACTTGTCTTGTCTGTCGCTGTCCAACGCAACGCGGTCTGCCTGGCAGACACGTTCTCAATTTCCGAGTCCGCACTGTGACCATTACAGACGTGTTTTTCTTATATTCTAATATTTCAGTTCTAGGGAATTGACTATATTGAATACCTTGGGTTATATTAATTTTTTTGCACGAGTTTATTTTTGAAAGATTAATCTATTCAAAAATAAATAACATTGTGCATGTGAAATTTATGTGTGTCGAGGTACGTCTCTAGAGCACTCTTCGTTGTCACGTGGTACAACGGTCACGTGGTCGCGTGACCTAGTTCTCTTCGCCATCGTGACCTACTTTTTCTCATCTAGTCTCACGGTGCACTGAAGACCGTACTTTCCCTTGTTAAAGGCCAGGCTCCATTTGTTCTGATTTATAATGCGGATCTGTCTTACATCAAGCCGTACAATAAGCTATACGACAAGACTGCAACAAATCGAAGAGTGGAACTCAGGCTTAAGTCACGTGATTCAAGAACGAGAACGTGAAAGATGGAATGAGTCACCATATCGATGACGTCACGAACGTAGTTTCACTTTTAATTTGCGATCGACCCAGCACTATTATTGCCTTTATTCACAGTGATCAGCGAAGCATGCTGCATGTGTAACGGTCGAGCGTCGGATCTGTGATCACGAGGACGTGGGTTCGACTCCCAATCGGGTCGCTGTCAAAGTATCATGTGATTATTACTTAAATGGGTGACTGTCTACGGACAGGTAAACTCATATCGGTATATGCAACCAACATCAAGGTCAACTCAACCTTCTATCCCTCTGGTGTTGGCCTAGGTAAATCAAATACCGGCCTGTTTCGCTACGGTTAAGGAGGAGTACGTTCACTTGTGTTGGGTGACATGTTACGCTCATATGGCAGGTTACGCTCCGTGGCTCTGAGATGGGTTTCACCTTTTCACCTTTAATATTTTTTTTAGAATTTTAATATGAAATTGTAATGCACATAGCACACTGGCATGATAATGCATTGCGCCCAGAGTTGGGAACTGTAATTTAAAGCTGCACTGGCCGTCTGTTCTAAAGGAATCGAGAATGTTTAAAAATTGTGGGTCCAGTGTGGCGCCTGTTGGATGTCTACATGTTAATTTAGGCCTATTAGGCCCATTATTTTCGTGGCATTAGCATCACGTTATCAAAAACTTAGGCTTGCGCTCAACAACAGCAAAACAGCAAAGCTCAGAGCGATAATTCAATTCATGCTATATATCAATCAAATGCGACCGCTATATACCGTGGCGGTCTTTTAATGGCCAATTCACATCTACGACGCAACTCAACTCAGCTGTCGTGACTGTGGGCGACAATGCAATGACGTCATTAGCATTGTGACATCACGCACAGACCACGCGTTGTTTGCTAGCAGTTGAGTTGAGTTGAAACGCGTTGGCGTCGTAGGTGTAAATTGGCCATAAGTAGCGTTCGTTTTCCACGTTTATGTAAACTTGAAGTTCGGAGCTTTTTACCAAAAATTGGAGGTGAGAAATGTTGTTCTTTTGCAACGCATGACACTTAAACCACAGGCAGACTAGGCTTATACTGTTCATGGCAGTCACAAGTTAATGATTTGATAGACGACGATGAAACTGTACATACAGCGAGAGTGTATATATTGTTGCGACCGATCACGCTACTGTACATAGAACGACGAAAATAATTATTACAGCAAACTATATCCCTGTGTTTTTCGATTTCGTTGTTGTTTTTGTCGTTCATCTAAAAACTGTTATACAACTGTTATATAAGACGGAATCGACATGCGAGCTGCAGCAGAAATGAGAAATATCAGTCGTTTAAATTAGCAGTCATCACAATGTCAAGCCGTGACGCCGTAACGCGCAAAAAAATGAAATTACATGTTTTTTTTAAAAAAAGTACTATAAGTAGGCTCAGCCTGTTAAAAAGTTTCCGCATAAATGAGTTATACATGTACAGATAGGCCTAAGAAATTTTTTCAAATTTTTTGTAAACATTTAAAGTTGCCGGTAAGACCATCATGACAAACGGTTTTACTAGATAAAGTACGTCTATGTGTCCACATCAACAACATTAATAGTAAAACAAAGTTTGAACCAAAGTAGCTAAGTGAATGTTTCCGAAGCTAAACGTTCATGTTGGCAGTCACCACATGCAGTCTACTACATTATTATGCAACCAGCAATTCCGCCATTATTTCTTCATTGTTTTTATTATCTCTTCACTTCTTCCTGAGTATCATCACTACTCTACCGCATTATCTTCATCGCTCTATAATTGTAAGCCTATCTCTTCTTAAGCCCTGTGCTTGTTTCGGGCTTCAAGCTAATCTGGCACCACTCACTGCTCCCAATATGTTCATTTAGGACCTAATTCTTACAGATTTCCCTCGACATCGCTTTGCTTCCAGTAACATCGCTTTTATATTCGCCAGTCGGCGGCACCAGTCGTTCGTAGGCTTGTTAGCGACAACAAGCAACTTTAGTGCCAGATTTCAGCGTACAATAATATTGTCTCATGGTCTATACTGCAGTGGTGCAGTTTTTATCGTCAGTTCATTACAGCGCAGTGCATAGCGTTAGACAGAATATAAATTCGCTTGGACGCGTCAGTTCGCTGTCCGTTCGTCCGTCCGTTCGTCCGTCCGGCGTCTACGTGCGAGCAATTAGGCCGGTAAATGTGACGTCATATATGGACCTATCTTCGCCAATTTGAAACACAGCTTTCTTTTTAGCATCCCGGATATGGAATTGGTCCAGGTAACGTTATGAAAAATGTTAGGAAAACTCATGCAGAAAATGAATTAAATTGAACGACCTGAATCATGCATGCAGACGAAATGAGTTTGAACTCAAACTCAACTTAGGCCTATCTAGCCTACTTTCTAGCGAGTTAGGCTACCGGTAAATCAAACTCAGAAAAAATGAATTAATTCGTGAAGTCATTAGTGTTTTCGGTTACTAGTCAATAAAACAATCAATTAATCATTAAATTAATAAAGTCATTAAAACAGTCCTAAAATACTAAAAAAAAACCCGGTCAATCAGCAAAGCAAACGATCACTGTTCTATGTGCCACAAAAATATTTTTTACTTAAACATAGTTAAGACTTAGGCTAATCAATCACTTAACTGGTCAATCGAGTTCACTTAAAACATCTTAAACCGTTTCCAATCACTGTTGATTTTTTGTGATATTTTATGTTCGCTTTCAGCAACAGCAATTTCTCGATGTTTGGATCTGAAAGCTTGTTGCGTCTCGATAGCCTATCCGAGTTTCAATCTATCTGCCTACGCTGAACACAGTCTTTCTTCTACTGCAGCGGATGATGGCAATGTTGTGTTAAACTACTGTAGATGAAAAAAAAACAATTTCACTGCCAGATAAGCGCCGCTGAAGTTTAGAAAAAGTTCAGCGGCGCTTCACAAAGCGCCTTCCAGGTCTACAGCATCTTATTTTTTGTCAGCGGTTAAATAAGCTCCAGTTAGAAAGTTTGGAACTTCGCCGACTTCGATTGGACTTGATATTTGCTTACAAACTAGTATTTGGATTGACTGATCTCAACCTAAATGAATTTTT
>Ga0056128_1012041_pt1 | contig 10603 bp, 8 predicted proteins | sample WorMetLIZISLAND2_FD_71113 | JGI IMG/M metagenome (GOLD analysis project Ga0056128, IMG submission 71113) | Marine gutless worms symbiont microbial communities from Max Planck institute for Marine Microbiology, Germany - Olavius geniculatus... ... | reverse complement strand
CACACATTTTCCGTCAGACATTTAACCTCAGCGACTAGTTCTGTCCGCCAGCGCCACTGAAGTCTTTTTAGCACATACTGGCGCTTTACAAGTCAGATTATTATTATTATTATTATTGTTCCCAGGTAATCTTGGTCTATCCCCATCCATTTCGTCGCAATTCACTCTTTAGCAACCAAAGATCGCCAAAAATCACTGAAACCTTTTATTTTTAGGGTTCAAGGTCAATCAAGGTCATCAATGTTAACAACCCTAAGAAGCCCGTCGTCAGTGCTTGTTATGTTAAGCAGCATGTCTGTGCCTGTCTGCAATCATTTTCACGTTAGACAAGCCAGCAGCGGATAAATAACCATTTCTAAGAGAAAAACCCCTATTTGACACCCGCGTGCGCAGGCCTCTTTGAACCTAGAAAGTCCGGACTTAAATTGCTGAAATCTACATTCAATGCTAAAAATTTCATACGCAGATTGTTCCCTCATCGTCCAGCCATTTTGGTGCAATTCACTCTTGAAGTCCGTGTCGCAGCCCGAAATCGCGAAAAATTCACTAAAACTCCCTCTTTTGGGGTTCGAGGTCATTCAAGGTCATCGATGTTAACATTTCTAAGAAGCTCGTCGCCAGTGCTTGTTATGATAAGCAGCATGCTGTGCCTATCTGCAACCATTTTCACGCCAGACGAGCCTATAGCGGCAAAATAACGTCTTTTTAGGGGATGTCCCTTTTTCTTCCCCTCATTCGAGAGGATTCCCTTTACCTAGCGGCATGAAATTTTGTCACGAAATACTGAAGACTTTAGGCTATCATATGTAAAATTACAAAATCTCTATCTCACCTGGTCTTGGATTGGTACCGGGTCGTGACAGACGGACAGACAGACAGACAGACAAAATTACCGTAGCTAATACGCGTTATAGCTATGCTAGCTCTCGCGCGTAAAAATCGGTCAATATTTCGCCAAGATACATGGACATCAGTTTGAAGCTTAATTTTTGGCGCACCCTGTACCAAAGTCAGACTCAAGTCATCAGAGATTAAAACAAGAAATTTGAGCTAATGCTTACGAGACGCGCGAAAGACTATAGCAGTTCCTGAGATGACTCGATTTCAAGTTCGATACGACATCGATACGATATTTTACAAAATATGGCGGTATCGATATCGATATCGATATCGATATATTTATATAATAAGTATGTAAATGTTATACAACCGCAGGAACAAGGCGTGAACACTGAGTAAGACATTACGTTCTATTTAGATAATAAAATAGGCCTATGTCTCTAAATAAAATTATAATTTCGACTGTAGTTCTATTAGTACTCTATTAACTCGCCCCATTTTAGTGATGACTCGATATATCGAAAATATCCCGATATTTTTAAATATCGCGACGCGACATATCGCAAAAATCCACATTTTTTCGACGATACGATACGATATATCGATATCGAAAACGATAGCCTATATCGATATATCGAATCATCACTACCACCTATGGAACTTTCTTGGAGCGAAAGTACGTAGAAACGAAAGTTCCAGTTACCCCTTCTATAGATCGGATTGGATCGGGTCGGCGCTTATCCAACGACGCTCGTGACATCTGGATGTGCGTGCTGTCTATTGACAGAAAGATAAAAATGATCGCAATATAGGCCTATTGCAACTAGTTTGCAACGGTTAAAATGATATGCTCGAAACGTTTCCAATAAACAAACGTCAACAAAAAAAATTAATCATCGAGAACTCTAATACTACTTTGAAATAGGCCTACAATATGGTTTAAAGTCACATCCTCAACGAATAGTTTTCCAAAGTGAAAGCTGGCATGATTATGAGCTTACATGTGGCATAAAACGTTTGAGTGTGGAACATTTGTAAATCGATAAACCGGCGTTAGTAACCAGGCATAATGAGTGGTGGAAAAGCGCTTTGGATAGGCCTATTTATTTTTTAGGATAACCTATTGACTCAAGTTCTTATCTATGCCCTAAATTTCAGCACTCTTATCGTAGCCTACTCGTAATTGAGAGCGTTTTGGAAGAGTTGCGCTTAAGCAAGGTACAGAGTACAGACGAGGTACGGCATCCGCGCCAGCTCTGCTCCTTTTTTACAAAAGAGCATGTAAACAGAACTTTTAAGTTAATGATGAATTCTAACTCAACGAGTTTTGAATTTACCACTCTAAGAACAACAGTCCGGTGACAGAGTAAGAAGTTAAGAAAAACATCGAGAAGATCTAGATCATCCGTGCAAGCGAGGAGTCGGCAGCAATCGTCAGCGACAAACGTTAGGAGGACTCTATTATAATAACGTTTTGTTCGTATAGGCCTATTATGCGACAAACGTTACATAATGGGCTAGGCCCTATATAATAGCGTTGAATGTCAGTGTTCGTATTATGATGGCGCTGAGAAGACAGATACCACTTTGATGCGACTGACTTGTAGGCTTTCAGTCGGACGTCATCAGTTTGTAGAACTCTGCGACACACAAACAAACAAACGGACGCGCTGAATACGCAAAAGTGGAAACCCCGGAAGTGGAAAACGCCAAAATGTACACAGTACAGTGTCTGAAAATTACAAAAAAAATGTTAAACAGAAACGGCGTTATGTTTCTGTGAGTAGGAATAAACACGCCTAGGTAACATGTAGGCCTATCCATATAGGCTAGCCTAGCCTAAGCAGAAATGCTATTGCGATTTTTACTAGTTCAGGGCAGTACTGTTCCGATATCAAACATGCAGGCTTAGTTGGTTATGCCACTTTTGCGTTCGCAGAAAGACATTAATAGTCAAAATGATCCCGATTTATAGTTTACGATAAAGAGTTTTTAGCTACAGTGTATACTGGGCGCAATAAGCTAATATCATAAAACCAGATATATAGTCTGTGCATATGGTCAAGCATTCATACTTTTCCGTCGTACGAACGATTAAGCTGCGTAATCCTGGTTTCTACCAGATAGTTTATGCAATAGGTCTCTACGGCAAGCAACTGGTAGTGTAGACGAAAATTATTTTGCAATGATCAATCGTCACTTGTACACCTAATACTCTGTCAAACTGGACCATACTCTCAAAAGTCTCAAATACGCTACGTTAAGTAAAAATCTGTAGACTGCATACCGACATGTAATAATTTTGTTAAATCCTGCTATTATAGCAGGCCATTCGTTTATCGAACAACGCATCGAATATTGGCATATAAAAAGTATTCGTGCATAAACAAGAAAAAGTTGCGCAGAAAAATACGAATCTCTTCTTGGTCATTAAATAGATGAGTTTTGGCAACTAAAAGCCATCCTCCGATGACGTAGCCTACAGTGTGAATGATAATCGGGCAAAAAAATATTAAATATGCTGTAATTCCGCAATTTTTTCAAGTTGTCATCGAAAATTGAGGAAGTGATATGTTTTGAGACACCGTGTAGGCTGTAGAAAACGAAAACATTATTATTACGTACCGTTGTAGTCGACCCATCCGCTGCCATCAGTGTCGACATCTGCAATCATGTCATCAATGTCTCCCTCGGTCAAATCATCGCCGAGATTCTTTAATATCCACCTGTCCAGACACACACATACACACAGACAGCATCGCACATATGTACCGGCGACAGTACTGCACCTTGAGCCATCAGTCACTAACACAGATACAAGGGTTTGACTATACTGCAACGCTCTTCGACGCACCCACAATACTGATGCAAAGAGTGGTCCGATTAAGAAAGCCCTGCAGTTTTTGTCGTATTTATCTCAAATATTAATAGATTTTTAAAGCCCTTTCAGTAACGCCCTAAAATCGTTACTAATTTAACTCGGTACAGTACGAACATATAAAATGACATGTGGTAGGCTGTACGCTGTAGGCTGTACATATATGTGTGTTTGTTTCACATTCCCTCAGGTAGGCTTTTATACTTCTGCCAAAAATTAGCAAAATCGGAAAAAAATCCGACAAACATATCACAAAAAGCGATAGAACGTTTTGTATAAAGCGCAGTGCAAAATACAAGCTTCATTAGGCTTATACAATAAGCCAAATCAAAAAGTATTTATGTCTCTATCTGTAGCATCAGCAGCAATGCGTTGCCACTTATTTGCCGTGAGGCCTACTTTGCCACCTAAAATATATCAACACAATCGACAAACTTCTTAAACCAATGTATGGTTTAACTTAGTCATGCAATCTGTTGGGTAAAAGTCTGAATGTACATAGAATACCGTAGCTCGTTGGTGTTGACTTCTCCCTTCTTTTCCTTGTCGAGAATGCGAAACATGTCGCGAAGTTCTTTCTCGTCCTCGTCGTCTTGCATCTTCTTGCGTACGACCAGACAGAACTCGTCGAACAGAATATACCCCGTACCTACATTAACTAATAAGACTAAGTCGACATGAAAAATATCGACTGACTGCCCCCACCCCTTAGACTTTTGAAATGACTTTTTAAATCATTTACAACAACTGTTTTAAACGTGGTTAAACCTAGGCTACATGAGAAATATTTTGGTGGATAAGCCGTCTAAGTCACGGACTGGCTGCGGTCGCTAAAACATTTTCACATTTTACATCTTATAGCGTCAAGCGATAAACTTAACGGGACGCCTATGAAACATTGTCAAAATATTCAAACAAATCACTGATGGGACAGTTAGCAACAATCTGCTACCAATAACGTAGACTTATTAAGGAGATCGAATAAAAACATGATACACATTGCGAGTGCTATCTCGTTTTAAAACATTTTGCGCGTGTTGTATGGACGTACACACAAAACATTTGCAAAATATTTCTAAATATTGTTTGTTTGTTTTACAGGTAATACAGCTATACAGGGTGCGGCAAAAAAGGGAACCCCTGAATTTTTTCACCGTTTTCTCATCAACCGTTTGGAATTTTAATTTGTAATTTTACAGCTTTATTGACTAAAACCTTCTACATCTAACAGCTAAGTAAAATATGATTCTGTTGAAAAACGACTAAGTTATAAGCTTTTTAACATGATCGCTTAACGATTTTTCAGCATTAAAAATGTTCAAGCTACAACACCAATTCAATAACATCGTTGAAGCAACACAGTTAACTAATGATCAGATGCCAGAATTTCATTGTCACTGTGAATGTTCGAAGTGTCCACCGACAGCTCCAAGCTCCAACACAAGTTTTCAGTCGCTTACTTTGACAAGTCTTTCACAGCCTTGTCAATCGGTCCTTACATATAATTATGGCAGGTTGCCCCAGATAACCTGAAGCGCTTCCTTGACTTCGGCGATTGTTTTCGGCTTTGTTTTAAGCTTGCAGTAAGCCTCCAACATTGCACCCCACACGCGATAGTCCATTGGGTTTATATTTGGCAAATTTAGAGGCCACTGGTCCTTTGTGGTGAAATCTAGAGAGTTGGCCCGCAGTCCGTTCCTTGCGTTCCGCGCTGTGTATGCTGACGCGCCGTCAGCTGGAAAATGAACCCGGTGAGCAGCCGGCGATTGCTTTAAAAGAACGATAATTTAGTGATAATTTATAAACAATATAAATTACAGTTTGCCAAAGCGTCACTGTTACGTCATCGGCAGTAACGTGTAAGCAGTTTTTTTAAAAATTAAATAGCATTTTTAACTTGAACATTTTTTAATGCTAAAAAATCGGTAAGCGGTCATGTTAAAAAGTCGATAACTTCGTCGTTTTTCAACGGAATCACAGTTTACTTGGCAATTAGATGTAGAAGGTTTTTTTTAAAATAAAGCTGTGAAATTTCATATTAAAATCCCAAACGGTTGCTGAGAAAACGGCGAAAACGTTAGGGGTCCACTTTTTTGCAGAACCCTGTAGAGTTACCGGCGGAGTCGATCATGTGTTCGACTTTCTCGAGCCAGTCAGGTTTGATGTTATGTCCGAGACGTTTCATCGCAGCCTCCAAGTCTCCAACTTTGATCTTGTTCTCGTGCTTTTTGTCGAACGCCTTAAATGCATCTTTTGCCGCTACACTCGCAAACACACAGGACACTGCAGAGAAACCACGCCGATACCAAGCCGGGTGTTTCACACTCCTGGCTGGAATTGCTGAAATTTATGGCTGTTTTCGGCTAAGTCAGAAGACAGCGGCAAAGCTATACAGGGTGGGCCAAAAAAACTGGCACAATGTTTTTATACGCCAATAACTTTATCAAATATTAACCGATTTTCATAAATCGTTTACTGTCGAAATCAGAAATTTTTTTTTAGCAAAACTATCGCTAAAGATCCCACCACACTTTAAGTGTGTAGCTACATTACCTAGTGAAATATCAGTGTCTTAAAAGCAACAATTGGAAACAAGGCGATATCTGTAACAACACATTGTAAGAAATTAACAACAGAAAACAACCTGTTTATTGTTCCAGTTATTGTCTTAAACAACTGTCACATCTTGCAGTTTTCACATCAAATGTTCAATGTGTCCGCCTTGCTGCTAGACGACGCACTCAAACCGGCGACGCCACTGACCAATGGTGCGATCAGCCAAACGCTGCGACAGTTTGCCCCACTCAGTGACAATTTTCAATGTGACAATGATGTCAATCAGCTGGTTGACTGTCGTGAACTGTCGACGTTGATAGACCATCTGTTGAAGGGCCCCCCAAACAGCATGGTCGACCGGATTTAAGTTCGCATTGTTTGGGGAGGGCCACATGACAGGCTTGATCAACGTTGATCACGCAATTGGTTATTGTCGTCGCCGGCTTAAGTGCGATGTCTGACATTTCACAAGGTAGTGTAGCGACGCATATAAGGTGTGGTAGGATCTTTAGTGACAATGTTACTACAAATTTTCTCCCGATTTTAACAGTGAAATACATGTAATTTTGAAAATTGGTTATTATTTGATGAATTTAATAGCGTATAAAAATATTGTGCCAGTTTTCTTGGCCCACCCTGTAGTTTGCAGGTTGCGGCTAAAAGTTCGCACAGTTTACGTTGTGATATATAGAGTCCGTTGTTCGGCTCAGCCGAAAAATATTTACTGACGAAAACATTTTGGTCTGATGTCAAATTTAGCATCTTTTGAACCTAAAGGTCATACAGCTTGTTGTGGAACGTACTACTATCGTACTTATAAAATCAACTGTCAGAGAAACTATTACTAATATCAAAAGTGTCACGAACGCACTAACTGTTTACAGACAGAAAGCTATCATTATTATTTTCAGTATTATTAAGGCGACTAATACGCTGTCGGTTATAGGACTATTGTTAATGCGTTTACGGGTACTGTCGTAAAAATTCGGTTCTGCGACAAACTTCGGTGACTTGGGGAAAGGCAGGGGGGTTCAAACCACCCGACTGCCTGTAATAGTGAGAATATTACCAAGCATATTTGCAGCAATAATCGAGTGTAAAACATCTGTCGATCTGTTAAAACTCACTTTTCCAAGTTTTTCGGGGGAAACGGAAGAGCAAATGTTGTCGCTAATTTAAATTCCGGCTAAACTGTTCTCATGCAGAAACGTTCTCAAGCCAATAAAAGAAAAAAAATCGTTTTTGTTCAAAGACCGTATACCCGGACCATTGTCTGTTACACTGAATATCCATAAGTAATTTTGGACCGCATCAAATACGCCAAAATTAGCTCCTTTGCATATAAACGCTACTTAACCAATCCCGCAAGTGACTTAGTGGCAAAGTGAATAATAAACTAACATACTTTTTACGAAGACTATCACACAGTCAACAAAATTTTTGCATGTACTAACCGTTAGTTTGAGCATCGGTCAGGGTTATTCCTTCCGTCTGCAAAACATAATACATTTTACACACCGTTACACATCTGTCTTAATTTTTACATCTTGTCCATTAACCCTCGCAACTCGCTGTCCTGCTTGTTTTCGTGAATTGCTTGATTAGTTTGTGCTTTGTTTTCTAGGCCAATCGCTTTTCCTTCTGTCTGTTTTACTAGTTTATTTCTTTTATGGTTTCGGGACGCATGAAAATTGGAAACAGTAAATAATATGTAATGCAAAATTTCTGCCACACAATTTTCCCGTCCAATGTTCAAAGTTACGAACAAAAAACTAAAAAGTCGACGACTGCAATTTGTGATCTAAAATATATTTATTCATTTCTTACGATATCGCAAAACTTTTAAATGTTCCACGTTAATTAGCTTTGTTAATAATGTAATACGTTGCATCGTGTGCAAACCTACATTTACAACAACAGTATTTGCTGTTATCAACCAAGCTATCTACAAACAGAATGGCTTACCGACGACGTGTCTTTCTCCTTGGACATGCTGAAAAGTTCTTCAGCAGCACACGGTATAGTACGCACACAACAGTGACGGACCAAACAATCGTGAGATGCTAGTGATACTGGATAGACCGTCTTATCAACAGAAGCGCAGCAGCAGCAGCAGCAGCAACAACAGTTGGCGTGACAGTCGAATGCAGCAGCAGATAGGAGTATTAACGACGTAGGCTACCGTAAAACTACAAGCCGCATGTCTATCTGGTATCAACATACTGGGTGATATGCTACTAGTAAAGCTACGTCTTCTAAAGTAGCGGTCAAAATCACGACAGAATTGGGACATGGAATTATTGTTTTGACAAAATGTAACGCAAATTTGTTTTATATAGGCCTAGTGGGTGAGGTCAACATTCGCTAAGACTTTTGTCTAAGACTTTAGTTTTAAACTAAATTCTTTTTTAAAAAGTGACCCGGTTAGTTCACAAGATTTTAGCACAATACAAACTGGGGTTTTAGGGTACTCCATTATAATGGAGGCCGAGGCTTGTATCGGAAGTTCTTCGGTAGGCCTATGTGATGATCGGCATTGTACAGTATGCCGCTGTCCGATGTCGTAAGCACGGCTATACAGCCGAACGTACATGTATGCAAGCATCAGCTGTTGCATGCTTCAAGAGTAGCAAGATGAGTGTCATTAAGCTTACGTTTTGGAACACACACAAAGTTTATCTTGTAATAGCTTTACTAGCTGTGATTTAGCAAATGTGGGGAGCAAATGCAGTTGTTGCAAATGAAAACTGGAAAAAAATAATCACGCTTAATTAATTTGCCAATCTCGCATTAACTGAGATTAATCAGCAAAATAGACAAATAACGATATTGGAAAATAATACAAAATAACATTAATATTTTATTTATCGCTCGGCACAAACTGGCTGCTTCTCAACAGGTGGTGCTATATGAGAGCATTTTGAGTTCAGCATATTAAGAAATTTAAACTCATAGGCATTTTTGCGATGCTTGAGAAAAGGACAGCTGCCTTATGTGCCCCTCTCCCGTAAACAGACAGAAGACTAAACAGAAAGTCGATGGCTTAAAAAGCTGATAAAAAGTTCAGCAACACAACTCTGAGCTAGTACACTGTATGTCTTAGTCTATCAACGGTTAAGCCATTGCAGTGCGCTGAAAGAAGATCACCCATTCATCACTCGGAGTTGAAACAATAACAGCCGCTATATGCCATCGCACTGCCTCGCACCGCCCACTAGCAGAAGAAACAAAGCAAAGAACAATAAATGCTGCCAGTCGCAGGCAAATGTCTCCGACAGAACAGTTCATGCGATAAACCAGAAAGCTGCAAAGTGTAGTCAATGTCGTTATGATATGCCGCGACATGTGTGACTGCGAGCACGCTTAATACCGTGCATGTCGACGCCAAGACCTTAGCATGTGCCCCTCGCATTCCCATTAATGTTTGGCCTTCCGTGTCTTTCATTTTTGACGCGCTACAGCTATGCTGCAAATCGTCTATGGCAAGATGTGTCGTCTGTCGGCTGTCCGTTCATCTGTTTTTTCGTCACGGATGTATTGTGGCTAAACGGTGCAAGATAGGATCTAGGTTGCTATTGATCACTAATAGAAAGTCGCATATTGGCTTTCAAATAACACGAAAATCATTGACCTTGGATGACCTTGAAGGTCAGTACTGCAAGAGGAACTGTATAGGCTATAGCGCTTATTTTCTGGCGACAGCTGGGTATTCTTGTTCATTTCGCAGACAGTACGGGAAACTTCCTGCATCACTGACAAACGTATTTTCCGCTGCGCGTGGTCTCCAAGCAGTAAAAAAGCAGCCGGCGTCTACAGCTCGCTAGTAAGCATTTCGAGGAAACGCTGACTGCTTGTTTGGCCTACCTACCGTCGGCGCTAATAAATACACAGCAACCAAGTGTCGTAGTTGTGTACAGAACGAGTTCGTTTTTCATGTCACAATATATGGACTGCACATACCAGCACTGCTGCATAAACGCAAAGATTTCGTGGTGAAAGAGTAGTTCTAACTTCCATCTTTCTCCTTAAGTCGAGGCGCATTTTGTCGGTCATGACTACGGCGTTTTGTGACTTTTTAGTTTTTCTCTCCAATTAAAATGCGCTTAATGGCAACAAGCAAAACGACAGTCCTGACTTCTGCAGTTTATGGTTTTGTTAGTTGCTTGTTCAAAAGCAGCAACTGCTCTTTTTAGGACTATGTAAGATAAATTCATTTTCAAAATGAAGGCAAGTCAACTCGAAAGCACTGGCGTATATATATATATATATGGCGTATTAGCATATATATATATATATATATATATATATATATATATATATATATAATAA
>Ga0056128_1012039_pt1 | contig 10606 bp, 7 predicted proteins | sample WorMetLIZISLAND2_FD_71113 | JGI IMG/M metagenome (GOLD analysis project Ga0056128, IMG submission 71113) | Marine gutless worms symbiont microbial communities from Max Planck institute for Marine Microbiology, Germany - Olavius geniculatus... ... | reverse complement strand
AACCCACCCCAAACTTAATCCAATTTTAGTTTTATGCTCCACTAATAATAAAATATTTTATTGTGGCAAAGTTTTTGAAGCACTTAAACCCAAATTTGCAAACAGAAAATCATTTGAATCAAACAACCGAAAAAATGCAGTAATTCCAAAACGCATCAAATTAGGCCTTTATACAAAAATTGATTTAACCTAAAAAAATGCAGAGGAACTCGAAACCCAAAATCCACCAGGTTTGGCTTATTTTTAAAAACCCGGATTTTTCAACCCTGCGTGCTACTCTCGCCTGATGCGTTTACGTGACACAGATGACGGAGTGACGTCTGATGTTGCATAGTCCGCTGCCGGAGCGCTGGTCCTGCTGTGCTTCAGATGGACCTGTGACTGTGCTGTCAGCTGTAGCTTGATTGCACCAGCATTCAGTCGCTCGGCAACCAGCAGATCCTTCATACCCATCATCTTCACACTGCGCAGCATCAAGCTTGCCGATATAGCGACCGGTGCCCCAGCAGATGTTGCCTGTGCTTCGCTAACATCCTCCGTTGCTGATGGACTCTTCTCACTTGCAGTCTGCTCATCATTGCATTTATTCTCAGCACTTTCAACTACAGGAGACATGTCGGGCCCAGCAGCTTGACCGGTGTTTGTGTCGGGATTTCCGCCGTTTGTGTCCGGACTTCCAGCATTTGAAATGGTATTTCCAGCATCTGCGTCGGGACTGCCATCGTCAGCGGTTGAAGCGGGTGACATCACTGTCTTTGGTGGTCTGCCACGAGCTCTGTGACTACTTCTCTGCAAGCCGCTGTCTGACATCCGTTTGAGTTTGGCACTATTTGATGACACCACACTGTCGTCGGACCGTGTGTCATCGTCTTGACCTACCGGTGCAGCATTCGTCAGCATGAGACCAGCCCGTGCTCTGAAGTCAAACCGACCGAGTGAGTACAGCGCATGCTGGGCCCAGGTGATATGTAGAACGGGCGTTGAGCTGCCCTCCTCCCACAAACACAGGCCGTCGTAGAACTGCAGCACCAAAGCATAGCAATCAGCATCAGCCGTCAGTTTGTCTGTGGACGACTCACTGGCCCCCGGTAATTCTACCACTGCACTCCCAGCCGCTGTACCTGTCAACCAATCAATCATTTATTTGCTCAATAAACACATCAACCAGTAAAAGTTTGCAGCAATGAAGTTAACACAAGAAGATGTGCCAGGCTTTTAGAGCGCTTACAGCAGCTTAACTAAAACTAACAGGAAAACAATTTACACAATCTGACAGTTTAAACACTTACATTTAAGAAGAACACCTAACCAATAAGGTTTCCATTCCCGGGTGCCCATTTCCCAGGCACCCAGGATTCCCGCAAATATTTTGCTCCCGATTTCCCAGGAATGGAACTGCCAGATTCCCGGAGAAAACAGGAATGCAAAAATTGCTGTGAAGGCCATAAACTAACCACAGGAAGAAAGACGGAAGACGTTGTTTCATCCCAGCGCTGAGTTGGAGGAAGGTGTGTTAATGCGTGTCTTAGCTCACCAGCTCCTAGCATTCAGGCAGCAGCACATAGGTTCCTGCAGCCAGTAGCAATGCAGTAGATGTCATTCCCGGGTGCCCGGAAATGAATATATGCATTCCCGAATTCCCGGGAATGAAAAAATGGGTCCGGGAATGGAAACCCTACTAAAAAATTTATTAAAATCAGTGGTCTGAATGGAACATCCAAAACTAGCCAGTGTGCTAAATCCACATTCTTGGGCAGCAAGTTCCATATGTTTATGATGCAGTCACAAAAAATGCTGCTCGTAACTGCGATTCACAGAGTTTTTTTTCCGCAACTTATATTTACGATCTAGAGAAAAAGTTACATATTTAGCTTTAAAAAATTGCTCACTCTGGTCACCGCATGACGTCCTCATTATGTTTGGAATCATCTCATTGGCAATCTCGAGGAACTCCTTGTAGACGGCTTCATCATCACGGCTGTAGTTGTATCTACACACGTCACAACCAACTGCCGCCTCACAGAGAGTGCAATTTGCTACAAAAATAATGAGTTTACTAAGGTTACTAGCCAAACTATGCTGGATAAGCAAGTTATCAGTTTAAATAATTGCTGAGCACCCACTATTTCTGTCTGCAAACATGTCAGGACATCAGAACAACACTTAATTTTAGGGCTGGTACTGATTAAAAAAGTTTTTAATCGATTAATCACCAAAACTTAATCGCGATTAATCGATTAATTTCGAACAATTTTTCAATTTTGTAGTTAATGCAAAAAACCATGAAAACTGCAAAACGCAGGTGTACTTGTTACCGTTCATAAAAGTTGGAAACGTATAGGCCTACTTGTACACTATGCATGTCAGTTAACACGCATTTCAGGCTTTCAGCCAATCACGCAGACAAACAAGTGAAGTCACATTTTCAGGCAAAAGAGCAGCACGCGTTTTGTTCACAATGTAGCCTGATAAGCTAAAAACGCGTTCGCATGGGACAGATGTCGCAGGTATGCATGTTCAAAATTTAATCGAATTTTAATCGATTAAAAAAAAATTAATCGAACGATTTTTTTAACGATTAATTAATCGTTAATTTTTACAGCCCTACTTAATTTATAGGCATTTAGTGCCAAATGCATTGCACAATCTACCATCAATGGCACATCCAACAATGTAAACTTTTTTTCAACTTTTCAGCAAATGCAGCTAAACTTCTTAAAAGCCAATATAAGTTGCTGCCACATCAAGCAAGAAATGTGTTATAGAAGTCTGAATGTGCCGGCACATAACTAACAACAGCAACGTCTGAATACTGCATGTACACGTCACACACCTGCTGATGACCCTGGCTGCCTCGGCCCAGTTTCTCAACGCCTCCTTGTAGTTAGCCCTGCGGTAATGGTAGTTGCCGAGGTATGTGTAAGGATAGATGTGAGAGTCATCATAGAGTAGCCGCGATGTCTTGACTGACTGAGAGTAGATATCCAGTGCTGGAGGACGGGACTCGGTTGGACTCACTTCTTCCAGATCAGCAAGAGTTGCAAGTGCAGCTGGATACCTTTAGAATACACCGTCAATGTCAGTAGCATCATGGCATCTTGGGTTGTCGGAAAATTTAGTCCAAAAATGTAAAATTTGGGGCCGAAATCCCCTATTTGGAGAAAATTAGGGCAAAATCAAAATACCGAGGACCCATAATCTCCTCCGTTAGAAATATGTCACTCTCTGTTGGAATTCCATCAGAAATTTTCAGTGTCTGTCAGAAAATGGCAGCTTTCTGTCCCACATACTTTTATAACCGATGACACCATCTACTGTCAGCCATTTAACTATGACTAGCACAACATGTGCTGCTTGATATTGTCTCAACTGCATATAAATATTATCATGGGAAAACTGATAGAAACTGTAAAAGAACACTGTGTACAACTGCTAAAACTAATAAGAAATGCTGTAAAAAATCAAAATAACGAAGCATCAAAACACAGCCCATCACTGTTACGAAACCAATAACTTAACAACCCCAACAGATAGCAAAACTCCAAACGATTAAACCTACCTAACCAAAATTATTCCTCACTTAGTAAGGTCTTCACATCAAGCTATGTAATATATCTTTTATCTGTACGATAACACTAAAATCACGACAATTTATCACATGCAAAAACACAGAATAATAATTTTATTAATAACAGAAAATAGTAATTTGCAATTAACCAGGAGCTCTTTACAGTGGATATTACAAGTCAATGTAGCAATGTCTAACTAGTAAATTATGACTATTAAGATAAAAAAACATTTAAAAAGTCTAGTGTAATATTTTAAAATACCTTACATTACAATTACAATATTCTTGTAAGCCTTGGAAATATCAACATAAAATGTAATTTAAAACATCAAAAGTGATACAAACAATAAAGCATACCTATCAAGATGTCCAAGGTCATACAACAACCACAATAATTTCTGTCAACAGAAAAATGACACAACCTACATGACTTAACATTCACAGCATCGCATTGTTTATAAACTAATTTCTAGCACCATAATGCAAAAAAATAAACTAATGGTGCAACACGAAGAATTCTACAATGATGACACTACCAGTACGGCATTTCATTAATGTGAATTATAATAAACAATTCATCTGAAACCAGTTCTCTAGTATATGTCTGACAGAACACTGCATTGCATTTTGAATTGCAAAAAGTCAACCTCATGAAGACTTGTACAGTCTCAAAAACAAGTAATGAAAATGAGTAAAAATTAGAGCCCAATGACTGTCAAAGAATATTAGATCTTTTTCAGACACATTAAAAAAAGACAACACCTGCTGCAAAACAGCCATGTCTAATGAGTCAGCTGTTGAACTGATGGCAGGATTAATTGATGTCACCATAGCGGCAACTTCTGTATGGCGAGTACACACAACTGGAGCAAGATACAGCCAGCTCTTCTCTGGGCCATTATACACAACAGCCTGTCCACGCTTATCTTCTGATCCTTTGCCTGCCAGGTACCACAGCACAAAAATATCTTAGTTAAGTACATCAGGCACACAAAAGAAAACAATATAAAACATTTTAAAGCTTCAAACTCTGGCACAAACTTTTAACAGCAAAATGCGATAGTTCTAAGACAATTACAGTAGTTACTCATTCATACTACTGCACAATAAGGTAAAAGTAAAGGGTTTATACTACGCAAGGCCGGTAGCCACAGTATAGAGGAGTTCATCCCTTTGCGATATCCTTGAGCCAGGGAGTACAACTCAAGATTGCATACATCTCTGTTGGGTGGATTAGTCCTCAAAAGAAACTCCGTTACCTCCGCACGTTGTGCTACTCATTGTATCAACCAAGATGGATAAAGGGCTGAGTTGACCCTGATGGGATTTGAACCCAGGACCTTTCAATCCAAGGGCGAGCGCTCTACCGACTGAGCTATCCCGCTATCCTGCACAATTCATGGATTTTTTTAAAGCTGGCAAAATTTGGTTTACAAACAAAAGCAGAAGATATAGCCTCTTCAGAAGTCTAGGAACAGAGATGTGCTGGGAATATTATGGTCAGCATATAGCAAAAGCTGTCAAATGGACAGACTATGAACAGTAAATTTTCAAAATTCAACAGAATTTTAAAAAAAACAAAAGTTTAACAAATCGTAAGCAAGTTTAAACAAGCTAAAATGGCAATACAAATATCCCATATCTGGCTTTTGATGGGAAAACAGATACTGATGTTCAAACTAAAACAATATTCTAATCACATTAAAAGCAACTGATCAAGTAAATGTGACAGTGATACCATGCCAAGTTATTTCAACGGACTCTTGTGATTCACCAAAAACTGCCCAAGCGTGGTCCTCAGAGAGTGCCAGATGCACGTCATCGAGCTGAAGTGCCTGGCAAGCAGCAATCACACAAACTGCCATGCCGAAACAATCCAGCTTGCACTCTGAAACAAAACAATTCATTTTCTCCGACATCTGCATAAACAAACTATTGGTTTCAAATAATCAAAATTAGATTTCAACAAGTTTGTAACACTGTTTGGCAGTGTTTGCTCATACAGCATGTAAGAAAAAAGTACATGCGTTGGCTGGGCAGCCTGCAGGCTGGACCAGATGATACCTAAAAATGCACTTCAGTCAAAACAAGGCCAGGCTGTGGCCGTGCTTAACTGATTCAACGCTAAGAGATCAAACTTTTCAAATTTTCAAGCTTGCCAAGAAGGCACATTTTAGTGGAACAGATAGATACCAATACATAACTGCACAAGTCTTGATTCAGAAAAATGGTAACAAAAATGAGCATTGTATAACATCACCAAAATGTGCTAGGCTGAGCCTGCATCTTCAGCAGAAAATGAGCTAGGCTTGGGCAAAAATCAATGGTTCAAACCATGAAATAGCCTCAGTCAAAATGGGTCACAATGGCAGGTTGCAGAGGTAAAAGAGACGGTGACCAGAATGACCACTCTGCAGACACTATGAAATTCCCTGACATTTCCCAGATGATTCGCTGCACTTCTGACCATTTTAACTGAAACTCAATTATGGTATAATCCAACCCTCGTACTAACTAAAATATAAGAGATATAAATATTAGAAACTAAAACATACATAAGCAACATTCAGCAATAAACAGCACAAAATAGTTGGCAATGAGTACTAAGTGAGTGATGCTAAAAAACCTGTTGACACAATTATCAGAAATTTTTTTGGGTGAATTTCCCTAACAATTTTTCCCTGACAATTCCTTTATTGTTACTGAAATCCCTGACATTTCCCTGATATATGTAAAATCCTTTGCCATTTCCAGGTTTTCCAGACAAGAGTCATCCTGAAAGAACAGACATCTAGACTTGTTTAAAACCACAAGCATCAGTCCATGTTTCCATGTTTTTAAATGTGGCTAGGAATTTTGGGTTCAATTTCCACTAAAACAGTGATAGAATCAAGGCAAGGCATGCAGTCAGAAATGCTGCAGTGTATCAGAAGCATGCTGCAGTAACAGCTGGGTCACACTTTGTATGTAAATTAATACTGATGAAGATAGATAGATGCACCGCTGATAAACACAATGCACAACAACTGACAAGCTAAAAACAACTAAAAACACTCTTTGTACAATACACAATACATCGGGATTCTGAGACTACAATCCCTAGATGAAGGGGATGAGCGGGTATGTACTTGATAAAGCAGAACAATTGTCCATCAGCCTGTTCATTCACAAAGTGCAGCGGACGATGGTAAAAAGCAGATAGGCGAATGTGTGGATCTGCGGATGTTGCAACAGGGTTAGGACTAAGATTAGAAATAGGGTTAAAATAAGAGTTAGGATTAGGGTTACAATGAGTATACATTCAGATCAGCGATCTGACAGAAGTCATCAAAACTTGATACACAATCAGCAGCCATTGATATGTTTTGACTGTGGCACATGACACGACAGTGATGTTCATGCATAGAAAAACGCCTGTAAGACTTCACGTTAACCTTCAGTTTTATATATTGTGTAATGCTGCGCAGTTTGGCACTCCACAAAGCGTGTGTTGAATTCTAATTATATGTGGTTATAAAAAATTATAGGACTTTTCCTGTTGTGCTGGTTAACTGTTCGAATCTGACATGAACACATGTTGCTTGCAGAAGAAATAAAAAGAACAAGATAATGGTTATATGAGCACGAAGTATGTCCAATGCATTCTGATAGTTTACAGTATGGATAAATCTATTGTGGCTAAAAATTCAGCCACATTAAAGTGCCAAAATTTGCTTAAGTGGCTTAAAACCAAAAAAATGTTATAATGTGCCAAGTAATCAGACATGCTCGTGTGCACTTCAGAAGCAACATTCAGCATATACAGCACAATTAAAGCTTTTTTCAACTTTTACTTTTGAAGTAATCAAGGAAATTCTGTCATATATGATTCATGAGTCCTTTGGAAAAAGATTCGTCAATCGAAGACGGGTTTCTTCATGGAACCAGTGGTCTGCTAAACCCGACGAACTCATCAGCCTGAGATCTTCAATGCAGCTGCACCTGGAATGTTACCTGGTATGAAATAATATGGTATTTATGAAGTAATGGAAGACAAAAAAACTGGACATCCAAGCACAACTTTAACAATGACACTTGGGCATATAGGTCTATTAGGATGCTGAGTTGACATGTGATGAAGTACAATAAGCTAAGTGTTGTCTATGCAGCATTGCAGCAGACAGTTCCATGTCACGATCTAAGTTTAGCAACATACATGCTGCATTCTCAGATCAACTATCTGAGCATAACAATTTTTGATAATTATCAGATTGCCGATCTCAACGTATCACCATGCTTAGGGTTAGGGACAGAGTTAGGATTAGGAACAGGGTTAAAAGATGGTTAAACTTTAAAATTACAGCTTAATTACAGCAATATCCGCAGATCCGCAATCTGCTTTTTACCTGTAGCCAAATGCAGCTACAGTGGGCAGAAAATCATCGGTTTTATACTCACACTAGTACCTGTCAGTAAAGTAAAAATTGTCTGTAAATGTGGTCGATCCTTGTAAAATGTGCGTGTCAGTGCTCCCCATATTATATCCGACACCTTTTTCACAACAGCTGCGGACGAATACTTCTCGGTGTGAGAACTTAAATCCACAGATCCCTTCACTATCGTAACAAAATGCTCGTAAAGCGCCTCCACTACTGAGAGCTGCAATGCCGGCAGTCCGATAGTACAGCGTTTGTTGAGTTTGTCAGCTGTCGTCTCAGACGACGGTGCTTCAGGTACAACGGTTTGTTCAGCCGCAACATCACTGTCAACTTTCTGAGATGGCGATCGGATCGTTTGTCCCCGATTTAATGTCAGACAATTTTCCAAAGCTCCCAACACTATTGAAAGCAATGTCAAATTAGGCTCTGTTCTTTCTTGTAACTGTTCACGAAATAACGCAACAACCGCGTCAGTGCTTCGAAGTGGAAAATGTTTTTTATCTTCGTCTGTAAAACGCGCCATCTTTACTCTACTAGTAACATAGATTATTTAAAATCGGCACGGCTTCGGCATTTTATTAGTGAAGTTCCGATGTTTCCATTTTGGTTGCGAATATACTGGTATTCGACGATCACGATTAATAGTCAAAAGTAAATGTGAAGTGACTGAAGTCCAACACTTGCTATGGCGCTTCTTACACGAGACGGACTCAAGATCAGAAGCGCTTTACAATCTCGGAAGTGGCAGCTGATTGGCATGAGCTAATGATACCACAGCGCACTATGTGGCCATCCATTGCCCACCTAGGCGAACAATTAGACACGCGTTTTGCAGTTAGCAGACATACCAACGTCTTAACCAGCCACACCAAGCCTCAACCCCGTAGCCTGTTAGCTACTACTCATTTACCATCTTATGGAGGGTAGGAGGCTGAGTTTGTCTGAGCACACAGGTTAGCAACTTGTTCAAGATTGCTTGCAAATGACCGGCAGTAAGAATCGAACCGCAACTTAAAAGTTACGAGTTGACAATAAATAATCACTAAATACTTGCAGTCTTGCACCTAAAAACAGGCAGGTAGGTGTGAACAATTAACTTAATTGCCCAAGGTTCCTACAGGTAATGCACCGGCTGGGAATTGAACCGTGGACCTTTTGGTCTCGTATTACGTCCTGCAGTGTCCTGCAGTTTTTCGCATACAGATGAATTTGCATTTTGCAACACACTCAAATAAAAATATTTTTAGCTAATAGTTTAATACTGGTTTGGATAATCAGCAAACACCTGGCTTTGTGCATTATTTGTGCTGACTGCAGTCTGCTCTAATCAGGGCTAACAGATTAATCCGAATTAGGTTTTTTAAAAACTAAAAACCATTATAGTTCAATTAGGGCCTATAAGTTTTTAAAAGATTTTTTTGTTGTGAAATTTATGACAATTTATTACAATTATATTATATTTAATTTTTATTTTTAAAATATTTTATTGTAATTTTTGATTCATGACGTCAATTACATCATTATGTCGTTCACTTATAAGAGGGTAAGATGTTTTTCCTGGGTCGGAATATTGTGTTTGTGTATGGTTGTGGTGAATATTGGACAGTGGTCATTAAACCAGAAAACTACTTCTAAAAAACTTTTAAAATTTTAACAAATTAAAAACTTAAAACGTTTTTAAAAGCTAGATTTTTCCTTGCTTGTCATCCATCGGCAATCTCTGAGTATGACTACAAAGTATCGAATTTAAAATGATATTATATTTTCTTTAACTACCAGCACTAGAGCCTCGGTGCGTTCATGGCAAATCATCGAATATTTAATTTCATAATGGTTGTTATTGTTTGCGTTGGTTACCAAATAAAATGGTTAATTATGACACGTCGTGTTGCTATTTGGTTGTGATTAAGTGTTATTTTTGGGAGTCTGTAATGACTGTGCGTAGACTAAGTAGGGATGAGCGAAGACGTGTTCAGTATCATTGGGACACAGTAACAGAACTACCGGTACGTACATAGTCTTCAGTAGGGATGACTCGATATTAGGATTTCAACTTCGATACGATATCGATACGATTTTTTGCAAAATATCGCGATATCGATATCTATATTTTTAAAAGATAAGTATTTAAATTTTATATAAGCATGTGAACAAGATGTGAACGTTGAGCAAGGCAGTATGCTTTCACCGAATTCACCGAAGCCACCAGAACTACTGGTGCCTAAGTAAGCACAGGCAAAAGCCGTATAACGCTTACTATCCTAATAACTAAGATTAACTGTGTGTTTCCAGTTGCAATTCCCGTTTCAAACAATTTTTAAATTGATTTATTGTATTACTGATTACACACGCATCAGACAGTGCATTCCAGTGATCAATTACTCTGTTGCTAAATACATACTTTCTCAAATCCAATCTACTGCGGTTTTTTTTATATAGTTTCTTAGAATGACCTCTTCTTAGACCTTCATCATATGTAAAAAATAAATCTGATTTCAAGTTATAACAATCATTAATAATTTTAAATGTTTCTATTAAATCACTCCTATGCCTTCTTTTTTCTAATGTCATTAAATTTAATTTTTTAATACGTTCTTCGTAATGTAAATTTCTTACGTCG
>Ga0056128_1012038_pt1 | contig 10607 bp, 8 predicted proteins | sample WorMetLIZISLAND2_FD_71113 | JGI IMG/M metagenome (GOLD analysis project Ga0056128, IMG submission 71113) | Marine gutless worms symbiont microbial communities from Max Planck institute for Marine Microbiology, Germany - Olavius geniculatus... ... | reverse complement strand
ATTCAAGGTCATTGAATTTGGCGCCAATCGAGAGCCAGTGTACGACTTCCTATTAGTGATTAATAGTAACCTAGGCCCTATCTCGCACCGTTACAGCGACTTATTGGCCAAAAATCGCAAATTTTGCCCACCCCCTTCTCATTTACCGCCCTCGTTTGGGGTGACCCCCTTCAAATTTATGGAAAAGCTTTACGGTTCCTGAAGCTAGAGTCTTCAGGCAGCCAACGGTGAAGATTTGGTGATTCCAGCTTGCACCGTTTTTGACTGATCCACCCGTGTGACAGATGAACGGACAGAATTGAGATGGCTAAGACGTGCTGAAAGCAGTAGCTGCTTTCACGCGTAAAAACTCAATACCAGTGGTTGTCATTGGTACATGTAGGGGAAAACAGTGCATGTTGCTGGCAAAATGTTATGCTTTTTTTACAAAAATGCTGAAAAAGCAGTAATTCCAGCATTTTTTAAACAATTTTTTTGCAAGTGGTTGGTTTTCAAATTGTGTGAATAACGCTATAATTTTTCTTTGGCTGATTAGTGATTACATGTTTGTATTACTCATGTGGTGTGCTAAAGTTGTCCCCATAATAGCAGGCTGTATTTCGATGTAATATCCTCGTAATATGAAGTTTTGAAGTAAGTGTTAATTCCACCTTTGATGTACCGTCATTATTGGATGCTGTGTTGATTTGGAAGTTCGTTTGGTAATGTTTACCTGCTGTTAGTTTGTAATGTGGTTCAGTAATTGTTTGAAGCTATACTTGACAGTAATGGCACGGGTTATAATCTGCTGTTTATTAGTGGCATTGCTAGGGTTTACAAACCTGATTTTTGAAAAGAACCCAATCCAGCGGATTCTATTGGGGTTTAGAGGTCAATCTTTTTTGAAAGAAAAGGCCCAACTTGCTGGCTTTTGGGGTTTTCTGGAGTTTTAAGTTACCAGGATGATCGCTGATGGATGCTATCCATATCAAATAAATATCCGGAAGTTTGCTTATCAAATGAAATTCACAAGTTCAGAAGTTTCAAAAGCTCAACTGTAAATTCCATTTATAGTTGAAAACTTGAAATTGGTTCGAGTTTGGAATGGCTTTTGGTATGTTTTTGGGTGGATTTGCTCAAGCCTACTGGGTTTTTTGGGTGTGTACCCAAGTGCCCGAACCTTGGGCATTGCAACATTTCAGACATTTGCTTCAAGTATTTGGTCCCTCCCCCGTCCTTCATTAGACAGCATTATGAGATTGATGACTGTCTGGAGGATAACAGGGAAGATTATTAGAACTACCATTATGTTAATTACATATGCATGCGTATAGTGTAGTTCTTATTTTGTGTTTCTGTAAAGGTTAAACTTTCTGTTTCTTTGTCGTAAAGGTTAAACCTAATGTTCCGTTAGTATGCGTTTGTGTGCACTCTGCCCGGAAAGGCCGTCCCTGAAATGACCTATACTGTGTCGGGCGGGACGTTAAACCCTACTAATTCACTCAGGTTTTTGGCATACGTAAAGTTAGTTTATGAGTTGTTGAATATAATTTGATTTGTCCTGTGATAATTGAGGTTTTCCTGAACTAGAGTGATCGAATACAATACCATAAGTATGCAGTCATTTACTGACTGTAATTGATGAATTTTTCAAAGAAATAGATAAAAAAATTAGTAACTTCAACAACCTTTTTGACACAACCCCACGAATTCTTTCTGCGGTTACATAAATCAGGTTAGCCTTGCCCATTTTATGCCATTTTTTTGAATTTCCGATTTATCCCGTTTTGCATGTTGATCTGCATGGATGTAGTCAGAACCGTTCGTGTCATCGGTGAAAGGCATATTGCGTTTGTGAGTTTCTGCTGATTGATCATTAAGGCTTGAGTTAACGTTTGCAATCCATATTGATTCAGGGCAATTTTCACCCCAGGGTGATCACTGACTGTAGGCATCCCATCATGCATATAGAAAGTACGTGAATGGATTACACATAAAAACAGTTGAAATTGCTTTCGTCGTAACTTTGTCAAATTTCCACCAACTTTGATATTTTTTTGGCGTGAAGGTGGCCAAGACGATGAAATCATGTAAGGTGCACTCATTTTCCACCTCATCTAATTTGTCAGTGCACTACCGCGGGAAACACAGATGCTCCAAATTGTTGCATATTGCCCAATAGAGTGTACTAAGTGAATGAACTGGCAATACATTTCATTTTGTGAAGTAGACTGGCACATTCATCCATTTTTTGTGCAAATCTAAGTGTTGTGCCACTATTGTGCTGCTATACACTGTGGGCCATAAAACGTGCCACTTTACATTTGTCTATATCTTCGCCAATTATTGACCGATTTGCAAAATTCTTTTACTGGCACACTCTGCAGACGATTTGCAATAATGTGATTATTATACATTCCACCACACGGTGAATGCGTCTCTACACTACCTTGTGAAATATAAATGTAAGCAAAAACTAACGATAATAACAGAAATTTAGGTAAACGGAAAAAAAAAACAATTGAGACCAACATCACAGTGAATGATCCGATGACACTAGACTGTGTTAGACCCAAACAGTTAAGTGTCATACAGTCCATTCACTGCAATGTTGGTCTGAAGTTTTTTTTCAATTTTACCAAAATGTTTGTTATTATTGTAATATATGCATATTTCATTGGCATATCACAAGGTAGTGTAAAGACGCATTTACGGTGTAGTGGGATATGTAATAATCACATTATTGCAAATTGTCTGCAGAGTGTGCCAGTGAAAGAATTTTGAAAATCGATCAATAATTGGCAAAGATATGGACAAAAGTAAAGTGGCCCACCCTGTACATAAGCATTGGTCATCCTTTGAAGTACTTAGAACGAGTGCCCTGAACAAGAATTTTTTGTCTTGTCCCTGACTTTTGATCAGTTCCCTGTCAGGTATCATATTCCTCGCCTCTTCAAGCTCTCCCGGACAAATGGTCACCCTGCCATTTTGGGTGAAAATATGTGCAATTTTAGTTTGGATATGTGTGTGAATTACTGTAGGTTGTATTTGTATGTGACACCGATTGTTGATCCTGGTGTCGCTAGTGGATTGCCTGTACAATAAACTCAGCATGTGTGTGCATGGTTCTAAAGCTCACCGGTAATGGGTAGATGAAAAGTGCCAACAGCAGTTTAATCGAATGATACTCAGTATTATAGCCTGTTTTTCATGCAATTATTGAAAATCAAACAACTGCAGAGCAAATAAACGTAACATGTAGCCGACTTGAACACTGCAGATGGACTGGGATTAGGTGATAAAAATCTGCTGAGCAATGGCAGATAAGCGACAGATTAATTTTACGCGTGGTATTTCCTCTGAAAGAAAACGTGGTTGTTGAGTCTGTGTAAACAGAAAATGTTGATCATAAATTGGTGAACTGCTGCAGTTTTAGTACTGCAGATTTTCTCGGTTTAAGTAATTTCAGTAGGTGTCATATTTTGTGTATCATCATTGTGTTACTCTTTTCGGAGCATCATGCAATATTGTGGTAGAGTACGATGTTCAAGGTTGCATTCCATTGTCCAGTGTCCACTGAACTTTGTAAACAGAATGTACAAGAATTATCTAGTAATTAGGGCGCTTTGCAGTCTCGGTTAGGCGGACTTGGAAAACATAGGTTTTCGTTGGAAAACGTTTTTAGGTTTTATATTAGGTATGTACCAATAAGACCAGACATGAAGTTAAGACCCAGAAAAAACATCCTATAACGATAATGTCATACTGATAATTCCAAGTGTTGCACGTCACACCTATACTGTGTCGTGTGGGACGTTAAACACTACTCACTCACTCACTCACTGTCGCATTGTTTTTGTTAAGTGGCTGACCTGACACCAGAACGTTAAAATTGTGATTAAAATTGAAATTAAAATAAATGTAACTGATATTCTACATACATTAGGAACCTAAAACTGGGAGTTTAGGTTTTCAAAAACCTAGGTTTTTCAAACCAATCTTCCACACTTGGTTTCGATATATCATCATTCATTCATGTATCATGTAGAGTAAAGGTTTTGTTTATAGATGCTTTTGTTAAATTATTTGCTGACTTACAATGACTTAGGGAGACTACAGTAGTTTATAACTTAGACGTTATGTTTGTACGAGTTTTGTTCGTATTGCGATTAAATGCATTTCTCATCACTCGTGACTACGGACTATTCACTCATGCACAGTTTTTATCAGTAGCTTCTGTCTCTGGAAACTTTTGGACTCTGAAGTTCCCCCTCCCTTTTGGCCTTTTTCCTTCCCCTAGAAGGAAAGTTTTGCTAATGTTGTAGATTGAAATATAAGGGGCGAGTAAAAAAATAAGGAGAGCCTTGTTCATGGTGTAGATTGCAGGGTGAAAAGTAGGGGGGGAAGTTTTGATCTACACCCTTAGCAAAACAACTCACCCCCATTTTTCACTGGGCGCAGGCTGCAATCACCAGGCATAGGGATAGAAGCTACTAGTTTTTCTGATGGTCATTTTGCATACAGCGGATGAATTCAGAGTGGACATGAACCTGGAACTGGAAAACCGGGGAATACTGTGCAACCTCGGGGGAAAATTGTAACAAACAAAACAATGTCACCAGATTCTGCTTCCAGGGGTGCAAAAATGCTGTAAAATATGTTTTTATACAGGGCTCCTGCTTGCACCCTGCTAGGGAGCTTACGGTGCCCCCTCCCCCGCCCATATCACCATTATTACAACTAGCAAAGTTCCTGGCGGGAGCACGTTTAAGTGACCGCCATTCACCAGATGGCGCCACGAAGCACTACACAATGTGCTAAGCACTATACTGATGCTGGCCGGCACCTCAACCTCCCCCCCCTCCAGGCTGCCCTTGGGGAGAGGTGGGGGGCACACGTACTCAATGTCCCAGGACTCGAACGCTGCGGTCCGGAGTCCGTGACCCTTGCAACACAAGAGGGGTATGGCAGACAGACAGACATACTTTTGTTGTGATAAACAATGAAAAAGTAAGCTCACGGCTCTGGAAAACTTGTATTTTTCTTATTTTGTGGCCATATCAATGATGCAATCATGTGCAAAACAAACTTCAGGTGCAGTTACATGTAAAACATTCTTCCAGAGAAGCTATTCGTTGTCCTGTTATCCTACACTTGTCGCGAAACAATCTAAATTGATAAAATCAGCGGTCAAGATATAATTATTACTGTTAGAAACACGGATACAATCAAACAACTTTCACAGCATTTCAGGAATACGTACATGGGAACGAACAGTACGACATTTATTACTACATCGCTAAGACAAATATTTCACATTATTAATATTGAAACACCGGCTCAATTAATATGCAGTAAAAGCTAAGTAGGTGCCGCAGTTAGGAGAAATTATTTTGCATGATTAACACGTCCAACGTTCACCAGGGTGGCCACAGACCGGGAATACTCAGAAAATTCTCTGACCCTAGGAAACATGATGAATTATCAGGTTATTCCGTGCAACCTCAGGGAAAAATTATTATGAGCAAAACAGTGTAACGAGATGCAATTTCCGGAGAGAAAAATGCTCTAAAATATGTTTGCGGCCTGCTGGGGGAGCTTACGACGCTCCCCCAGACTACCATTATTGCAGTTACTTTTTGTTGGTGATAAACAACGGAAAAGTAAGCATATGGCTCTGGACAAAACTTGGAAAACTTAAAACATTTCTTCTCCCACTTTGTGGCCACCCTGTTCACTAAAAGTCAAACCCCTGAGTCATGATCCTACATGCTGTAATTATACCAAATTTAACAATAACAGCTGTTGCCAGTTGCAAATATATTAGTATATTCATCAGAGTATTTTAATACTGAGAAAGTACATTTAATTTCTTGCACAATCAACAACAGAATGCATGCAAACAACTGCTACACTGCGATATTATTAATGACTGCAATTGCAGAATTAAGAAATCCGTAATCCTGAGATTACATTTTCTTGATTAGGCTTACAGAATGGTTGCTATTCAGTATCCCCAATTTTATATAATAACCCAGCAACTTTTCGTAATATCAAAATCCCGGGATTGGAACGATTCGGGATTGGCAAAAACAGCCGAGATTTTGCAATCATTACTGCGGTAAAAGTGCACGTTCACTGCTCATACTAACCGTAACCCTAAGAGATCTAATATGAACTGTTCCAGTCCATAGTATATTAATCCATTAGGACTATATTAACATCAAGAAAATATATTTTAAAAATTGTCCGCATAATTAAGGTCTGAACGATCTACACTAGTAATCACAATTGGAAGTATTCGAGTTCCAAATATATTAGCATATATTAAGAGTATATTAATATTGAGAAAGTACATTAATCATCACATTAATGTACATAATTATAAGTACATAATGTAACGTTGGTACATTATGCTTAATTAATAAGATAAGCAGTGCATCTAGTGATCTGCCGGACATTTGAACAGTAACAAAGGCAAGAAGATGTCCGTGCCATCTTGGCATCAACTGTTCTAAGCCTCAAAGTCGAGACCAATGCCAAATTTGTGACCACCTTGGTTGAAACTTTTCCCTTCAACCTGAGTCGACAGCGTCATAGTTACGCCTGTAAACAGTCACATACAACAATCCGGTAACAAAAACGATATAAACGGTGAAAATAATAAAAATAGTAATGCACTAAATCCACCATGAAAACAAGAATCAACCAGAGCTCTCATCCCTCAGGGTTTATACATAAGATCACTCAAAAGTGGATGGATTTTGATTAAATTTTTTGGAGGGTTGGCTACGGACCTAGAGTTACTCTGTTGATTAGATTTAGCGACCATCTGGATTCACTTGCGGATTTCGGATCCTCCGGGATTTTTTGCAATTAGGAAATAGCATGTGCACTCAAAGAGATTCGACAAACCCCCCAAAAACAACTTACACCATTCTTGAACATTATCAGTAATAAACATAATGAATACCAAGGTATTCGACAATAATACAATCACTGCCACTACCAATGCCTACTCCGCGATACTAATTTTTGCTCTTTGGTTAACCAGACAATTTTTCAGTCAGTGTGCCCTTATCATCACCCAACCAAAATTGCCAAAGCATAGAAATGAGACTGAGAGAATGGCAAACTGACAGGCATCGATCTGGCTGTCGACTAAGGCAGAGATATAAATAAATAATTAAACAAAACAAGATCAGCCAGAACCGGTCGAGCCCAGGCATTAAGGATCGCAAAATGAGGGACACAAAACGTCACACAATTGTTTGGATTACCACACTGCAAAAGGCATCTGATGAACGTCACCCAACAAGCCACCAGTCGCCGCGTCACTGCATGCTATTGTATGCCGCTTGCACGTGCCGCGTAGTGCACTCATTGCCCGGGGATACTCTCTCACGGGAGTGCAGACTTTTAATGGGGAAACTATTCAATGTGACATCGCCAGACCGACGGTGTTGACGTTGACGACTTACACTGAGCACTACAGACAGAAGGACTGACAGAGCATGCTGCTGCTGCTGAGTGCCGGATAAGGTGATTATATCATCTTTGGCCTACATGGGTTGATTGAAGCGATGAGCGGCGGCGATCGCGCAACGAAAAACTGCAAGCATGCAGTCCGTCCATCCAATTCGAACAGACAGACAGACAGAATCTGCAGTGCCTTGGTAACTAAGAGTGCTGTCATAGTGCGACAGCCAAAGAGAGATTAACACAATCTCCGATACATGGTATCAGCGTGATTACTCATCTGGTAAACCTAAAAAAACTAGGAATATGCATTACTACTTAACAACAAATGAATCACGCATAACAGAAATCCGCCTCACCATCCCGTATCTTTTGTTGGTACGACAGCGCAATTTGACTCGCATTATTCAATTTCGCCTGCGCAATCACACAACATTCACAATTTTGTATATTAATGATCAAGAAGTGTTATAGCAGCAAAACCAATCGATCGATCCAAGATTTTCAAAGCAGTTTCAAATTAACATTAGGACAACGTGTCACATCTGACATGCTAATTACCCCCCCCCTACCAAAATGTGTCTCACTTATATCAAATAAACAAACTAGAAAGCACTCGTGAGAGTGCATATCTCCGCCAAGTGAAGTGATTTAGACATTACTAATACTACTACTACATCTACAAATACAACAACACCTACAACTACATGATGCAACAAGGAAAGGGGAGGGAGAAGGAAGAGCCGTTTCGCGGAGGGAGGGAAAAGTAATAGCCGGCATTGTTGCTTGTGCTGTTGGTTCAATGACGTCACTGCCAGTATTAGTCATCATGAACACAGAAGGAACGACGGACAGAATGGCCAATCTCTTAATCTCCTCCAGCGTTCACTATGCTCACCTTGGCAGAGATAATACTGTAACAATTATACTAGCCATTGCATTTTTCGTGCAGCTGAACCACCAATCCTTGTTATTTGATGTCAGGCACCATCCACTAACTTTAAATTAACGGTTCGCTACTGATGAAAAATTGTGTTCTGCTAAGCACATTATACAACAATGAATTATGAACTTCTGGGATATAACTTCTTTTTTTACAATTTTTCCAGCATTACTACAGACTACCTGATATTCCAGAAGTAAATACTTCGAAAATCGCCGTAATGGAAAATGTACAGGATGGATTTTTTCAACTCCTGTGTTTGAAATGTAGTTTCAGCCAAAAGACTGAAAGGTATACATGTGCAACGATTTAAAAAAAGTAAATTATGCATATAATTAAGTGTCTACGCACCCTAAGAGTGGTGTCTCGGTCGGGGCAGTATTTTGCCCCGACCCCAAACTTTGTCTCGTTGGAGCCCACGGTCCAGTCAACATGGACTCCGGTCTCCAGCTTGCTACTGACTCGGTGAAACACCGACCCGGAAAACTCCGTACTGTCCTTCCTGTATCCGTAACAACAACTGAGTTAAAATACTATCACAAAATGTGGATATTCTACAACGCTACAACTGCGTTAATAGGCTAACAGTCGATTACCTGGTAACTATAAATAGAACTCAAAAGCATGCCGCTTCTATTAGTCCAAGTTGCCATGTCTCCCAGCCAGTGGCCTAAAAACCAAATAACCGAAGTATAGGGTGGGCCAAAAAACATGCCACTTTACTTTTGTCCATATCTTCGCCAATTATTGACCAATTTTCAAAATTTTTTCACTGGCACACTCTGCAGACAATTTGCGATAACTTCCACATTTCATGTACAACTAACAAATAAACAAATAATAAAATAGAAATATGGGGCAAAGCCCAATGTGAGTCCGCCTGGCACCGTAAGTTCGACTGGGGGAAAAATTCAGGGGGCTGAAATGCCTCCGGCAACAGTCGCGTGCCCCAAACTCAAATGCATTAGCAAACGCAGAACGTGCACTGAATACTTGGGGTGGGTAAACATGCACGCCTATAACTTTTCTGTTAGTGGACCAGAGTTCACCAATTTTCTTTTGATCAACACAACAGGGATGGCAGTCAATGAAATATGTTATCAATTTCTGGTACGTGGATCCGCTCCAGAGATATTCGCTGTCAAATTCCAAAGTTGCAGGAAATCGTGCCAAATTTTGAACTTGGGTGGGTCAACAACCACGCTCGTAATTTTTTGTTTGTGGACCGAAGTTCAGCAAATTTTAAACATAAGACTAGAAATTTGGGGCAAAGCCCAACGTGAGTCCGCCCAGCGCCCTAAGTCTGATTGGAAAAAAAATTCAAGGAGGGTGAAATTCCCCCGGTAGAAAAGTCACGCGACACGCACTCAAATGCATTAGCATATGCAGAATGCGCACCATCGACCTAGGGTGGGTAAACATTAGCCGCGTAATCTCTGGTGTTATTGTACTAAACTTCAACAAATATGTTTTATTCAATGCACAATTAATAGTACTTGATAATGCTTTTTACTGCTTGTCGATATCTCCATTCATTCCAGAGATGTTTGCAGTCAAACTCAAAGTTGTTGTAAAACGTAGTAAATTTTGGACGTTTTTTGTCCTCCCAAATTTTAAGGGGGCGATTACCCTCAAAAGTCGCACCCGCGTTATCACCCCCATCTAGCAGCATGTCACATGGCAAAGTCTCAGAAGCTACTCCCTCTGCCTCCAAAGTTCTCGCAGCTAATACGCTACATTTTGAGCCAATTTTTGACCCCCCTTTGAAAAAAGTTGTAAAGGGGGCCCCCATCCCCGGTGGGGGGTGCACTAGTAAGACTTGGTCATTCTCTAGCGGGTGTTAAAATTTGGGGGCACAGCACCCCTTGGGAGTCGAAATAGGGCCTTCCGAAAAAGTCGATTTGGGTGGGTAAACATTAGCTGCGTAATCTCTGGTGCTGGTGGACTAAACTTTACCAAATTTCTTTTGTTCAACGTGGAATTAACTGTACTTGTACCCTCCGGTGGGAGTTACTGCACCAAACTACACCAGACTTGTTTTACCTAACGCGGTAAGAATCGCTGTAGATAAAATACACTGTGTTTCAAAAAAAACGGGCACCCTTTTTATTTCTTTCATAATTCACTCAAATGATGATCAATTTACATGAAATTTTTACCAGATGTAGCTGAAGAAATGCTAATTCAAAATATATGGACAAAATAT
>Ga0056128_1012037_pt1 | contig 10608 bp, 6 predicted proteins | sample WorMetLIZISLAND2_FD_71113 | JGI IMG/M metagenome (GOLD analysis project Ga0056128, IMG submission 71113) | Marine gutless worms symbiont microbial communities from Max Planck institute for Marine Microbiology, Germany - Olavius geniculatus... ... | reverse complement strand
TTCGATGACATATAGTCTCATTAATAAGTGTGCCAAAAATTATTATAATCGGACATTCATTGTTCCAGTTATTGCAAAAAATGTAGTCACATGCTTTTTTTTGAGACACAGTGTAGAAGCTGTTACGTCACTACGCATAGGAATGGTCGGTGAACAAAGATGGCGGCATTTCTGCTAAGCGCAACGAGAAGAAGTACGCATGCTGTCCGGAACTCTATCCCGATGTAACTTTCACGATCCACATGCGCCGCGGCAGCCTCTTCTACGTCATCAAAGCTCCGTGCTTTACGTAGCAGCACTCCATGCTTCACATGCCGCGTTGATTCACATGTTCTACGTCATCAACCTCATCGCGCCGTGTTTTCTCATCTTCATCATCTCGTTCCTCGGCTTCTTTCTGCCGGTCGAGTCCGGTGAGAAGGTGAACCTCGAGATCACAATCCTGCTGGCGCTGGTTGTCTTCCTCCTGCGCGTTGGTGAGACAATGCCACCAACGCCCGACTCCATCCCCATACTTGGTGCGTCCTTCTAAGCACGTTCACGCTATACCATACCGTTCAGTGAGTAACGAGAATCGATGTATTAGCGGCCATCTTTTCACAGTCTATACGACAGTTAAAACGTACACTCCTTACGACGCACATGACTTGGCTATTTCGTTGCTAATTTTATCGCAACGTTGATGCAATTTTAAATTGCTATCATCCATACTTTAACAAATAAGCCCGTGGTGCTACATGCAAACGTATTGTCCTATACTCAGCCTGACAAATCCTTCGCCCGATAGCCATAGGTACCGGTAAGCCACTGCCTGCCCGTTTTTCATGACGCTATAGATAGAAGGCTGAGATGGTCTGAACCCACAGTAGGTTAGCAGCAGCGGGCTGAGAAGTGGTCAAATCCACGACCTCTTAGACCACAGCATTTATAGTCACCACAAGCAATTGATAACCAGCACTGTGCGTTGCTGTTGTGTGTATGACAGGAATGTTCTTCGCGTCAACAATGCTGATGGTTTCAATCGCTCTCGTCATGGCGGTCATTGTAACCAACATCTATGCCAAGAAAAACACGTCGCAGCGTTGTCCTGCTTGGGCCGTCAGCCTCGCGTCCAGAATCTTCCCGACCTACAGTCTACCAGAGCGCGAGTCCAACGCCTGTCTTGTTTCCGTCAGTACGGGCAAAGACGCGACAACCGAACTGCAGGGGAGCTACACGCAGCAGCGTCATACGCCGCCGTCGCGACCGCGTTCGACCAATGCGGTATCGACGGCGACCCCGAGGCAACGTGGAACGAACCCGGGAAGCAGAGGCGTCAGCCTGCAGCGGGGCACGGAGACAGTCAGCGGTGGTGGTGGCGCAGCTGAACGCAGAGCTCGAAGAATGCAACGAACAGCCGCTTCACTCAGCACTGACTCGACCATGTATCCTCGACAAAACGAACACCCAGTCACTCAGTCCCCTGCAGGCAACCTTGACCAAGTTCTGACCAACTCAGCCTTCTCTGCACAGCGAGATCAACAACGAGCAGTATCCTCGGCAGAACAGCGAGGAAGGCAGCATCGTCAGTCAAGAGCGGGCCGACCGAGCTCGCTTGAAGGCCGAGTGGCGACTTGCCGCTATGATGGCAGATCGCGTCTTTCTCTGGGCGTTCGTTGCTATCAGCGTCGCGACGCACACGAGTCTTCTGCTACAGATGGTGCTTCAACCCAGCTACGACGACTAGCTGACACCTATACCGGTCACTTCACCATGTCGCCAATCACTCATCTCACTCATCAGCTGACGTGCCATTGTCGCTATGCCACTTCGATACATGGCTCATAGTCACAGGTCACCAAGCGACGAAGAATCATAATAACGACGATGATAATAATATTTGCACCCGGTACTATTATTAAAATACAAGCAAAGTCGAAGGCAACTATGAAAATACAATGGAGAATTTGCACTAAAAAACTGACAAACTGTCAGTTTAATCTAGCACATAAGCTAAAAAGAACTAAAATGTTTAAAAGAAAAATGAAATGAGAGATACTGAGAATAGAAATACTCTTAAATGTAAAAGTGGCAAAATTCGAAAAATGACTGAAGTAAAAAAAAACTAAAATAAGAGAGAAAAACTAAAAAGGTAAGAAATAAAAAAATAATAATAAAAACTAAAACTCAGGAAAAAACTGAAAAAAGTAAAAAAAACCGTGATCGTCGACGTCACTCACTTGCGACACGTGACACGAGGATGGTATAGATGATGACGATGACGATAATGTTTATGCTTATTCGCCAATCAAGGCAACACTACATGCCAGACATACAGAGACAGACAGGAACAGACAGTGAGACAGACAAATATAATAATACAGATAATAATACAGTCATCATTTACTTCCGTTTACATAACCGTGTGCGTAAATAAATTACTGTATGCTGTATACAACACACTGTGTTAATACTTGTGATAGTAAAAGTGTTGTTATTTCTAGGTTATTGCATGCATTAAAGCTTTAGTTAATAATGTTCAGTATTTTTGACAGTAATGCACGAAATCGCTATCTCGGGAGATCATTTCTGCTTAATGGCTTCCACCTTGCAGACCTTGAAATAATTTTCTTTGAAAGAATAAGTTGCAATAAACAAAAAAAGACAACAACACTTACTCACTTACTTACTTCTTTATTTAATGGTGGCGACTGAGTGACACAAACACAAGTATTTTTTTCGTTTCACGGAGGCATAATTTGCGTGTTGCTCGTCACTCGTGAACAACGGGTTGGTGGTGTGGCGTAACGATAGCGCGTTTCATTCGATCAACGAAGTTACTCTACGCTGGGCTGGGTTAGTATTTGGATGGGTGACTGTCTGCGGGCAGGTAAACCATCTTGATATGTAACCAGCCGCCTAGGTCAACTCAGCCTTCCATCCCTCCGAGGTAGGTAAATCGAGTACTGGCTTATCTGGCTGGAATTAAGACGGGGCGCGTTTATTTGTGTCCGGTGGCAGGTAACACTGTTTAATCCCATACGGCAGGTGATACTTCGTAGCTTTAAAATGGGCTTCCATTAAGAGGTATAACACTATAACTCTACCTATAACCTATAACGAGCGACTATCACATCCAGAATGACTCCATTCTGTTATAGTCTCTAGCTGCAGAGAAGCTTGCAGCAATCGAAATTCATATACTTCAAGCAGGGCTGGAAAGTAAGTTTGAAAAATCCACATGTAGATCATCAGATCCTTTTTTGTCAATTTAGCAATCTTCAGTGGTTTTTTATAAGGACACGATGGAAATTGCGATGTTTTCGTTAAATATGCCAGTTGCACAACAGTCGTAACAGTCGTAATATTCCACGTCTGTACAGATGTCCGAGCTATCGGTTGGCTTGACCGACAGTGGTGTACGGTCTTGTCAGTTTTGTTGTTCGCTGCGGCAAACAGTTGTCCTTGTAGAACAGAATCAGCGAAGACTTCGTGTCAAAGAACGGTCCGGTTTTTATCAAACTGCACCGATTGTCCTACAGTACAGTGAACTTATACGAGGTGGTCGAAGACATCATTCATCGAAATCACAATCAATATATACACAGATTTTATGACAACCTTTCCTTCAATGCAAAAAAGCACCCACGGATAAAAATACACTGTTGATATAAAGCCTAACCAATTCCTCACTATTTCTTATGTATTAATAACAACTGACAAAAAATATCGGCATAATCAAAACTAAAAATAATAGATTTACACTCACATTTGTGGCTGTAAACATTTTAGCATCTTGAACACACGTAATAAGATCTGCAAATTTTGATTGCAATTTTTTTATTTTACAAGTAACCACAGCCTAACATCGTTTGTTTTCATCACAAAAATGCTCATTACAACAAGCGACATAAAGTAAATGTAACACAAAGCTAGAAAACATGTAAAAATACAACTCTGGACATCAAATTTTTTACTCTTTTACTTTTGAGTCTTAACGTTGTAAAATTGAACTAATTGGCTGAGTACAGCGATTTATTCGACGATTTATAAAATTTCACCCCAAAATTTAACCATTTTTGCTTTCAATGTCTTTTAGCCTTCATAGACTCCACGGTAATCTATCAATAATTTTTGGGTAAAAAGACAGACAGACAACTACGATACAAATCAAGGAAAAGGCATAACTTTCTGGAATAGGCAGTGCACAGATCATGGGACGGATGGAACGGTTTAGGACCTACTGAACGAAAGGCATGCTCAGCTTAGACAGCAAATAATTACATAGGCTACATGACATCAATTTTCAATTCTATGAGCAATAAAAACGAAATAAATTTTACAACGTGTCATACCTGTGAAATCATTATGTGATATTTTCTTATTTCTGTTCCGCAGCAAACCAACATCGTCTGCGAAATACGAAAAATGACGACGTTATAAAATCGAATCATCATAATGTAATGTCATATTTTTATGTATTTTATGTAAGTCTACTGCATTTGTGCTTGGCATGGTCTCATTATTTACGTTTCGCATTACTTAAACTAAAATCATAAAACAACAAAACATCTTTTTTAAAAACTTTTGTTTTTATACACATTACTGCCGTTAGAGAATGCCAAACTGTTTATCCGAGTTTCAACAAGAAATTCATGCAAAAATTGCGTCAAACACGTTGTTGCTTATTCACCTCTTTCCCAGGTTCAGTTGAGGCTCGAAACATGTAGATTCCATCTTCTTTCAACGTTTTCAAATGTCTATTACAGACAAAAATATTCGTTGTAGGAAGATCAACAACAAATGCGTTACAGATAATTATCTAAACAGTGACAACGTGTAGCTGTAACTTTTCCAATTTAAGACGGTTTTTGTTTTTTCTTAAATGCTGAAGCCACGTTGAATTTGGATCGAGTGCACATTTGCGTTTGGAGAAAAAACCCAAATTAGTGCGTTTTGTACAAACATACGCCCTATTCATTATTAGTAGGATTAACTAGTAACTAGTCGACGTATTGTAAAAGTGAGGCGACTGTAGGCTTAGCGTGCCACTGTCGGCGTATTTGGTGACGTCGGGTCACTTAGTTGTATCACTTTTCTCTCAGACAACATTGTGCGACGTTCCTGAAGACAGATCCAAGTTCTAAGGATTCCGATCGAATCTGAATACAAAAACGCGTTATTTCATACAGGACAGAATACGTCGGATTAGTAGGTCTGAGTACGAGCGAAGAAACAAGAAAGTAAATCATAATCTACGACTTACCTCTCGCCTTCGGCAGAACCGCCGTGCCAGTATGCTTTCTGCACGAGCGGCTCAGAAGCTGTTTCGATTTCCACCTGACGAATGCACACATTCATACAGACACACTGTGAACTAACATCGATTAAGCTAACATTTACAAGGCATGCGCAAAACAACCAGCTAGATACGGCTGTAGACAATACTTTTTTATTACTGCCAAACAGCAAAAGCAATATTGACTAACAATACTGTCAACGTAAATTTTACGTCGGATTGTTGTAATATTTAATACTGGAATTCAATAATTTTTTAACAAAAACTTTTATAGTGTATAAACTGTCGGAAATAGCTTTTACTTAGCTATAATCCAATAATAAGTAAAACTACAAAATAATACAAAAATCAGGTCTAAAATGTGAATGCATCAGTTTAATCACATTAAATCGTTATTAACTTTAGACAACGATTTCGGATATCTTAATAATTCCCGTAATGTTTACTTGTTGTGTTTTATACTGATATACCAACAACAAAGATTACGGCACGCCCAGTGACAATGATAATAATGACGACAGTCACCCTAATTTGTTATTTTTTGAACTACAAATTAGCACACCTCTTAGCCAACTCCTGCCCTGAAATACGTTTAGGCCTACACCATTTATAATTTTTGGTTTGTTTTCGAGTTAAGAAGCCCGCGAGACAGTAGGAGACAGAGCGACGGACAGACAGACAGACAATACGCATAATTCGGCCTATAATACGACCGCATAACAATAGTAAAAAACTTCCACAAAATGACGCTACATGATAATTATATCACATAAATTTTACTTAGGCCTACGCCTGGCGGATTTTTCACATCTCAGCATAAAATGTGCCAACATTTTTTTTGTTCAGAATAGCATTAATCGCATAATCGTACATCAAACCACTGGTGTTAAGTAACGTTACTCTAGCCATTCAGTATAACTACTAATTACGGGTATCATGGTAGGATATTCGTCGTTTGTCCAGTATTGTGCTGTTTCTTCGTCACCGGGACTTGTAGTAGCGTCACTTTCTTCACCCTGAAGCATATTTCCAGCAATGACATAATACATCGTACATACCGCGTACATATTGGTCTAAACAAAAAAAGATAGTACCTGAAGATAGTAACTAAATACAAGTAAAGCGAGTGAAAACGTCAGAGATGACTAAAAAAGACCGCCACTGAAGTGTTAAAAATTGACGGTGCTGGCTGAGACAGGAAGTGGAGCTTCTGAGAAAAAGCAACGGATCCAAAACCGTCCGAAAGGTTTTCATTCTCGGCCTCCAGGATAGATGGCATTTCTGAATACTACTACTACTACTACTACGATGTTATTTTAGATCATTTATAGGAAAAAAATTGAACACTGTAAAAAAACCTCCCCTTTAAATGCTGTCCACAGGAAATGTTGTTCTAATACCGCAGGCTAAAGTAGTTGACGACTGTCGTTAAAAAACTCAAAATAATGATCAACAAATAAACTGGCTTAAGGCTAATAAATGACGAACCTTAACGGTGTAATAGCCCATAGGTTCTCCTGGCCTTGGCTGAAACATTAATAAAACAGAATGTCATGAAAACCTGGAAATTGTGGACAGTTTGTACATATGAAATAATGCGTAATAAACTACTAACTAACTTACTTAATAACCTAGACGCGTACACTAGACAACACTGAACTAACAACAAACTAGTTTTAAGTTTATTTGCATTATCTTTAGTCAAATTTGCAGATACAACTCATGCGTGTAATTAGTTTTATGCTATACTGTCTCATAACCTTAGATCATAGATGTTAAAAACATTGACTTGCGAATAAAAAACATAAAAATACATGTTTTTAAACTTTTATAAAAAAACATTATAAGAACACGCATAAAAACATTAAACTGCAGATGTTTTCAACCGCTACTTTTTTTCGCCATTATACATGCAAAGAATATCCAACTCAAATGATTAAAATCAAAAACCTACCATTTGTAAAAACTAAAAACCGAAATGTACTGAATGTGCAGATCAAAAACAGCTTAACGCAATTTGCCCATAAGAAATAAATCATATTTGTAATTTTGTATGTTTATGTTTTAACAAGAACAAAAAACACGACATTAAAAACACAAAAAAGACAAAATTTAAAAAAGCATAAAAAAATATATTTAAAAAATATATTAAAAACATTAAAAAATAAAAAAAAAATTTAAATGTTTTTTTTACATCTACGCCTTGGATACGGCATTGTGGCGCTATACGCAAATCAACATATTATTAGTACTTTTATTTGCAGGTAATAGCAGTAATAAAATTAACTGATAGTTAACTTTTAAAAAACCAACGATTAATTAGTTAGTGATTAATTTTAGATAAACCATAGTTCGAAGATATCTTCTAACCATGATTAAAATTAAGATATGACAACACTTGCGTTTTCGCTTAGACTCATTATACCGGCCATTACAAATGGCGTAAGACTAATATTTTCACATTCTCTGAAGACAGAAAAAATCATTTCTGTTGACAATATATCCAGATAAGCAAAAAGTCGCTTACATGGAACACATGTTGCAAAGACGCGTTAATTGTTCTAATCCAAAAATTTAGAAAATTGCTAAATTAATCGGTTTTTGATGCATGCATCGCAAAAAAAACTTCATAACTTGCACATTAGTTTTTTTTAGTATTTTTAAACTATGATTTATACTTTAATTAAAACATTTTACTTACATTTTCAAGTTTTACCACGTCTGTTTCTGGCGCCGACGGTTTACGTTTCACTTCTGGGTAATGTTTTTTCAACAAATTACCTAACATCACACAAACAGAGTTATTGACAAACTAAAGCATCAACAAATTTCTATGTCAAGCTGATTATAACAAGAAATTTGAGCTAATGCTCACGAAACGCGCGAAAGCCTATAGCAGTTCCGGATCAATAGTTTAGCTAAAAATTGGGGTGTTCACGCTAGGTTAATATACAAATACCAAATTCTCTATCTGGATCGCATAACGATAGTTCCGTGGCGCTACCTTGTGAATGATATAGACTTGTTTCGCAACCCAAAATCGCCAAAAAATCCATAAAACCCCCTATTTTGGCGTTCAAGGTCATTTAAGGTCATTGAACTCGGCGCCAATCGAAAGCCAGTGTACGACTTCCTATTAGTGATTAATAGTAACCTAGACTCTATCTCGCACCGTTACTGAGATCCAGCGACTTATTGGCCAAAAATCGCAAATTTTGCCCACCCCCTCTCATTTAGCTCCCTCGTTCGGGGTGACCCCCTTTGAGTTTATGGAAAAGTTTTACGGTTCCTGAAACTAGAGTCTTCCGGACAGCCGACGGTAAAAATTTGGTAATCCTAGCTTGCACCGTTTTGAGCTGATCCACCCGTGTGACAGACGGACGGACAGACGGACAGACAGATGGACAAAATTGCGATGGCTAAGACGCGCTGAAAGCAGTAGCTGCTTTTGCGCGTAAAAATAGTTGGTTCGGGCGCTGATATGACGCCACGCCTAATGCCAAATGATTTTGCCGTTATTTTTGGGTGTAGTACATGACGCTATAAGTCGAGTCATATAGTCCCATACACACTATGGTGACGTTGCTATATTGAACGCTACAATCATCGCTAGGATATAATACGGTAACTTAACGCACATGTCTGATGGCTGCATGCATTAAAAATTGCGGCCAAACTGCTGCAAAGACATGGTAACTACTGTCACCCACCATTGCTTTTTTCAACGGTACCATCGCCGAGCCCCTACGACGTACTGTTTAGCCACAATACACGCGTTAAAATACGACGATAGACAAACAGAAGACATACAGACAACACATCGTACCCAAGGCTCGACCTAACGGTTGGCTAATTAGCAAAGAGTTACGTGTTAGACGACAATGACTGGTCTTCCGTAGGTTCCTTTGCCTCTTTGCGCTATGTGATCTGCGCTGCTGACAGCAAAATAGTCGTTGGCGTTCGGTCGACGTAAGCAAAGGCAATGAGTGGCCGACCCAGGGTGAGCGGCAGAGTAGGCCGGTACGGCATACCGCCGCTGATCAGCTCAAACTGCAGATAGATCTTCAGATCTTCGCGGAGTCGCTGTAAGTTCTCTACGCAAAAACCGTCAAGGACTTGTCGAAGCGCGACTCCACCGGTCGCAGAGCTGACGGTATGTTGCTGTTATCAACGCTGACCCCGCTGCAGTCCCAGCCACACGGAAGACACACCGCCACACGGATCTCCATCGCGTTGGACATAACGCGACCGAAACTCACCGAGATCTGTCCGGCAGCCCTGCTGCCGAGCGGTAGGCCTATCTGGAAGCCGGACGGGAGGTGGTGAACGCGATGCCAGAGGAGCGTCTGTGTGTCGATCATCTCGCGGTAGCACTTGGTGTCGAGTGGATCATGCAGTGACCGGTCATAGTTCTCGCAGTTGGTCGTCATTTCGGGGTTCTGGTGGAACACGTCGCGGTACTGCGGTGACGTGCGGTACGGCAGCGCTTTAAACTTATCGAAGAGCGCTCGGTACAGGTCGCCGACCCTGACTCGCTTGTGAATCACGTCCAGCAGGCATTGGCTGAACAGACCGCGTCGGTTCTCGCTGTTCTTACTGCTCTGCTCGAACGCCTGCTGACCTTCGCTCGCCGCGTACAGCGTGATTCGGTTCGGAGCGGAATTCTCAGTTGAGACTTCCCACAATGGTCGAACGTCCCAGTCGCTCTGCATCCTTCTGCGACAGATGTCGAGGCAGAGCATCAGAAGTTTGGGCTTTCTCAGCTGCATCTGTTGCTCCACGGATTCTATGCACATAGACTCCGATGGACTGACGTCCGGAGGGGAATCCAACGGAATCAGATAGTGTTTTCCATTGTTAGCAATAAACCCGTGACCAGCGCAGTAGAATATCGTGTAGACGTCAGGCGACAGGAGTCCACAGAACATGTTGATGGCATCGTGCATTTCTTCCAAGGTCAGATCGAGCAATGATACGACCTTGAACTGCATCTCCTCCAGTACTTTAACAGTCTCGTGAAGATCGTTCTTCACTGCTGGCAGTGGTACACCGTGTCTCTTGTATGCCGACACTCCAATCAGCAATGCCAGCTTATCAGCAGCTTTGTATACAACGTTGCCCTGAGTCACAGACAGCTTTGCGGGTCTACTCAAAACACCCTGATCACGATGGACCCCACTGGACACCAGGCACTGGTACGTTCCCTCACACGTAGAGTCCTCCACTGGAAAACGCAGTTCCGGATCCGTGGCATTCCTCATGTACTCATTATTGTGAAGCCACAGATACGACAAATCAGAGCCAAATTCAGCCTCCACGACAAAGATGGC
>Ga0056128_1012035_pt1 | contig 10609 bp, 9 predicted proteins | sample WorMetLIZISLAND2_FD_71113 | JGI IMG/M metagenome (GOLD analysis project Ga0056128, IMG submission 71113) | Marine gutless worms symbiont microbial communities from Max Planck institute for Marine Microbiology, Germany - Olavius geniculatus... ... | reverse complement strand
GGATGGTTCAAACAAAAGAGGACGGCCTCACCGAGAATGGTCAGATGACATTGAGCAGTGGTGTGGGACAACCCTGCAGGAGTTAAGCCACGCTGCCGTAGATAGGCAGCGGTGGGCAGCAATAGTAAGAATGGCGTCAGACACCAACGGGCACTGAGCCCACGGTTGTCGATGATGATGATGATGATGGGATACACACAGTCTCTGCAACAAAAATTCTTCGCACAGCAGAAGCAGGTGTACGAGTATGCTAGCTTGCTTGGTGCTGTCCGTCGCGAGCGACGATGACGCTGTGCTAGCTGGTCAATGACAGGCGATGGCACCGGAGATGCCTTCTTAATCCAAAATCGGATACACAGCTTGTGCGTAACGGCGAGGGCCGGTGGCAGGAACGCTTGTAACCGTATGTCGACGAGCTCGACGAGTGTCTGCTTCCTGGTCATAATTGATGTCGAAGGCCGCCAAGCTCTCATCACACACCTCCCGCCACTCTTCTCTATCGGCCGCCAGTGTCTCCAGCTAAGCAGGAGGAATTGAGCACTTTTTCGGTGTTGCCTTCAGTTGATCAGAGAAGCGCTTTTTTGACCTCCAGCAGCTTGCTGTCTCTGCTGCAACTTTGAGTATAGAATACGGCGCGGGAGTCGGTTGGACTGCATCCGGATGACATGGCCGACCCATCTCAGCTGGCGCTGCATGACTAAATGTTCCATGCAGTGGACATTGGCCTTTTGTCGTATCTCAACATGTGAAACTTTGTTCCACCAGTGAAGACCAAGGATTTTCTGCACAGCTCTGAGGTGGGATCGATTCAATGTCTAAGTTTCACAGCCAAAAAGAAAAACAAAAACACACATGGCGTTGTAGACTGCCACTTTGTTCGAAATGCTCAGACTATGATTAAAGAATACACCGTGGGAAAGCCGACCAAAGGCAGTGGATGCGAGTTAGATCCGCCGATTGACCTCATGCGTGATATCACAGTCACTTGCTAGGATACTGCCGAGGTAGGTAAACTGCTGAATGTTGACAAGTAGTGCGCTACTGACAGTAAACATAGGCTGGGCAGTGCTAAGTTGTTGAATTTGAGAAAGTATTTCGGTTTTCTTTACATTAACAACAAGCCCAGCACGTTTGTATGCCTCACAGATACGATCGAGGCTTCGCTGTAACCTTGCAGCTGTGTGACTTGGCAACGCAGCGTCATCAGCATACTGAAGTTCGAACACATACTCCTTTAAGGTCTTGGACTTTGCTTGTAATCGGCGGAGGTTGAACAGGCTGCCGTCAAGGAGGTAGCTCAAGCCAACACCATCTTCAATCAGGACACCGTTTCGAAAAGCCAGTGTGACTGCAACCAGGAAGAGACTAAAAATGTAGGAGTATGCAACTGTATAGACACACCATTAATTATCACGCGACCAAAATTAAATAACCATTTACAATTATTGCCATTTAACTACTCAAATCCTAATATGAGCTCGTCGATAGACTCAGAGACAAATACGTCAGCAAACAGAGTCATGCCCTGCACCTCAAAAATCAAACGAGTAGCACCAAGCACCGAAATTGGAATGTTATTTGCAGCAAACAGCTCCGTGTTAACCGGAGTCAACTTGGCATTGCGACACAGTCTCAGTGGACACAGAGACCTCTCACAACCTGTGTCCAAAAGCGCCTGGGCATGGCGGCCCTTTGTCATAATGTCAATGTGAGTCTTTGACCTCTTTGAGTTAGGTGCCGCACTTTGGACAAAATTAGCTTCTGGAGCACCAATTTCATTTCTAGCGTTAGCCACAGGGCACTGCGCTCGCCAATGCCCCTTTTGTAAGCACCTAGTGCACACGTCTCTGGGCACTTGTCTACGTAAACTTCGCTGTCTCGTGAATGAGTAATTATTATCGCCAAAGTCGTTGTAATTGAAAACACTGTTTTGGTATGCCATTTGGTCAAGCGGGACAAATGCGGCGTGAGTTGGATCACCGGTCCCAGTCGGACCGCCTGTCGGCTCGCCAGTCTGGTTAAAGACCGTTTGCGGGCCGGGCGCTTTGCTCGGCGCTGAGTAATAGACTCCTGTCTGCGGCGGCGCTGTCTGCATGTTGGCCACAGGCGCCATTGGCGCTGCGCAAGTCATAGGCTGATACTGCCACTGAGGGTTAGCAGCTGCCGTGGTTCCAAACGGACCGCTAGCCGGCTGCGGCTGGCATTGCACGTCTGCGGCTGCCAGCACGTAAGCGGAAAGCTCGCAGGCCCTGGCGGTCCGTCGCCAGACCCCATGCCGGACAGCGTATACCACGTCGGCTGCCCCGCAGACCTAAACGACGACTGGCGTCTTTCAGATTGTGCCCGTAGCCTATCTATCTCGTCTCTTTGTTTACGCAGCATGCTTTCAAGGCGCTGAATACGTTTATCTGTCTCGCTGTCATTATTAGACGGCGTTGTCATTGTCTGCACGCATTTACGACCATCGTCATCATTACTGCTAACGGTCTATGAAGAGTACGCTTTCATCCGTGTCACCACACACAACGTCTCGTCCAGCGTCTTAAGATGCTGGTCAAGGACGCGGATTCGCAAGGGCGTATTTCCCAACGCGTTCAAAAATTATCCCGGCTTAAATCTCGTACAGTTCTCGGCTTTAAGCGGGAAAGCCTAACGCCATCAGTCGTTTTATGTCCTGATAAACAGCTTGAACCGACTTACCAGGCCGCCTACGGCGATTTTTTAGCTCCGCCCTGTACTTTTTCATTAAATTAGAGTTTTCAAAACGGTTTTGCAACAAACGGTCGATCTTATCGTTACTTGTATCGTCTGGTATCTCCCACAGTATTTGACTAGCACTGCCTGTCAGATTGTCACGCAAAAATATTGCTTTTTCGTCAACTGTCCACTGATTGTATCGAACACAGTTACAAAATTTCGCGAGGAAAGTCTCCCAAGGCGTCGAACCGTCGTACTTTTCTAAGGTGTGGTTTCCGAGTCGCAGTCCGCCGTGTGGTATCTCTGTTTCCGTTTTTTTTCCGCTGCTAGAGTCTTTGTTTTTAGCATCGCCACCTGCCACATCCGTCGTGGTCTGCCAGGAAAAGCTGCCCAGCTCTGATTTCTTTAGCACATCCCCGCACGATGCGCCAGGTCCGGCTACAGAACTTACACCAAACTCACAAGCCAGCAAATCAACGTCAGAGTCTCCACACTGCGGCTTTGTCTTGTCACCGACCGTCTTGGAAGTCTCCTTTGTTCGCCCTTTAGTGGTGTCAGAAGCTACTTTTCTCTCGTTCACGTCACCGGTCAACGACCTCGTCGACGTTTGTTTGGGGCGTGTAGTCACTTTACATTTAGGTCGAGTGTTATTTGCGTCACTACCGTCAAAGAAAAAGACAGAGCGTCATGTACGAATTTACAAACGTTGGGTCTACGTCGGGCGCTCAGGAACGCTAAATCGCCCTGCAATTGATCTATTTCACACTGTAATTTTGCAAGCTTATAGTTAAAAAAAACTCTAAATCTGCGTCTTCGGAAAACTGCCCGCCAACCGCAGGTGTATGCGGTAAGCTCCGGGAAAGTCCTGTATCTCGCGGTGATGCGTGATAGGCGTCATCATATCCGCCACATGCTATTATAACACGCACGTCTACACAACAATTAAAAAAATACGTTCGGCGCCAAATTTATTTGAAACCGCTCTAAGTCCTCTATGCCACGGCTAGTCAGCAATCAGCTTAATAAATAAAAATCCCAGGGGTAGATTCGTTGAACGCGAAGTTTCTTGGTGTGACCAGTGTGTTATATGCCTACTGGTAATAGTATCGACAATACCATTAATAATAACAACAATACCATTTATTAGCAGATATACCTGTATACCGCAAGAATAGCGAAACAATGTCTTCTCTAGGCTAAAACTAAAAGAAACGTTTGATCAGAGCTCTCAACAAGACAGAAGAGCACCTTAGCAAAAACCAACGACAGCGCGCAGCCAAAAAAAGAGAGCGCGGCCAAGACAGCAGAAAGCAGAGAACAGAGAGCAGAGCACAATGAAAGCGACTCGCGCCTGCGCGTCGCCTATATACAGTGTGTGGCCAATAGTGTGTCATAATGGCGGCGGCGCGAATGCTCGATTCGTTTTTTTGCCGATTAAATTCATACATCGTAAACAACATTATTTCATTTAAATCGTTTACCTGAGGTTTTAGAATTTTGTTATAAATCCCTTATGCGCAATAACATAACGAATTCGTCGCGGAATAGATGCGTAGAGCTGACGAATGGAGGTTTAATAAACTTTGCTTCAGGTTGTTTGAGTAGACTTGATAAAGTTCTGTCGAGAATAAGTAGCTGACAATTTTTTCTGCACATGCGATTTTATGACTTTTCACATATTTTCGATAATGTTTTTTTGTCAAGTGATTGTGCTGACCACATAAAACCAAAATATGATTTTTCATATTTTTCACAGATAAGTAAATACTGAGAGATGTACACGAGCTATTATCCTGCTAAACGAAGTGCTTTCCAGCAAAATGTTTGCACACACCTGGCCACAAATTTGCATCAAGTGCATTCACATAGTTACAGCAGTCAGCATTTCTGTTATTTGGTATAAAAGTATTCACTCTTTCGTAGCAAATACCACTCCAGAACATGGTGATAAATTTCGACTGTCGCTGCTTCTAAAGACATTCGAGATTTCAGACTTCGTGTAGCCTTCTCCAAACGTAGCCTTGACTTTTACTATCTGAGTTTCATCTATAAATTCAACTGATCTTCAGTTATCTGCTTTCCAGCTCAGCTTCTGTCTACACCAGAGCACATGGCGTGGTTGATTTACCCTGCTTGTTACAAGTTGTTTTCCATATTTATCGTCTGGTTAAACCACAGGAAGGCAAACAACGTCGTATCGTACGTGGTAATAATTGTTTAGTCAGTACATCATTTACATAGTTTATAATTTCAGCCGATGTTTTTTTTTCTGTGCATTTCGACATGACGAATTGTTCTTCAATCGCTCTTTCAATCATATTTAGTGATCTGTCAGCTTAAAGTTATTTTTCTCCGCTTTGTCAACATTTTCATCACTTTAAAAAATTCCGTACGCTAGTCTGTTTTACGTTTAATGTATTCGAAATAAATCCTTGGTTAGAATTACTAGTACCTTATTTTATAATAATGTTTTTTTGCTCCTTTGTCAATTTTTTGTCCGCCGTATCCATCGCAATTTAATTGGTTTGTTTGTCAAAATTTGTAATTAAAATGACGTCACGAATGACGCAATGCATTTTACATAGATAAAACTTTATGACCATAAAAAAATCAGCTATAGATGCGCTTAAGTTCAAAATTTTACTTATTTTACTAGCGGTGCGCTTCACGACTTTTTGGCATCGTCATCGCATTATGACACACTTTTGGCCAGCCGCTGTATTAACAGACAGGCGCGGTCCCACACGGACCCCGGCTGGCCAGCGATGCGCCAGAAAAGGACCGCCGACGAGCGCCAAGACTTTCGGGCAATCCGCACACGTGGCATCCAGGAATACGGGCGTGGGCCGGCCTACATACAAAACTAAAACTAATAATTTATAAAAAATTGAAATAATAATAAAATTTTAAAAAATACGATTAACTATAAAAAAGAATTTTCTAAAAATATTTAAACTTACTCCTAACAAAATACTGCATTGTGTGCCGGGTTATTTGTATTTGCAATAAGCTTAAGGCAGTATTGTAAAGCTAGCTTTTACGTCTTTAAAGCAGTAGAGGTTCAGTAGCCTGAACACATAAATTGACCGCTGGTAAAGTCCTGAATGCTTCCAAACACAAACGTAAAGCATGAGTGTGAATGGGGTCCAGGATCTTAATGTAGGAAGGTCTAACCGAACCATACACAATGCAGCCATAGTTTAACTTTGACCTTATTAAAGACCTGCAAAAGTGTAAAAGTGTTTGTTGATCTGCTCCCCAAGAAGTGTGAGCAACAACACGTAGTAGATTTATAGCTTTCAAACATTTTTTCTTGAGGTAATGAAGATGAGGTATGAACGACAGATTGCGGAAGTTAAGAAACGAAATCCGTTGGTATCGCCCCGGTACTGTAGTTTATTGAGACAACGCTGTAAATGTCGTTTTATTATATGTATGTGCATTGATCTGTAGCATATTAAAAAATCATCAACATATACAAGGTGCACCAAAAAAATTTACCCCCGAGGTTTTCTGATAATTTTTTTGAAACGGCTTAACAAAATTTTACACGCCTATTATCCATTCAGATTTACGCTGAGCTGCAAAATTTTATTCAGTTATCTCCAACTTTGACAAAGTTATGCCATGTTAAGCGCGACCTCCCACCGAATTTTTACATTTCACAACACGTCCATTACGAGTTTTGCTAACTGACGATAAACAACAGAACCAATAGCCACCAAATTCACCCGACCTTAACCCACTTGACTACCATGTGTGGAACGCAATGCTTTAGGCATTTCACAAACTTCACCCAAAGCCAAAAATTATTTCAGAGCTAAAATTGCGTTGCAGCAGATCTGAAACGACTTGCCACAGACAGCGATCAATGAAGCTATCATCGACTGTCGCAAACGTCTGAACTCATGCGTTTCGGCCGGTGGCCGACATTTTAAGCATACGATGTAAACTTTGTACTAAAATATGTTAACTGAGCTGTGTGCTAATTCATAAAATGTCAATTATTTTCCTTTAAACCTGTTGTTTATCGTCAGTTAGTAAAACTCGTGATGGACGTGATGTGAAATGTAAAAATTCGGCGGGTGGTCGCTCTTAATACGCATAACTTTGTCAAAGTTGGAGATAATTGAATAAAATTTTGCAGGTTAGCGTATATTTAAATGGATAACAGGCGTGCAAAATTTTGTTTAAAAATTTTTAGCCGTTTCGCAAAAATTATTAGTAAACCTCAGGGGGGTAAAATTTTTTGGCGCACTTTGTAGAAAACACTCAACATTAGGGAATATAGCCGTCACAATTGAGTTGATCTATAATGCAAAAAAATGTAGCTGAGAAAATGATGTTTTGAAATACACTTTTTTCTGATCAAAAAATGTAGACAAATGTGTTCCAAGTCGTACTAAAAACTGCCGGTCTTTGAGAAAGTTTTCAATGAATATGGGTAATCTACCACGAAGACCTGCATCAAATAGTTCTGTCATGATACCATATTTCCAAGTAGTATCGTAGGCTTTTTTAAAATTAAAAAATATTGCAACAGTGTGCTGTTTATTAACAAATGTTTTACGAACAATAGTCTCCAAGCGAACAAGTTGATCACTTGTGCTGCGTTGTTTCCTAAAACCACTTTAGACTGGTGTGATCAGTTTAAGTTTTTCCAAGTACCAGACAAGTCTAGTGTTTATCATACGTTTCATAACTTTGCACAAGCAATTAGTTAAAGCTATAAGACAATAAATTTTTGAGTCAGTTAAATCTTCACCGGGATTGGCAATTGGTATGACTGTGGCAAAATGCCACTCAGGTGAAAAGTTACCAGTGGTCCAGATGTAGTTTACAGCACTTAACAGGGTATTCATAGTAAAAGATGAAAGATTTTTCAGCATTTGGTAGTGGATAAAGTCGAATCCAATAACAGTGTCATGAGATTTTGATATTGCGTTGGTAAGTTTGCCAATAAAAAATGGATTGTTGTAGGTTTTTGTGTTATTGGAGGTGAAAGAAATTGAATATTTTTTTTGCATTTTGTTTGTAAAATTTGAAAGAAGTACTACAATGAACCAAAGAAAAGTTGTCGGAAAAAGTCTCACCCAGGGTGTTGACTATGTCTGACAGATTTGTAACTTTAGCTCTATTAAAACGAAGATGGTTGATTTTTCTGAGCAGTGTTTATTAGATATTTTACGGATCATAGATTAGACCTTTTTTAGAGGAGTTCTATTGTTGATTTTTGATACGAATAATTGCCAAGATTGACGTTCAGTAGATTTCATTATACGCCTTGTCTAGCATCCGGGTGATAAGTAGCACTACTGCGCTTCACGTCCCCCCAGCCCCAAGGGGTCGAAGTATTAGGGGCATCGCTCTACACACCATGACTACGATTATTACCAGCACTACGGCTCAAGCCCCTGCTTTACTAACGTACCGACCTTTTCGCCAATCTGTTCCACCACACGACATCCTAACGATTCTGGGCGATTCTGACGCAGCCGCTGGCCCGCCCAGCGACTCTAGCCGTGCAGTAGACCATTACTCCGAACGCTTGAGGTCCTTGTTTAATATGCATGACCTGACAATTCTCGGAACTTGGTTCAGGCGTTTAGACATACATCGCATGACATGGCTCTCGCACGATGGCTACACGGAGAAAAAAAAGATCACATTTTCACTCGTCATCGAGACAAGGGCCAGTTCCAATTCCGTCGAGATTACCGTGGAGCCGAAACTTTGGCTAACACCGACCACATGCTCCTTTGTGCCGAACTGTGCATCAGTCTCCAAAAGTTAAACAAATCTCAGACTACTCTTAAACAGTTGAATGTTGCCAGTCTCATTAACGATCTCGCCCTCCTGGCTCACTATAACATCACCGTTCAGAGCAAGTTTGCTGCCCTAGGCCCGCTCTCAGATAATGTCGACACTGCTCAAAACTCTTTTAGTTCGACTGTAACTGAAGCGGCTCCCGAAACTGTTGGCACCAGAACCCACACCCGCAAGCCCTGGCTTTCAATTGCAGCTTTTACCATTATTGACCAAAAAGCAGCTGCGAAAAAACTTAAGTTTACTTCAAGAAAAGAGGATCTTCAAAAAGAAAAGAGACAGTAGCGAACTGGCAAACAGGGAATATCGACAGAAATGTAATAAGGTACAAAAAGCTGCTAGAGCAGACAAAGCGAAATGGCTGGAGAGACAATGCGAGAACATAGAGAAATACTATGGAGAATATAAGATTAGGAAAGTGTACAAGATGATCGGTAACGCTGAGGAGTAAAAGGTCTCGAAACCCATTTTATCCGAGGCAGCTATTGGGCTTGCAGATATTTTTGGAATGACTGTTGATAAACTACGTGGGGAATTGCGTGTTCGGTTTATCCCGTATGCCGGTTTAACAAAAGTTGAGTTACAGATGGCCCTGGCTTATGCCGTAGGGGTTGCCGATAATGTTTCAGGTCAGGTTACAGATAGGTCTAATAGTCCTGTTGTGGCCCCTGACCCACAAGCCGATACAGCGGTTGACCGTGACCCTGCCCCGCCGTATTCTGGGGCTACGGCGCAAGCCGAACTTGATTCTTCTCCGGTTAAAACTCCCTCCATGGATGAGGATCAACTGCGTACTCTTGAGCTTCAAATCCAATGGCGCCGTTTAGAAGCAGAAAAGTACGAGCATGAGATACAACTTAATCGCCAGGAAATAGAACTCCAACTTAAGCATGAAGAGCGAGCTGAGCGTGAACATAATTTAAAACTGCAGGCCCAGCAGCAACGTGAGCGTGAACAAGTCCAGTTCGAGCTCCGAAAGCTGGAGTTGCAAAATGTCTCCCCGTGCCTGCTCCGAGGAAAAGTGTCCCACAGTTTCGTATTGGGAAAGCTGTTAAACTTATCCCCAAATTTACGGATCACGATATCGAAACATTTCTCATTTCTTTTGAGAAGATCGCAATTTTCAATAATTTTTCGAAAGAGAAATACGCGGCTATTTTGCAGGCCCATTTAACCCTCAAACACCGCTGAAAAAAAATCACGTTCGCGACAAAACGGGTCGATTCGACCCATTGCTACATTCCCACAACTTCATCACCAATTGAGTCACAAATTAAGCTCAGTTTGAGTTATAGTGTAATGTCCAATACATAGCATTGAAATACGAGTTGTTGTAGTTATTATAGTGGGTGCTTGGTGTATTTTCGCGTCATTTGCGGGCAGTCAAATTAGGTCTAACTGTTACCGCAATGACAGTTCGTTGATGACATTACACAGTTCAAGAAACAAACGGTGATCAAAGTCATTACCGAGTTTTCAACACATGCATGCTGACAATAGTTATTACAAGATCAAGTTAAATTTTAGAATTTAAAGGCATGTCAATGACTCAAGTCACATTCCATATGTTAACGTTCCAAATAGCACTAAATACTACAAGTCAGTACGGCTTTCCTTTCTGGGCCTTACAAATGGCGCATGATTTAGGTGGGGCAGGCCACTTGATATAACCCAGATCAGACCATGAAACGACGTATGTTTCTTTTTCACGATGATTAAACTCTTCATCGCGATAACCAGCGTTGAAGTCGGGATATCTCGATCTTACAACCTCGCGTAGTTCGATGGGGAAGACGAACTGTAGTCACGGACAACTTTTTACGTCTTTGGACCTGTTACGTGAGCTGCGCAAACGCAACTTAGGTTTTATAGAAACCGTGCGAAAGAACCGACGTGAGCTGTCCAGAGAATTTACACAAATACCGCGAGTCGCTGGTTCATCCGTGTTTGGGTTCAATGAACATGCAACCCTCGTGTCGTACACACCCAAGAAAAATAAAACCGTCGTTCTTTTGTCCAGTGAACACACGCAGGCGGACGTGGATCAGCGCACCGGCAAACCGGACATCATTCTCGCCTACAACGG
>Ga0056128_1012033_pt1 | contig 10610 bp, 4 predicted proteins | sample WorMetLIZISLAND2_FD_71113 | JGI IMG/M metagenome (GOLD analysis project Ga0056128, IMG submission 71113) | Marine gutless worms symbiont microbial communities from Max Planck institute for Marine Microbiology, Germany - Olavius geniculatus... ... | reverse complement strand
ACTATAGCCTAATATGATGAACAAACCTGCAAGAAACATATTCCGCTCGTTTTTCAATCGAATTTTTTCATACAACGATTAAACGAATGAAGTTTTAGATCGAAAATTGTTAAAATCCGCTTAAAATCCGCCATCATTCACTGTAGCGAAGCGCAATGATATCTCATGTGTACTAAAGTAGTTCGCCGCATTAGAGCTGTACTGTTTTGAATAATTTATTACTTATTACTTTATTAATTTATGGGGCAGGCCCCACCCCATTTTGTGGTTAAGGTAGTAACGGAGGTCGATGGGCGAAAATGTGATTGGCAGCATTCAATGGCCCATCTCCGAAAATCTCGCTGTAGACGCAAAAATCTTGCAGATATCTTATACACAGACCAAGTTACAGCTTTTTTTGTCCAAAATTTCATCGCCAATTTTGTCCCAAATTTCGTTGTCATGGCAATGGGGGTCGATCGAAGGAAAATGCAATTGGCAGCATTCGATGGCCCATCCCCGAAAACCCCCCTATAGGCGCAAAATTTCCCAAAAATCTCCTACGCAAGCCGAGTTATAGCCAATTTTGTCCCAGATTTCGTTGCCATGGCAACCGGGGTCGGTCGGCGAAAAATGCAATTGGCAGCATTCGATGGCCCATCCCCAAAAACCCCCCTATAGGCGCAAAAATCTCCCACGCGAGCCGAGTTATAGCCCATTTTGTCCCAAATTTTGTTGCCATGGCAACCAGGGAGGGTCCGGGGTAAAATTAAATGACACCGTTAGATTTGCCATCCCCGAAAACCATACCCTAGAACCAAAAATTACGACTCTATCTTATACACAGCCAAAGTTATGACCGTTTAAAGAATTGCTTAATTTTTCCCATAGGTGCCATTGTATTTTTTTCGATTTTTGCGAATAAATACTTTAAATATTAATTTCAAATTTTTTAACCCCCAAAAGGCACATCCTTGCGCAAGACCACGTCGTTTGAGCCATCGCACGCAAAAATCCGCCGAAGGGTCTGACCTGTAGGTGAGTTTCTGAAAAAAAACTACAAAAATTTTTGCGTATATTTCACCCATTTGCCGGGAAGCCCCCCTTGGAGCGATTTACATGAAATTTTGCATGAGGGGTCACCTCGCCGACGTAATCAACCGTGCCAAATTTTATCTCAATCAGATCAGGGGTTTTGATTCTGTGGGGGGGCGAATTTTTGGCTTTCCCATAAGAAAGAGAAGTCGCCGTTAACACAGGGCTTGAACTACCGTTCAGCCTGTGATAGAACAATAAGTTTAACCTTTACAGCAAAAACTTAACATGAAACATAAAACACAGAAACAACCTAAACGTAAAATTGTAAGAACTCATCATTGCAATTGTGCATATATAACAGAAATGGCAGTTCTGACAATCTTCCCTGTTATCCTCCAGACAGTCATTAATCTCAGAGTGGTGTCTATACACGCTGCAAAACTACAGGGTGAGAGGTGAACGTGAAAGAAGCGAAACTCGGCTTTAAGTTGTCCAATAAATTTGGAAAAAATGTCTCACATTGTAGAGGCTTGAACCCTGCACAATTATAAGAAAAAAGCACTTCACAAAGTCAGACAGGTCCATTCCATGGAAGCTCATTTTCATTTTTAGTGCATTGAGCTGAGAAGGCTTAAACCATATTAAGCTAGCATACAGTGGTTACAGCCCTAGTTGGCTAGATATCGGGCTCAAAATTAACAGCCAGCGCCTTTCACCGACTAAATCAGTCAATATGCCAGCAGTCCTGGTAGACTACACAATTTCAACCCAATATGGGAGACTCAGAAAAAAATACTGCTCCAAATAACCGAAGCTGGTGACAGTACAGATATGCCGCCGATAAACTCCATCGTATAAACATTTCTTATCGCTCCAAAATACAATGCAAGCCTTGGAAAATAGACAATTTCGGTTTCAAACTATTCAGCTGGCAGTGAATCATTAACACTGTGTTGTCGATGGATGGACATACTGTACGTACCCTGACAGTGCGTAGTTCGCGGCGCAGCTCAGTGTACTGGATGCGTATCTCATTGACATCCATCTGAAGCTCGTTCAGTCGAGTCTGCTGCTGCTGTACCACTGATCGCAGCTCGCGCACGCAGTTGTGATCCTACACACATTCATTAATCACACACGAGGCAGAATTTGCTAAAGGTGGCATCAGAGACCTGGTCCGGGCTCCGGGCTGGCGGGGGATCACGTGACGGTATACGGACGGTAGAGGCGGGCTACCGAGCTGTGGCCCGTCAGACTGTGACTAGCTGCCGTGCTCAGCGGGTAATATGGGACGATACGGGGTCGACTGGATTAAAGTTTGCTGTAAATGAATGCTTAAACTTTATCTTGTATAAATCATGTCTATTCCTACACGTGCGGGAGCTCGGGAATCCGACAGGTGGTGTAGAGCTCTTTAAGAACAATCCATCAGACAGCTACGGAGCGTCACCTGCCATATGGAATCACACAGTGTTAGCTGCCACCTGACCAACACAGGTGAACACATCCCATCTTAACCTCAGCCAGACAGGCTGGTAAAATACTTGATTGACCTACCCCAGATGGATGGAAAGCTGAGTTGACCTTGGTGTTGGTTATATGCTTCGATGGTTTACCTGTCCACAGATCCACCCATACAAACAGTAACTTGATTGTGACCCGACCACGAGTTGAACCCACGACCTAAGTCCCACACACTACCAAGCCAATAAATACGGCACTGTCATCATTTTCGTCAATCCACATTTACACAACTAAAAAGCAATCGTAGCTCGCAGGTACCTCCGCCAAGGCAAAGCTATTCGCCAGGTGGCATCACCATGTTCACTTTCCCAGCAGTTCCCTTATATTTAGAGTAAGTAAGTGCATATTTAGAGTGCACAATGTCAGCCAGTGGCCGAATCTGAGAATCTTATGCCCCCTTTAACGCAATGGTAACGAAAATTTCAAAGTGATCCAGAATCCAGGATTCCTGCCGGATCAACCCCAAAATTTAATCACTGGTAGTTTATGCCATGCCCGACATTCCCTCAGAATTTCAGAAAGATCCCATCCATAACTTTTCGAGTTATCTTGCATAGTTCTGTGCATATTTCCGGCACAGACAAACAAACAAACAAAAACTGGAAGAAACATAACCTCCTTGGCGGAGGTAATAAAGAGCAACATGGTGATGGTGACGGCGATAATACCACGGTAATCGAGACAATGATGGTGGTATTTCCACAGAAATGGGGATAAAAGCCACGGTAATGCTGCGGGGATGGGGGTAGAACTTGCGGTATACCCACAGTAATGGGGACAACTACAACTTTTGTCTGTAGTAGTTGCATGTGGAAATAATACATAATACATAATACATGTGGAAATAATACATTTCAATAAACAGTACTGGTACATTGCACGCAACATTTCGAAATGCGGACTATTTGTGTTTATGTACACTGATGGCGTGGGGCATTGTAAAATGTTATTAATTTGCAGTACATTAGTAACCAAGAGTACTGAAATGTGCAGATTATTAGCGGCAATTATTTTAATTAAAATAATGATGGGAATGGGAACAAAGCATGTGGGGATGAAGTGAGGATTGGGATAACATGCGTGGAAATGGGGACAATTTCATGGAGATGTGGTGGGGATGGGAATGTTACTTCATTTCCATGTCATTCTTTAATGCACAGCTTGTCTCAATACTAATATTTACCCACAGTCAAATGTAGCAATGTTTCTATGCCTGTATACGTGTTCGTTTTTCTGTCAGACTGTTAACGAATTTAGATAAAACCGTCAACTGTAGGTTAGCAAACAAAAAATGGGAATGAGCAAATTAGGGGGTCAAAATCTGATGCTCTAATTTTAAACCAGCTGTCAATGGGATAATAACACTGCAGAAATCTTCACAAGGTGGCAATACTACCACAATAACAATGCCAATAGTTTCTTTTTTAGAAAAGCTTCAATTTGTTTAACGGCATGAAATAAAACACATCTTGCCCAATGCTTAATGTATGTGCTCTCGGAGAGCCTCTAGTTATCGTATGAAATTATGACATTTAACCAACCTTTAACTGGTCCTTTGAAACAACGAGTTCACAGCCAAGTTCACACATTACAGGCTTCTTTGGATTAAATTCACATTCCTGTTCACATACAGCATACGAAGCAATTAACAAACTCATGCAGATACACTGCAACGATATGTAGGAATGCTGGTTTATAGCGGAAAATTTTCTTAAAATATGCAAAACATTTTGAGGCAAAATATGCGGGAAAATATGCAGAATTTGGCAAAATACGTGGCACATATATGCAGCATAGTTTTTCTGCATATTTCCGGCACATATGCAACTTCGTGTAACGAAGAATCACAATCATGATCATTAATAGGCCTATTCTGCACAATTATGACATTTTCGACTTAATTTATTCAAGGTCTAATTACAAATATTGGTAATCCTTTGCCGCCAAAAATATTTAATGGTCTTAAAACAACATTGAACAAGGAAAATGCTGAAAAATACGATCGCATATGCGAAAATATGCGGCATATGTGCGAATATATGCAAATTTTTGGATATGCAGCATATGTGGCACAATTTTCGTTTATCCGATTTTCAAAATGCCATTATATGGAGAAAAATATGCGATATGCAGGTTTTGGTAAAATATGCGATCGCACATGTGATCACATATTCGTATATAACCAGCATCCCTATGTAGTGTACAGAACAGCAATTCTGTTGTATAAACTGACCGCCATGCCCTTAGTCAGCATCATGCTAAAGTGAGGCAGGGATATCACAGGCATGCTCCCAAATTCTGTGCTGTCACAAAACTGTCAAATCATCTTTGTGATAGAAAATTTTGATCCTAAAATGCAAAATTTGGATCTAAAACTTTAAAACTTTAAGTTTTCTTTTCCTCTCAACTAATCTCTTATTTTCTCGCACTCCAACATCGGGCTCCCACAGTGGTTTGGCAGTTTTCCGGAACATTAGGCCACTTCAAAAAAACTTCTATGCATGTATGCATGTATGTACTTTGGTGTAAATGTAAAAATAACTTAAATTTCTGAGCAACCAAAATGTCTCCTGTCGGAAATTTGTAGCTTCTGTCAGAAAAGTGCAACTTTCTATCCCACCTACATTATCAACTACCTAAGCCAAACTTGTCACCATAACTGTAATATCCCAGCAATTTGTGCAATTCAACCATTTGTTTGTTGTTAAATACCAATAATTGTGTTTTGTGGTAAATGCGTTGTGAAAATGGAAAATTCTCCGGATAAGCATGCACAATACGGCATAACTTCATCAGATATAAAAATAACTGAATGAAACTTTGTAATATGGTGTAGATTTGAATGCCAAACATGCGTGTAAAATGACCTAAAATTTTCCAGTCTTTGAAAAATATAGTTCAAAAAACTTTAGGGGGTGAAATTTTCTGAATCATACTGTATTATACCTGCTGGTGGCTTTGCAGCTGTTCCAGCCGAACGACGACTGAGCAACCAAACTCCGCGTATTCACAGCGGATCAGCAGTCGGTAGAGCAGGTTCTTCATGATGCGTGGAATCGGCTTTAGCTGAGTCACATCGCACTCGGTGCGATCCACCGGGCACGAGTGATGACGGTCCAGCCAGTGAAGTATGCATGCATCACAGAACGCGTGCTCGCACTGCGGCACCTGCAACAAGCAAAGTACAGTAATAAAAAACATGCACCCACGAGCTGCATAAAAACCTCACAAATGCACCATGCACACTGCACAGACATGCTTTTGTAAAATTTTGCATCACCAGGCACTACCGTTGTGTACAATTTCTACCCACAGATTTGTAAAAACATCAAATAGTAGCTAATTACTTCAGACCGATGTAGAACCCGACATATTTTCTTTAAAAAAAATAACAAAACCAAAAACTGTTGTCTTTACACACAACTGGCAATCTATCAAAGTACTTTTAAGTTATTGCCTGCTGATTATTATGCAAAAAATGTACCAAGCACTTTTCTGAGAAAATACAAACTTGTTTGGGATCTTCCAAGACACCGTGACAGATGGAACAGATCAACTCTGCATCGACTTCATCGACGAATCGTGATGAATCAAAGCCCATTTCAGCCTACACACAATTAAAAAAACCTTGCATTCTCGGCCCATGATGTCAGCAAACCATCAGACACAATACAAACACAAAGAGCCAAAAACTACAGTGCAATTGTTGGTTTACTGACTGGAAAGCAGAAAAGCAAAACTGAAAAGCAAATACCTATTTAATTAATAACGTGTAGTATGTCGAATAAAAATACATGGTAAATTAATGCGACGGATACAGTATGCGTGAAGCCGAAAGTAGGCGTTCCAAAAGAATGAAATGTGTCAGTGGAAATACTGCATATTGGCAGCTGCTTTTGCAAGCAATTGCTACTTCTTCAGTTTCACAAACATGCCACAAGCTTTCATAACACTACAATGTAAACATACCGTTTATCGTCAGGACAATTAGCTAATTACATCTGCTTCGCCATATTTGTTTACTTTTGTTTCGACCTGTACAGTAGAGATGGGCCACTTTTTGATAAATTATTTATCGACGACGATAGTGATTCACGAAATTGTTTTTTGCATGAAATTTAATAAGGTTAATAAATACTTATAGAAAGTTTTTATATTTCACTTTTTTGAATATTTGTCACAAATGTGAAACACAAAAATTGGTCGATTGAATCCACTGCATGGATAATCCAAATGCTGATCTACGAATGGCTAATCATTACGTTAATTATTTTTGATATAAAATTACGCACACATTTACAGCTGATTAACATTAATTCATTGCAGGCTTTTTGGTTAATCTGTTCATTCAGCTGATGTAGGCTTACTGCTGTCTACGTCTAGTTTACCTAATTGGGTAGTTGATGTTCAATCTGTTGATTTATTTAAGATGCGGCTTGATAGATTTTGGGCAGAACAAGAAGTTATGTATGATTGGAAATCTGAATTAACTGGAACCGGAGATAGATCGGAGTATGTCGAAAAAAGTGATTAGATTATTAGTATAATTCAGTACATCATGATACGGATATAGAGGGACTTTTAGTGCCTGCATCCGTTTATCTCCATTACTGATTAGTGATTACTGATACGTTCTACAGCAGTCAGATTTACCACTGGTACAGTTGATTCTCCAACTATGTTACACTAAAAATGAATTTTATGTTAAAATACTGCACTTATTTTAATATTTAAAAACTCAAGTCATTATTTTGCACAATTTGTCAAGTTTAGAAGAATGCAGTGCCCAGTGCATCTCTAAAGCATTTGTCAGTCCATGTGGTTTTTAGTCCAATCTTGATATGTTGTCTGTTTACATTTTCTGACTGTTCTGTCCGTCATAATGTGCATAATGTTACTGTAATGATATTTTTTGGGTTTCGATTTCCATATCCACATTTTTCTTGCGAACTGAATTTTGTGATGACTAGTGTTTGTACAAACATTTGACAGTTATATTTTCCGCAATCGCTGGTGTTGTTTAGCATCTGGTACGTTTTGTCTGTCAAGCTGTGAAATTCAAGCTGTAAATATCTGAAACGGCAAAATGGTTCTGGCAGACTTGGGACGCAAGATAACTGCTGCTCTTCGATCACTTAGCAGTGCAACGGTCATCAATGAAGAGGTTATTATTACGTTTTTTATGTCTCGTACGGGTATATTGTTTTAATCATTCTAGCGGTAGGTCGGCGATCTTGCTGTTAGCACTGGAAAATTGCTAGTGGTAGATCGGGTAGGCACATTATTAGGTACATGGTGGAACTTATGTTACTGGTAGTCATAGGACTATGCCACGACACTGTCACGTATTTAAATCAGGCTTATTCAGTATTATATCAGAGTCCATCTCAAGCCATATCTGTTTCTTTGTAACACAGACTTAAAAGTATATTGTTTTTGAATGAATTTGGTAATTGATAACAAAGTGACTGCTATTTCAGTCTCAACCACAGTCTTGGTAGGCCTAATGCAGTGAAGGAATATGGCTGCATTCTTACATTAATAATGTGATAAATGTAATTAGGTAAAGTGGCGATCCACCACTAGTAATTTTCTGCTCACTAGTGCGATATCGCCGATCTACCCCTAGCACTGACCATATTGTTTTCGATGTCTCATTTATCGTTGAATTTAATTTGTTGGAAGTCAATACTGTGCTTATTTTAGTTTTATTTAATGCATCAAGTTTTTTGAAAATGTGCTGACTTTTATGATAAGTTAATTTGGCTAATAGGCATGACTGTGTAACACAGCAGGGCCGTAGCTACATTGAGGCAGTTTCGTCCTCGTTCCCAAACTATACAAAATTGTATCACAAAACAAGGCAAAGAGTTTCAGCTAAGTGAATTTTGAAAGCTTTTAACTTCTGAAGGGCTTCGCCTGCAGACCCCTCACCGGGGCTCTGCTCCTATACCCTGCTGGGGGACTTTGTCCCTTTGACCCCCTGCAGTGCTTTCTCGTTTTTATGCGCAAAAGCAGCTACTGCTTTTAGCGCGTCTTAGCCATCGTAATTCTGTCTGTCTGTCCATCTGTCTGTCTGTCCGTTTGTCGCACGGGTAGATCAGTCAAAAACGGTGCAAGCTAGGATTACGAAATCTTTGCCGTCGGCTGCCTGAAAGGCTCTAGTTTCAAGAACCGTAAAGCTTTTCCATAAATTCGAAGGAGGTCACTCTGAACGAGGGCGCTAAATGAGAGGGGGGTTGGAAAAATTTGCGAGTTTTAGCCGATAAGTTGCTGTATCTCAATAACGGTGCGAGATAGGGCCTAGGTTACTATTAATCAGTCACTAATAGGAAGTCGTACACTGGCTTCTGATTGCCACCAAGTCAGTGACCTTGGATGACCTTGAACATCAAAATAAGGTTTTTTATGGATTTTTGGCGATATTTTTTGGCTGCGACACAAGTCTATATCATTCACAAGGTGGCACCACGGAACTATCGTTATGCGATCCAGGTAGAGAATTTGGTATTTGTATATTAACTTAGCGTGAATGCCCCAATTTTCAGCTAAACTACTGAACCGGAACTGCTATAGACTTTCGCGCATCTCATGAGCATTAGCTCACATTTCTTGTTCACATCCTTGCTATGGCCCTAGTGCATAGGATAAGGAGTCGATTACTTTTGTTGTTAGTTTTATTAGTGCGCCCGAAAACGATAGTTTTTGGAAGGACTTATGTTTTACTACAGATGTTTTTTTTTCTCCACTTGCGAGATCTCCGGGATGCGTGGGTCGACCGGCATGAAATTTTGCACGATGGTCAGTACTAGGCCCTATTTTATAATGCCGGTCCAAAATTTCGGGGGGCACACCCCAAAAAAATTTCAGGGGCCAAAAACATGCACAATTTGGCCCGATTTTGGACGACTTCGAAGTTCGGCGACGAATATCTGTGAAACAGGTGAAGATATTCAAAATCGGATAGTCATTCCATCTATGGCGATTCGTCCTGCGTTAGGCGAAACAAGTCCGGTGAAGTTTGGTCCAGTAACCTTGGAGATTTAGATTCTTAATGGTACCCACTGAAAGCGTATATTTCGGAAGACCATATTTTGGAAGACCATATTTCGGCTCCTAGGGGGTGCTGTGCCCCCAAATTTTTACGCATGCTAGAAAATCACCAAGTCTTACTAGCGCACCCCCCACTGGGGACGAGTTCCCCTCTTACAATTTCTTTTAAAGGGGGGCCAAAAATTGGCTTAAAATGGAATAAATGAGCGCTTATAACTTCGGAGTTAGGGGGTGTAGCCTAACGAAACTTTGGCACTTGACGTGTCTTTGTGTTGGGGTGTTAACGCAAGTACAAAATTTGGGGGCAGTGCCCCCCTTTAAAATTTGGGAGGGCAAAAAAAATTTAGTACGTTTTACGACAACTTTTGAGTTTGACCGCGAATATCTCTGAAACTGATGAAGATAGCAACAAAATCTAAACGGCGTTGACGAGAAGGATCCTTTGGGCGTTGAACAACAATTTTTTTTGAAATTTCGTCCACTACGAACAAAGTTATAAGCGCTCATTTTGACCTACCCTAAGTCCCATTTTTCGGAAGGCCATATTTCGGCCCCTAGGGGGTGCTGCGCCCCCAAATTGTGACACGCGCTAGAGAATCACTAAGTCTTACTAGCACACCCCCCACCAGGGACAAGGGCCCCCTTACAACTTTTTTCAAAGGGGGGTCAAAAATTGGCTTAAAATGCAATAAAGGAGCGCTTATAACTTCGGAGTTAGGGGGTGTAGCCCGACGAAACTTTGGCACTTGACGCAACTCTAGGTTGGGGTGTTAATGCAAGTACAATTTTTTGGGGCATCGTTCCACTTAAAATTTAGGGGGCAAAAAACGTCAAAAATTTAGTATGTTTTACGACAACTTTCGTGTTTGGCCGCAAATATCTTTGGAATTGCTGAAGATAGTGATTAAATTTAAATGGCGTTGTCGAGTACGATCCTTTCGGCGTTGAACAAAAAAAAATTTGTGAAATTCCGTCCACTACGAACAAAGTTATAAGCGCTCATGTTGACCTACCCT
>Ga0056128_1012030_pt1 | contig 10613 bp, 9 predicted proteins | sample WorMetLIZISLAND2_FD_71113 | JGI IMG/M metagenome (GOLD analysis project Ga0056128, IMG submission 71113) | Marine gutless worms symbiont microbial communities from Max Planck institute for Marine Microbiology, Germany - Olavius geniculatus... ... | reverse complement strand
CAGCATGCCCATGCCGATCTGCAACTGTTTTCACGAAAGACTGGCCAACAACGGTAAAATAACGACTTTTAGGGGGCTACCGCTCTTTGATGCCCTCGTGCGCAGGTTTCCTTAAACCTAAAAGATCGTGTCTTGGACCGTCGAAATCTACGTTCAATGCCAAAAATTTCATACGCAGCTTCTCCATGTCTATCTCAATTAATTCCGACATAATTCGCTTTTGAAATCTGTGTCAGAGCCTGAAATTGCCAAAAAATCCACAAAAATCCCTATCTTGGCATTCAAGATGATCCAAGGTCATTGAATTCAGCGCCAATCGAGAGCCAGTGTACAACTTCCTATTAGTGATTAACAGTAACCTGGGCTGTATCTCGCACAGTTATCGAGATACAGCGACTTATTGAAAATCGAAAATTTTGCCCGCCCCCTGTCATTTAGCGCCCTCGTTCGGAGTGATGCCCTTTGAGTTTATGGAAAAGCTTTAAGGTTCCTGAAACTAGAGTCTTCAGGCAGCCGAAGGTGAAGATTTGGTGATCCTAGCTTGCGCCGTTTTTGACTGATCCACCAGTGTGACAGATGGACAGACAGATGAACAGACGGAATTGCGATGGCTAAGACGCACTAAAGCAGTAGCTGCTTCTGCGAGTAAAAATGGAGCAAAAAAAGAAAGCTCACTCACCTCTGCGGTTCATCGAGATGATTTTTGCGGCTTCGTTTTCTCTTATGAGGCATGCGTGCTGCAGAAACAGCAGTCCTGCACAAAGACACAGAAGACAACAATGATGGGAACAGAAAAACAACGGCGATAATCTGCTAATGCATACCCCATTACCACAGACACGCCCAGTTGCATGCAATGCGGGCGACTCGCGCATATTTTCAGTTAACTGCGCATCTTAAAAATTACTGCACGCACATTAACTTCGTCTCATTTATAACATTCCGTCTCTTTGCAAAAATGAGGAATCATTAACGCCAGACACAATTTCTGGGTGCAAAATACATGAAGTGTACTGGTGAACAAGCTGGAGTCTGGGCCACAAAGCGAAGCCCACTTCTCTAGCCAAACGGTGCAAAATAGCAAAATGGAAGACGTAAAAGTATAAATCATAGAAAAAAAGACGAAAAGAGAGAAAGGATTACGAAGAGAAGGCAAGGACATAGGGAAATGGTCACATATATTTTTTTTCCAAAGTTGTCACACCTACTACCAAAACTACAATCGCATACACTTAGCGGTACTACAGCATGCTGCTTGGTATTAATCATTCTACATATCACGCATGTAACGGTAATGTGCCGAACTTGTAACCCTGACGTTGCAGGTTCGACTCCGAGTCGCGGCACTGCCACGTAACAACCTCGGGCAAGTTGTTCACACAAATGTGCCTCTGTTTACCAAGCAATATAACTTGGTACCGGTCAAAGAGTGGTGACGCTCTGCAGCTGTGAAGGTAATCGTAGGTCTGGCGTCGTACTGGCCATGCGTCACGGACTTAAGTGGTCTATCCACCTGTGGGCTCAACGGCCAACGTACGGGAGATGAGCACCCCGCCTATGCTCCCAATAAGGCATGGCCAGGTTTGCCTTTTTGTATCACATAGCTTCAATAAAATATATCCGAAAATGCCAGTATCTTTAATCAACAATAACAAGCAAAACAAATAATATAGCAATGTCTCCATATCAAGAAAAAACACCACAGAATCTAAGACACATGATGCGGTCTTAGATTAAAAACTGGACCAAAAATGCATCGACTGCCAATCGGTGTCACTATGCCTAGAAAGGCAAGAAAAATTCTGCTAACCGATGACTAAGCAGATGACAAGAATTTGATTCAGTCTGCTGTTGTCGTGCTAGCTCAGTCATCACGGTCGACGGTGGGACGTTGTATTTAGCGGCACATCTCTTGAGGTGCACACGACGTGACTACAAACATAAGCACAGTCAGTTCAGCATCAGCGTTCAAGGTCTAAAGTTGTCCGAAATACACGACGATGCGCTATACAAATTGACAACCTTTTACTTAGTCAATGTCTAATGTACACGTGCAGAAACGTGAGGACGCGGTCGGCAGGTCAGCAGAGAAACGCAGGACAGTTGGAGCGTAGCATAGTCGGTTCTGGCCGGCGGACTTTCCTTATCCTTCGCTAGACTGATGGATGGCTGCTTGACCACTTTGTGGGTAAAACGTCAGCTATCAGTCAACCAACAAGGCCAGCTCAGCCCGTCATCCCTCCGGGGTCGGTTAAATGAGTAGCAACCCATTATACGAGTTACGGAAGGTGGGGACCTTTGTACAGCTGACTGGGCTGCCTGGCCGGCCGGTGCGCCAGCCTGTGTTTGCAGGCTGCACGTGGCGGCTGTGCGATCGATGGCTCTGGTTAGTGACGAAAAGTGCATTAGAGGAGTACGTCGTACACGACGATGCGCTATACAAATTGACAACCTTTACCTTTACCTTTACAGTCGGTGTCCCCGGGTCGACGGAAACCGTACATCTGGGTGTCGTCGGCGTGAAATGTCTAATGCTACAATGTCTAATGCTACAATTGGGCCTCTACCAAAAAGTAGATTTTACTATTCAGCCAAATAAGAATAAGTTATTATATTACTCAGCCAAACATGAACAAAATACAAATATGACACAAGTTCAAAACATTGTGCAATGCCCTGGTTTCATCACAAACGCACACACAGTAAAAAATATCTAAACTGGACCAGAACTTTGTTGTTAGTGGACAAAAGTTTACTAATTTTTTTTCGCCCTACAGGGGAGGGATTGCAGTTGATCAGTTGCTATTCCAATTTTGGATATCTCAATCTGCTGCAGAGATACTGGAAATCAAGGTCTAAAGTTGTCCGAAATCGTGTGCAATGCTGAGTGCTGACTTTGGGTAGGTTGAAATAAGACAACAGAACTTTTTTTCGTTAGTGAGCAGAATTTCACTAATTTTATGAAGCTAATCACTCTGGCTCCAAAGTTCTTGCGATTAATACGCTGAACTTTAAGCCAATTTTTGACCCCCATTGTAAAAAAATTGTAACGGGAACCCCCGTCCCCAGTGGAAAGATGCACTACAAGACTTAGTCATTCGCTAGTGAATGTAAAAATTTTGGCATGCAGCACCCTTTATGGGCCAAAATATGGTCTCCTGAAAAAGTCGATTTGGGTGGATATGATTTGGTCTTAGACCTCCATAATAGTGGACCGAAGTTCACTAACTTGTTTCACCGAATGCGAGACGAATCATGGTAAATCAAATACTTGTCTGACTTAAAATATCTTCATCCATTCCGTTTGCCATCAAAGTGTGAATTCATCCGAAATAGTGCCAAATTTTGCATGTTTTTGGCACCTGAAATTTTTTGGTGGAAAGCCCCCAAAATTTCTGAACATAATCTTAACAATCAGTTTACTAAAGGCCATGGTGAAAAATTTCTCGCCAATCGGCCGATGCATCTTGGAGATCCTGTGGCAAAAAAAAATCTGCAGTAAAACATAAATCCGCTCAGAAAACTAGATCATTTCCGGGTGGACAAAAAGTCTCCTAAACTCTGGTGCAAAGTTGCAAATCGTAACGAGTTCTGTAAGCTATGAATAACAGCTGATGAGTGAAATAGCATACATTTTCGGTCTTAAATGGCTGGCCACAGACAGGACACAGGAATAACTGAAACGGCATTTTTGGCTCAGCAGCAGGTGCACTACTGGCTTTCTTGCCCTACGGATACACACATGAACAAATATGTACAATAAAGGATCACTTTGTCCCACACAGTGTCCAAAACAGATGCCGGATGACACTCCTGAGTCCTGATATAAAAAAATGCACAAGCTTTTGAGCAAGTCACTACACAAACACTTTTATTCTTCATACTACGCACAATCAAAAAATTGACAAAAAATTTAATATACGACCATATAGACAGAAACAATCATCATGAGTGGTGGCGCCACCTTGTGAATGATATAGACTTGTCGCAGCTCGGGAAATCGAAAAAAATCCAGAAGTTCACAGCAAATAAGCCAATAAAGTCAAAAATCACGCTCTTGTTATTAAATTCAATCACTAATCAAAAACACATTTGTACAGTGCTCTATACGCCACAAATGAACCCGAGAGGCTAATTGATCACATGCGGCATGAAGTACCACGTTCGGTTACTGGTGAGTGTTTAAACGCAAAGCCTGCGTGCACAAGTCACTTCACATCAAGTTGCTAAAGGAGAAGCATTTGGAATTGCTGCGGCTAATCCGTTGCATGCAAGACGAACTGCACGCTGTCAAACCCGCCACAGCAACAGAGCAACGGAGACTGAATGCCTTGTTCTAACTGACCGATGCAAAGATTCCAACATCGTTACCTACAATCCCAGCATCTTTACGACCAAGCAGTATAATTTTGTACCGGCTGTCCATCATGACCCGATACCGTTTCAAGACCGGTTGAGATAGAGGCTTTGGGTTTTCACTATATGATACATAGCTTAGTGTCTCTAGTACTTCGTGACAAAATTTTATGCCACTGGATGAAAGGGGTCCCCACAAACGAGGGGGCGAAAGAGGGGCACCCCTCCTAAAAAGACGTTATTCTACCGCTATTGGCTCGTCTGATGTGAAAATGGTTGCAGAATGCAGATGCACAGACATGCTGCTTATCATAAAGTCTACCCTGCTCCGATGGTAAAAACCTGGTTCATTGCTGACAAATTCTTGAAGTTTTACAGTTGCAGCCACAAAAAAATGTGCAAAGCAATCGCTTTTACGTGTCGGTGGTGATAGTTGGAATTTTACGCGTTTGAGCAAGACAGTGCACTAGCACACCGAGCTTGCAAGACGGTTGCGTTTTTAGATCGCAAGACGCCTGATTTCATGCTCCCATGTCGCTTAGTGCTGACACAATGAAAAATTTTCATCAGCGAACCAAATTAAGTTCACCAACAAAACAGGGTAGCAACTGACAGCACCAGTTGAGACTAGCAAGATTGTACCCGTGACGCATTATGACACCAGCGTTACGTCAGGACTAACAAAGAATATTTAATCAACTGCCATATTTTGTTAAAATATTTTAAACTAGCATTTCTTCAGCTACAATCGGTAAAAATTTCATGTAAATTTATCATCATCTGAGTAAATTACGAAAAAAAGAAAAAGGGGTTGTTTTTTTTGTGAAACACCGTGCATACAACTCAGCCGAGGCTTATGTGGCAACTGTTATCACTTTATCGTAACAGTTTAGTTGACGAGCTCACCTCATCAAGACAGCGATTGACATGCTGCAGTCTCCGCTGAGTGTTCAAGTGACTCAATGGTTTACCGCAAACCTGACAATCACTCGAACTTTGATCATCGACTTCTCGCGGTGACAAAGCCTCGGTGCGTTGGCCACTGGTCTGATCAAAGATATGTGGACTGGAGCCTACAGTAGTATCACTGCACTCAGCATGGCCACTGGCACTACTCAAGTAGCGTGATGCGACCGAGTCTTCCAGTCGTGGCACAACCTACAACGTAACCAAACAAACACTATTAATTAACTATTAGCAGTAGTCACCGAGAACAGAAGTCAATCAAGAGATCCAGACTCAGTAACCCTCCATCTGTCGTAATACGTGCTATCGCAATCTCAACAATAGCAAATTATTCTATCCCTTGCAAAGCATTTCATCAAAGCATTTTAGCAATCAGATAAACTAAATTCAACACATCATCTACTTTATTTAGCAAGAGGAAAAAGTCAATTCCAACCAGATGACTAAATACAGAATGGACACAGCTGAATAATGAAATGCTTCATCAAATTACTGCTATCCAGTAACTAAAATAATAACACACCAATCAAAAAAATAACACTAATCAACCCATGCATATGTAATAAAACTGTACAATACATCCAAAATGAGTCATACACAAACAGTAATGCAGAGATTCCAAAAACTTCATTATAAGGACCTAGCATAACCTGAAATAACTGCAAAGATAATGATCAGTTTAAACCATATTTAAATGTAGTTAAACAACAGTACCAAAAAGAGTAGATGTAGTAGTAGTAGCAGGAATTTGCCACATATAGTTTAATACACAAGAAATTTGAGCTAATGCTCACGGGATGCGTGAAAGCCTATAGCAGTTCCTGCCCGCAGGCAGTCACCCATCACAGTACTAACTGGGCCCGGCGTAGAGTAACTTCGTTTAAGCCAAAACGCGTTACCAACTACGCCACGTCACCAACGCCAGCACTGTGGCGCCACATTGTGAACGATATAGACTTGTCGCAGCTCGAAATCAAAAAAAATCCATAAAACCCCCTATTTTGGCGTTCAAGGTCATCCAAGATCATTGAATTCAGTGCCAATTGAAAGCCAGTATACGATTTCCTATCAGTGATTAATAGTAACCTAGGCCCTATCTCACACCATTACTGAGATACAGCGACTTATTGGCCAAAAATCGCAAATTTTGCCTACCCCCCTCTCATTTAGCGCCCTCATTCGGGATGACCCCTTTGAATTTATGAAAAAACTAGAGTTTTCCCGGCAGCCGACGGTGAAGATTTGGTGATCCTAGCTTGGACCATTTTTGCCTGATTCACCAGCGTGACGGACAGACAGATGGACGGACAGAATTGCGATGGCTAAGACGTGCTGAAAGCAGTAGATGCTTTCGCGCGTAAAAACTGTGTATCACAGTAGTGATATGCCTAAGTATAAACAGCTAAGATGAAGTGACCACGGATGGTAGAGATGCAGATCGACAAATGTTGTGGTCAGTGGGAACGAATGATGATGCATCTCCTGATCCACCATCAACTGATGAACTAGCTGAAGGTGACTGTTGTGCTACTAAGGCTGTAGCACGAGGATGCCTTCGTAGTCTCTCCTTATTCATTTTAAGTCACTGCCAACAAATCTGCAACAATACAACAGCATTTACCTGCAAAATAATGCAGAATAGTCTTAAGGCGACTCACCTGAACTGCTACGAACTTTGTACTGTACATTAGTGTCATTTTGCATCTGCACAAATGGATAGTGTGGCTCGGTAGTCTAACGGTAACGTGCCGGACTTGTAATCCTGAGGTCACTCGGGGGCGCAGGTTCGACTCCACACCAGGACACTGCCAAGTAACGACCTTAGGCAAGTTGTTCACACACATGTGCCTCTGTCACCAAGCAGTATAATTTGGTACCGGTCAAAAGGCGGTGATGCCCCGAGGCTGGAAAGGTAACCGTAGGTCTGGCGTCGCACAGGCCATGCGTCACGGACTCAAGTGGTTTATCCACCTACATGCTAAACGGCCGCGAGTGGGAGATGAGCACCCCGCCTACGCCCCAGATGGGGCATGGCTCCCTTTACCTTTTTTATCACATGGATAAATAAGCAGAATAAATAAGGAAAAATATTGTAAGTAAGCCAACCACTCTCTAATATATACGCTAAAAATTAACCAAATTTTGCAAGCCAGCCACCAACCTCTTCAGCCAGATGATCTACAGGGTGGGCCAGCTAAAGAAAAGCCATGCCATTTTTAGTCCGCACAATCAAAGACAGCTAAAGAATTCAACTCAAATAGTCATACTCAAAAAACAGTTGCTGCCGCGACAACGGCCAAGAAGTCTGCTCATGCAGTCTTGCGTTGTATCACATGATCAAGAATGATTGCAACTCCCGTGAATGGTTCGCTGATAGTTAGGCCTATACTGAGCAGACAAAGACACTATATTAGAGCTGTTCATCGCGACAACAAACGTACAGCACTTGCATTTGGCGCTGCGCATTTGACACGTCAAAATGTCACTTGACATAATATAAGGCCTATATAAGCTTGTTAGGCCTAATTTGTGTACAGTGCATCGTCATCATCACTTTTTTCTATTTCATATTAGTTTGGGAAAGATAACAACAATCAGTTTGATTTTCAGCTATTTGTGTGTTGTTTGGACTGACGTAAAAACACTTCGTAGCAATTGAATAAATTATATTTGACTACTTTTTGTATATTAATCGATCAAAACGACTGCATTAAATCCTGGATGGTATTGAGACAAAGTCTGATAGAAGCTAACTCATGTTTTATCTGAAAAGAATTTGTGCATTACATTAGACATTTTTGTAGGCCTGAAGCTATTAGGAGTTAACTTTCTATACTTCGTTAGAAATACTTTCATTATAAGAACATTATTGCCAAAATGGATGTCTAAAAAAACACGGGTCACAGTTAGCGAAGGCCTAATACTAAATCAAATACCAAAACAATGCTACAAATTAGCTTACTGTCTTAAGCCGGTGGCCACAAACTATGACAAAACTCAACAACAACAACAGCATCATGTACCGCAGACTTTTATTCCGCAAAATACACCTTCTAAAAATTCTGCATTCCGCAAAGTACACCTTCCCGTTGAAACTTCCAGTTGCATAAGTTGGGCTATGGGTAATAAGCAGATGTGAGATCCGTGGATGTGCGAATGTGGCCTTGGGTAAAAGGCGGATAAAATTTGCGGATGCGAAATGCGGATGTGTGGATAAAAGACGGATGTGCGGATAACAGCTGTCACATACATTACCAGTCATCAAAGTTGTTGAGTTGTTCAATCATTCACTCCGTAATTAACCGCTCAGTGAACGCTTCATAGGCGGCAGTCATTTGAAGTCTGCCGCTGTGAATTTCTTCACAGTTCACACTCTGCAGAGGCCTAGACAATAGCCTAACTCCTGATCCCAAATTCGTCTATGCATTCACTCAGAAAAAATGGTTTGCTTTGTCACTTGACGACAATGCACAACGGTAAGATACAATGAAGACGACGCGCAAGAATGCACGACAAAGAACGCAACACGTGACAATTAAAATGCGTACAGACAATATACGATGACAACGCGGGACAACGACATATGATGATGACAACATGCAACAATGCACGACGACAACGTAGGCCTACAGTACGTGACATCATGCGAACGACAACAACAATGACAACAATGAAGTGCAGCAGGAAGTCACTATTGTAAACCCAGATTTGCCAACTTACGATTTTAACTAGAACGATAAACAAAGTATGATAATTTCAATATAACGTGCAGCGGCGTCATTTCAGTAAATAATTGGGAGTCTCCATAATTTTTGGGGCTTTCAGTCTATGTAACATATTGTTTTTACAGCGTTAACAGTGTTTCAAAGGTACGATTTACAGGGGAAAAAATAAAATTTTAAATCCTTAGGGGTGCATAGACCCCTCTAGCCTCCCTAAATGACGCCCCTAATAACGTGCCAGTCACAAAAAAAAAACAAAAAAGCATGGCGCAAAAACGTCAGGCGCCCAAAGGCCCCAGTTAAACACCGCTGATTGGTCCAGAGGCGTGGTTGAGTACGATGGGTAAAAGGCGGATCTCCTCCGCATCGACATCCGTCTTACCCGTTGCCACATCCGCATATCCGCCTTTTACCATCGTCCAATGAGTTGACTGCAACACTTTTTATAACAATGAAATAATTACGTGATTCAGCGGCACCAGACAGTCGCCATTCGACAGAAAACGTGCAGAATTCAATCAATAACAGTAATTTTAAACACGAAGTAAACAACAACCAAAGAATATAAATCACACTATATTTACGTGGAAAAAAAACAATATTAGTGATGTCACAAGTTTGCTGCCAGTCGCAATACATTTTTTTCTCACATGTAAATATTTTTGGCTGTGAGCCTGTGAACATTAATAATAAACATTTAATCAAATATAAACTTGAATAGGTTAATATAAATATTAATTATTGAAATATGCGTTACTTTTATAAGTTAAAAGTAGTACAAACACTTGTGGACTAAACTGAAGTCGTGGATTAGGTTCATCTGAGTTGGGAAAAGAAGACCGAGGAGTAGGCGTGTATAAACAAGGAAGTGTCGGTTAGTCGAATCTTGTAGGAGAAAAGCAAAGTTTCTGCGAGTTTGCAGCGCGAATGGCAGCCGCCAGATCGACGGCCCGAGCGACTACGACATCGCCAAACATGAGCCAGAAACTGATAACTTTGATCCAAGGAGCGCTGGCGGACGCCGGCGGGTCGCAACGTCTAGTAAGCGTCGACCGGAAGACGATCGACAAGTCGTGGAAAATGATGGAGAAGGTGGTGAAGCATTGCCAGCATCCACGCATGAACATCAAGAACTCGCCGCCGTTCATACTGGACATTCTACCAGACACATTCCAGCAGCTGAAACTTGTGGTGACCAACTACGAGGACCGCATGCCGCAGCTGGCATCTAACGAGTTCTTCGTCTGCTTCATGGACAACCTGATCAATAAGCTCAAGAAGTGCATCAGGGTATGCGTGCATTTCGTGCGCGATCTTTAGGAATAAGCTGCATTAGTTTCTGTTGCATTTAGGTTGCATTGGGACATGCGGTGGACTTAACTGTTAATTATTAATTAACAATAATTCTAGCGGTAGATCGGCGATCTTGCTGTTAGGACTGGAAAATTGCTAGAGGTAGATTTGGTAGGCACATTGTTAGGTACATGGTAGAACTTATGTTCCTGGTAGTCATAGGACCATGCCACGACACTGTCACATATTTAAATCAGGCTTATTCAGTATTATATC
>Ga0056128_1012029_pt1 | contig 10614 bp, 13 predicted proteins | sample WorMetLIZISLAND2_FD_71113 | JGI IMG/M metagenome (GOLD analysis project Ga0056128, IMG submission 71113) | Marine gutless worms symbiont microbial communities from Max Planck institute for Marine Microbiology, Germany - Olavius geniculatus... ... | reverse complement strand
CAATAGTAGGCTCAGATTCAACTCATGCCCTACTTAAATCGGCGCAAAACTCGAACGCACAGGCTCTGATTGGTTATCACCTAACGCTGGCCCTTGTGACAAGTACACACCTGTACGGTAAATACCCTCACGTAACGTAAGCTATATTATTATGGCTGTTAACTTACGCCTTACAATGAAACAACGTTGTACCTGTCCTTACAACAATAGTCCTACGCACACATACTAAGAGAAAGGCTAGTGGCCAGAGCCGACAGAGTTGCTATACACAACGATGTCCACGACGATCCACGAATAAATACAATACAGTGACGAAAAAGACCGCTAGCAAACTTATTTTAACGCGACAAGAAATCGACGACTCGATTTTCCTCGCAAGTGTCATACACGTACTGGCCACTAAACTGACTAAAGACCTCTGCAGCCTGACAGGGAACGTATTTGCCAAACGTATCTGCGAAATACAATGGCACGTAGTTAAACTTTAGAGGTCATGTACTAGTGTCCAGAGTGTCTAGAGTGTAGTAGTAGTATTTGTTGTTGTTGTTGTTGTTGTGGCAGTATAGTAGTATGCCTGGAGCTTACCCTTTTCACACCTCTGGCCCATATGACTGGGCGGACAATGACACTGATACAGTCCAGTGGACACCGCTTGACACAAACCGCCATTCAGACATTTTCCGATATAACTGAAATTCACAGCAACGTACTCGTATAATTATCTCAACCATGCAGCGATATAATTGTCAGGCTACGAATTCATTACTACAGTTTACGCCTGGTCTGGCGCGTTCGGGTACGCCATAGCTAAGAATTTCCCGTCAAGGGCTTTTAATGCATAGTTAAGTAAGTCATATGTAATTTAATGCACATACCGAACGTAAAAGCAACGAAGAGAATAAAAAGATGACAACAGTTTCAAACAAAATACAATAACCACGAATGAAATAGGCCCTACGGTAAACAAACGACCCAACCCCGAACCTCGAAGAGCACTCATCAGAACACACAACTTCCAACTGTGTACCGGCAGATACAAGCCTACTTGTACAGGCGTCATTGGATCAAGAGATAACTCAAAAGACTGTCGCCTTGTTTAAGGCGATCACGGTAAGAAATTAAATAAGTAAGGCTGATGTACGTTTTGTTGAGCAGTTGCTGTTTGGTCTCGGAGCCGACGAGACACGAGATCTTGGTCAGGGCTCGCGCAGCCGCGGCGCAGGCCAAACCGCCGCCAAGACAGGGTTCAGTGGCGCGAGCAGTGCCCGGTGTACAGACGGCGCCAGTGGTGGACACACAAACACGACGACGAGTTCGAAGCCCGGCCTCTCCACACTGATTGACACTGCACGCCGTCCAGTTGGCCCACTCTGTCCAGCGGTCCGTGCGGTCAGTCGACGAGGCCGACACCAGAGCCGTCACGAACCTGTCAACAGTGTCGATCAATAGGAAATTTTTAAAGTGGCCTTTAAATAGCACAAACTACCGTTAGGTCCACTAAAAAAAGATTAGTTGGAGTCAGGGCGTATCTTACCTATTCAATGCAACGCTTCTCAGCGGCGTCGTGCATTAGAAATTAAAAAGTTGGGGACAGAAAGTTGCAATTGTTTTCTTCCGACAGACTGCAACAGATTTCCAAGAAAGGTATATAACCAACACAGGTATCAACTCAGCCTTTCATTCCTCCGAGGTAGGTAAATCGAGTACCGGCCTGTCTGGCTGGGGTGGGGAGGGGCGGAACGCGTTCACCTGTGTCAGGTGGCAAACAAAACTGTACAATCCCATATGGCAGATAACGCTCTGTAGCTATGGGATAGGTTGTTTTCATTAGGACTATACACTGAAACATTTAAAAATTCAAAATGTCATACCCTTAAAAAAACTTTTACAATTTTAAAATCCTAAAAGCCAAAAACCTAGGAATTCCAGCCCTAAAGGCATCCTATAACGGTGCTTATAAAAGTAAGCAATAAAAACTTGGCATGCGACAAAAAGAGCAGGGCTCAACTCGGGTTTGGCAGCGCCGTGTGCGATGGTCCTACCAAACGCGAGTTGATTGACAGCTGTACTGTACGCTTAATTTTTGTAGCATGCGATGTTTTGTTTCCTAGCGATACATAGGCCTAATGCGGCCGTGTTAACAGACCGTGCCAGCTGTGGACTGATGTGGAACGTGTAGTTGATCGCCTTCCAGGCGTTCTTCTTGGGCAGCCGAAGCTTCAAGACGCTTCCAGACGGCAAAAGGGTCGACAGCTCAACACCGCTCTTGTTCAAGTACTTCACGTAGATCGTACCAGTAGCGGCTTGTTTTGCTGCGGTTCCGCCTGGTTTTCAGACGTTGAGTTTTCGGTTATCACAAGATAGTGTAGCGACACAATAATAATGTTGTGGGAACTGCGTTGCACTGAGAGGGAACCCCGCTTACACAGTGATTACATGCACAACTGTTGCGCTACAGTAGGCACTTGTCGTCTAACAGCGTCGGCGACTACGCAACTACGCGCACATACGCGTCAACGTCGCAGCGACCGTCACCCACCCACCCTTATACTGTTGCGGAACAGTTGTGTAACAGTAGGCACACTCTTACCACGTAACACTGTATAATCCCATATGGCAGTTGACGCTCCGTAGAGCTCTGGAGTGGGTTGTCTTCATTATACACTAAAACCTTAAAAACATTAAAACTTCAGAATCTTAAAATACTTTATCTTCAAAACTTGCCTGTTGGTTTCGGTTTGGGCCGTGGTCGGGTGGTTCCGTGAATGGCTCGCCAGATGGCGCTGCGCTGTGTCTTCACTGCCAGCTTGAGTAGCGCCAGCACGCGGGGTGAGCCGGTCCGTGTGCGAATCACCTGGCCAGCACGCCGCAGATCTGTCAGAATAGCGTCCAGGTAGAGCAGTGCCAGGCGCAGGCGTCGTATGAGGGCTGGTCGACGCATGTGGGTGGTCCGGCGTTTCTCTATCGTCGAGATCAGCCTCTCGCTGCGACGCAGTAGCACCGTGAACACCTACAAAAATAAATACATTAATAGATAACTTAACATATAAACGTGATCAGAGCAAAAAAAAACTTCAACAGTTTACAAAGCTATGTAAGAGCGATATAAGTCAAAAGTCTAAAACAGCAAAAATGTTTTTGGGGCGAAATTATCGCGTGCTGAGTTCCAGTGTTGCAGTGGCTACTATCAGCTACGTACGGCAGCTCCGACCGCTCGTCAGATATATGTCATCTGACGCCGTCAAGACGCTGGTCTAGGCGTTTATTTTATGTCGCCTGGACTACTGCAACTCGATGTTCTACGGATCACCGACGGTCTGATGAGCCGGATGCAGTCTGTTTAGAATGCGACTGGGCGTTTGGTGTTGGACGCTCGACGCTATGATTACAACGCCGGTGCTACAGAACCTGCACTTGCTTCCGGTTTGGTGTCGGGTGGAATTTAAGATGGCCACTCTGGTCTATTTGTCACCGTCCGGCATGGCTCGAGCTTACCTGGTCGCTGACTGTCAGCTGGTTTCCGACGAAGGTCGTCGTCAGCTGCGTTCTGCCAACTCAAGAACATGTGTCGTCAGAAAGACCTGCAGCAGCTATGAAGACAGATGCTTTGCTGCTGCAAGTCCTAGGCTGTGGAACAGTCTGTCAGCTCATCTGAGACAAATTGACATTAACTTTGAACAGTTTAAGCGGCAGTTAACGACATTTTTGTTCGGGCGTTGAGAGCGCGGCGCATTGTGGCTATTGTTAAATTGCGCCTTCTAAATAATCTTACTTACTTACTTACTTATTTACAATAAACAATTCGCAGCGCAGAGGGATAAGTAAGTAAGTAATTAAAATCACATAACTTCAAGTACGCAATGTTTAAGTTTAGTACGTAATTATTAGCATAAACACTCCACAGAAGCAAACAAAAACAAAGACAAGTTAAAAAAACGCTTTTTAGAAAACAAATTTGTAACAGAACGTTTATAAACGACGACAAGAGTACAGTGTATAGGCCTAATGACCTTGACGGTGCGGACGAGCGGTACACGACGTCTGAGTGACCTCCAAGAACGTGCGACTCGATGAGCTCTAGTCAGCACTCGTATCAGACGATTAGCTAAACCCAGCGTTGTGCCTCTAACAGCCGCCGTGCTATAGTCCGCCTGATTCAGCTTCTTCAGAATCTCTATCAAGCTTAGGTTCTTCGATTTTCTGCCGACTTTTCGTTTCCGTTGCATTTTTCTCTTTTTTTTTCTTTTCCCTTTCCGCCTTCTCCTTCTTTTTCTTCTCCACTTCTTTTTTCCTTTTCTTCCTTTCCTTTTTCTTTTTCTTCGTTTTCCTCGTTTTCTTCTTTTTCGTTGTCGTCTTCTTCTTCGCTTCCCTTTTCGTCGTCTTTTTCGTTTTCTCTTTCTTCCTCGCTTTCCTTTTCGTCCTCTTCTTTTCCGTTTTCTTCGTCTTCGTTTCTTGCCTATTTTCCATTTTCTTCTTCTTCTTTTTCTTCCTTTTTGTAATTTTTTCCTCATTTTTCTTTCCATGTTTCTTTTTTTCTTTTTTGCTTTTCTTTTCTCTTTTAACATTTTTCCAGTTTTCTTTTTAATTTGAGATATTTCATTCATTGTTTTCACCATACTCAATTTTTGTTTAATGCCCTTTTTTAGCTGAGACTTTTTCCTTCCTTTTCGTTTTCTTTTACCTTTCTTTCGTCTTCCTCTACTTCGACGTTTTTTATTTTTTTTACGTTTTGTTTTATTTCGCTTATTTCTGCTTTTCTTTTTTCTTCGCGGTGCGCCTCGTTTCTGCGTATTATATTCGTCGTCTCGTTCGACACCGTTTCTAACTGTAAGTCTGCTTTTACTTTTCTGATCCGTCGATCGTTGTTCAAGCTTTTTCTCCTCTTCTTCTTTTTTCTTTTCCTTTTTTTCTTCTTTCAGCTTCTGTTTGAGTTTGTGGTAGATGACCCCTGACTTGGCCAGCAAGCGTTTGTCGTGGATGCGCCCCAGCGCAAGCTCTTTGCGCATCGAGTTCTCCAGCTTTATAACCTAACACATCACATACACAACTCATCGCTCTGCAACTCCGCATACGATATTTCTGCATGATGAGAACAGATTGCGTGCTTTAATAGACATGGACGCACATGCGAAAACAAAGAAAAACATGTCGGCGCCGACTGCCGACACGATATGCGGTCGTTCGTCTAGTTGCCGAGCGCCTCAGGCATTGACAGTAAATTAGCTGACTTACCAGACAAGCCTCCTATTTGACTTTTTAACTTCGGTGACCTTGACATTCGACCTCGATCTTTGATCTTTTGAACTAAAATTTAAGCCCTGTTTACATTGTTGACAACTTAAATTCTTTTTGCTTTTTTTGCGCTTTTTTGAGCTCTTCCGAGACAGTCTGACAAACGGAAATGCAAGGTGCATAATGCCGCCTGTAGTATGGCCATATGACAACGATATTATTACAGTATTGCTTGCCTTGTCTTGCAGGCGATTGACCAGTCTGCTGTGGTGGACGTCGTCGTAGTCATTATACAATTCAGTCCTGCGTGGAGCCACCTGTCGAATATCTCTGCGTTGTCTTAACTCTAGCAGCTGCCGACTCTGTTCCCCTTTTCGATTGCTAACATCTGCAGCGTACAAGCAACATTCTCGATTGTCAAACTTAGTGAGAAATCCAGACGTACCTGGCTGCGACTGCCAAAATCACAGCAAATGAAATCATTTTAGCTTGCTAAAATTTAACACGATAACAATTTCGACTTTATTTTTTGGAAATTTTTTGGAAATTTTTTAACGTAACAGCATATTTTTTTTCTTTTTCAGTACGTTGCGTGGTCTCAAATTAAGTGAAAGACTATTCCGTAGTTTTAAACCTGCAGCAGCAAAACGTTTGTCTTTATAGCTGCTGTAAGTTCGTCTGACGACACATGTCCTTGAGTTGACAGAACGCAGCTGACGACGACCTTCGTCGGAGACCAGCTGACATTCGGCGGCCAGGTAAACTAGAGCCATGCCGGACAGTGACATGCAGACCAGGTTGGCCATCTCGAAATCAACCCGACGCCGAACCGGAAGACAGTGCAGCTCCTGTAGCACCGGCGTTATGTGGTCATGGCGTCGAGCCCCCGACACCAAACGCGCAGCCACATTCTGAACAGACTGCAGCCGGCTCATCAGACCGTCGGTGACGCCGTAGAAATCGAGTTGCAGTAGTCCAGGCGACACGAAATAAACACCTGAACCAGCGTCTTGACATCGATCTGACGCTACAATAACTTGATCTGCCGAATGGAAAAATGTTTAAATGAGAGTCAATCTTGAATGCCTAACTTCACTGTGCAACTATCATCAAAAAATACATAATTTGACGTAAAGCAGCAAGTATAATATTACCTTTTGTTTCAGACAAGTGAGCATCGTTTGTTTGAACCGTTGTCAATGCGATAAGTTGCTGGTGGTTTTTGTCACTTAATACGAAATGTGAATTAGACAAGAAAAACAGCAGAAATGAACAGAATCGGTACAGTACGAGCAAGCTTTCATTGCGATTCAGTCGTCGCATTATCAGGCCTACTCAACATTACAATCAGCCTACTATTACATTACTATTCTCTACAACTACTAAGGCAAATACGCTGCCATGGTAACGATCTGACGTCAGTATCATCATCATCATCATCATCGTCATCATCATCTACTTATCCTTTTTATTTTACCACTTAACAACTTTGCGTCGATTGGGAGCGATCAGAGATCCCAAACTTTCCCCGAGAATGGTGCTGCAACCTGGAGAATAAAAATGACAATAGGATCTAGACTAATCATGCAGCTGGATCCTGAAGTTGTGTTCACAGCGACAGAAATAAAGAAATAAAATAAAAGCTGCAGCGTGCGGCCTTCATTTCAGTTCAAATCAAGCTTTTTCCGTTACACCGCTACTGACAACGTATAACAAACACATTTTGCTTTTTAAGAAATTTCACATTATTGTGAATAGATTGTGAATAAAACATGGGTAAACTGAAACGATTTATTTCTATCGCGTCGATTTGCTTGATCAACTGCCACTTCAAATAACAATAGCGCAGCGGTAGACCCACGCGAGTCACAAGTACGTTTTGTGTTTTAGCGAACAAAATCCACGTGACATATAATAACACTGCGACCTTTAACATTGCTTAAGTCGCAATGTTACGTCCAGTTGTTTTGTACACTAAATAATAATCTATATTAGATAGCACAAAAACAATTTTTTTAAAACCTAAAGTTTGGATTTTTAAACTAACATGTTTGTACCTCAACACAAAATCTAAGGATTTTAAATTGCTTTTTGTTTAATGGCGATGTTATATTTTTCAATTCTAACTTTTTCTTGGCTGCGTGGCCTTAGGTCTACACTGAGTTTGTAGCACAATAAGCTTAGTGTCATCGATCGGTTTGCAGTGAGTGTGCAGCAGCATAACAACTACGTGACATCATTGTCTGGATGAAAGATCGATTGTTACAGCTTAACCATTTATACAGAATTGCGACAACAGCTGCAACTTTTAGACAGATGAGATTACGGGTGCTTAAAATTTCAATTTTGCCTAAAAATTTTACCAAAATAGGCTAAGTCTTTAGCAGAATCTGCGGCTGCATACTCTGCAGCGCCTGAGCAACTAAGAGTGATGTCTAGCGTCAGCGTGCGACACTCAGTAGGGTATATTGAGCTATATTACTGCAAATTTATTAACACTGTTAGGCCTGAAAGTGTTGCAATCAATGAGCTAAGCGACGTTGATGTTCATTGCTTGTGTCAACGCCAGTGACGGCCTGTTTTTCCAATATCATGCGATGCACTATACGGCAGGGGTATGCTGGTTAGCGCACAGTAGGGCTGTGTAGAACGAGTTATTTTGTTACCCGTTATTTGTCTTGTACTGAAACAACGAGTACTCGTTCAAAACTAGCCGTTTATTACGTAGTATTAAATAAGATAATTTTTGAGAAAATTATTAGAGGTACGATTTGCGCGGAAAAATTAAAACCATAAATCCTTGGGAGCGGAGTTCGTGGACCACCCTACAACCCTTTTTAAATGACGCTCCTGTCGACTGTCAGTAACACATTTTATTTACAACAGTAAAATATCGACTAACCGATAGCCTACATTTGTGCTATACAGCTAGGCTACTCGTAATTTATATACGTGGAAAACATTGGCGATTAAAACTGTGGTGCACAGGAAATTCGCCATGAAAATGACTAAAATTAGTTCGCAACGTAACAAGACCAAAACAGAAAATGAAAAGACATTTAAGCAAAGTTTCTACTTAACGCAACGTACGCAAGAAAAGTACGCAACAAAAGCATCTGATGTAGTTGACGCAGTGGCTGTCCTAAAATTAGGTCTATCCGCAACCCCCTCCGCTGCTCGGCCGTCTGCTTAAATTGCAATTAAAAATGCCGCTCAACGCACGGAATGTAATCATCTGCTACGAGTAAAGTAAATATCAAAAAAATGCGATTAACACTGCGCCGTCTACAGTTAAAAAACAAACTTTTAACAATTCAATATAATTATAAACGACGGAGTGTCACAGGGGCAATAGTTGCCTCATCGGTCATTGCGTCCGGTACTTCGGTTTGTCAGTTGCTTTCGATACGTTACGTGGAAAATCCTGCTTTACTTTCTGATGTGCAGTCGACCGAGTCCTTGTCGATGCTGTGCAACACTGATGCGGTCGTAACACTGCAACGTGTGCGCGTGTTTGTTCGATTTGTCCCTGATCATCGCGCGATGTGCTTCCAATAACAGAATCGATCGGACAGTATATTCTGCTGCATGGCAGTCATTCCTGTCTCCACTGCGGCTAACGCATGCAGTCCTGCCACCACAAACCAATCCTAATATTCACTGTACAAGATTATGTAGGCATATGCTATAGTATAGTAGGTTAACTTCACGTGTTGAGTGCGTATGTGTTTAGAGTCTTAATATATGGATACGCCGTCTCTCAAAAATGTGTGCCGCTTCTATTTTTCCAATAACTCCGTGAAACATCGGGCGATTTTAGCGTGGAAGGTTAGAAAAAATGAAGTAAACCACTGTAGTTTTGCCCACCTTACCTTATTAATGTTGTTACACTACCCTGTGAAATGCCACAGTCGTAGTTCGGCCGTGAATGCATACTTGGTATAGCGCATGCGTCGGCTCAGAAGTGATTAACTGTATAACGACAAACACGACTGGCAATTATTGTCTCTAAAACTCATACGTGTTACATCGCATTATCTTTGTTACAACATGTGCTGAAAATGTCCGTTTTTAGCACGAACGCAAGCGTGCAGACGATGACGCCACTCGCTAACAGCACGTTTAATAGCCGCATGTCTACTGCTTGGAGAACAAAGCGTGAGCTTATTGCTTAAATGTAAAACTACACTGTAATAATTGCCTCCAAAATAATTGTTTTGGAGAAAGACCCCAATTTTGGAACCTACCGTACATTGTCTACGTGCATACATGTACATAAATTTCAATTACGTGTCAAAGTTTTACAGCGATCGGCCGAGGAAGCTCGGAAATTATACTGTCATAACGTGCGAAAAGCAAAATTTTAAAAAAATTAGTAAAAAACATAGCCCAAGACCTTCGGGTACTAATGTACTTAATTAATTAAATCAATAAGTGCGTTACCCATACAAAACAGAAAAACTGCCTCGTTCAGTCGTTTGTACGTACTTATAGATCTGCTATTATTATGGCAGAATATGATGACTTCAATAACAGTATATCAAGAATCTTGTTGTAGAAATTGATTTTTATCCGACATTCTCCCGCAGCTGCATCAGCTGCAGCAGCCGCCATGTAGTTGTCTGCCTGAAGTACTACCTCAGATATGATTTTATTGCAACCAGGATCATTGCAATATCGCGACAAAACGAACAACGATTGCGCATACGCGAAGCAATCATTACCAAGTGAATTATAGCGCGGGTGCTCATGGGAGATCACGTGACTAGATACCTCAAGGCCCCGCGTTGACATTATACCCGAATGACGTCGCACGCTATTAAAATACGTAGTTTGTGCACGACTCTCGCAAAGGCCCAAGGGAGTAGGCAAAGAAAGGTTTGCAGAGTGAAGCTCCCAAGTTTAGGTCCCTGAGGACTGGAAAGCGGAAAAACGAAGCGGAAGGCCGAGAGCGAGGGCGGAGTTCGGCCGTAAACGAATTTTTGGTGTAACCTAAAAGACGTCAGAAAAAAATTTGGCGGAGGCAAGTATTGTTAAGTTCCATTGCATAAATAAATACGCATTTGAAACAGACGTTTGACATAGGCCTACAAAGGCCTCTTGATGCTAAGATTATGCCAAGTTCATCGGCTCAGCACCTACGGCCATCGGGCGTTTTCTGTTGCTGATCCAACTGTCTGGAACTCACTGCCTGATGACTTACGTGATCCAGAATGTTCTGGAAACATTTTCAGACAGTAGCTAAAACGTTTTGTTTTCACAGTACTACACTGTGTTTCAAAAAAACGGGCACCCTTTTTATTTCTTTCATAATTCACTCAAATGATGATCAATTTACACGAAATTTTTACCAGATGTAGCTGAAGAAATGCTAATTCAAAA
>Ga0056128_1012026_pt1 | contig 10615 bp, 8 predicted proteins | sample WorMetLIZISLAND2_FD_71113 | JGI IMG/M metagenome (GOLD analysis project Ga0056128, IMG submission 71113) | Marine gutless worms symbiont microbial communities from Max Planck institute for Marine Microbiology, Germany - Olavius geniculatus... ... | reverse complement strand
GACATGAGCGACAGATCGTCGTCGTTAGCACAGCTGTCAGACGTAGCCGTGTTCCAGATGAACGGTGAGCCTGCTACACTGTCATCCACCCGACGACCAGCCGTCCACCAGAATCCACACTGACTCTCCTCAGCTGACAACACCATCACACGAGCAGGCTTCAGGAAACTTCAGAATTTCAACAGATTGACATACTGTCACGATCGGATACATCACAACTTACTGATTACTTACTTCGTTGTAATATAGATCTCTCTCTATATGCCTGCTACCGGACACAAAGATAAAAAGGTTGATGCTCTGTATGATCAGATAGAATCCGTTCTACAGGGAAACTAACAGAAAAAACTAAGTAGTGCTAGTGAGAGACTGGAATCCGTTGTGGGAGAAAAACGTGAAGGAGACTGTGTGGGCGAATTCGTTTTAGGAGACAGAAATGACGGAGGTCAAACGCAGGTAGAGTTCTGCGAAAGGAACGGGATGATGATAACTAATACGTGGTTAAGGCAGGTAAAAGCGCCACAGATACACATGGAAAAGATGAACTATATACTGATGAAGAGGAGATGCGGGAATAGTGTATTGAATGCACATACACTTCCAGAAACAGATGCCGATACAGACCACAATTTGTTAACAGCAAAAGTCTTTCTGGCTTTGAAAAAGCTTTCAAAGAAGGGAACAATAAACTTGAAGGGATAAAATAAAGTTAAAGAAAAAAGCAGCAGATTTCACTGCCAAAGTTGACATCAAAATAAAAACAATCAGTCCATCAGATGAGCCGGAAGAATGCTGGAAAAAAACTAGAAACTGCGGTAAAAAAGAGGCTAAAGAGAGACTAGAAAGACAGAAACCTGATTGCAAAGTTGTACTTGAAAGAAAAGTTGTTATTACAGTGCAGCACGGTAGTGCTGACACTGTTATATATAAGGGCGATGAGCGTTAAGTATAGGATAAATGTACAAAACATCAGTTTATACGCTTGTTAACGGCGATACGCAATGACTGACACTTCGAAAACAGCAAAAATCAAAAAGATGATATCACTCACCAGCACATTACCCAACTGTCAATGTGATCAGTATCAACTTTTTATGATTTTTGCTGTTTTCAAAGTGTCAGTCATTGCGTATCGCCGTTAACAAGCGTATAAACGGATGTTTTGTACATTTATATTTGCTGTTTATCTGTCCCATTGCTATAGCATAGCATGGGACAGATTATGAAATCGCTTCTGTCACACTGTCATTCTGTCTGTAAACACTCCTACGGCCGCAACTATGATTCGATTTTGATGAAATTTTGCATAGTGATTCGGGGCCGGAAGAGTAAGATCGAGTTTAAGGTAAAAATCCGATGACTCCTCCCCTATTTTACCCCAATTCAAATTTTGACTCCCGTAATGCATTTTCAATGAGAAGGTTCTTGTACCACAGTAAAAAATCGTGTGGGTTTTATTATAGTACAGTCATTTTAGAGTTCAACCCAAAAAAATACCACAAAGCCAAAACAAAATATCAAAAGTCCGCTTAAATCCTCCTTGGGCAAAAAAGTTATGACCATTTTAAAAAAGAAACATTTTTTTTCAAATTAAGAAGAAAAATTATTTCATTGAAACATAGGCATATGACATATCAAATTAAACCTTTTGACATGACTAATACGAAAACAGTGAAATTAAGTTAAAAGGAGTTCATTTAACCGAGATATGGTTATCTATTCTTTGTCAAGTTAACCAAACCGGTTATCATAAGTGTAGCCAAAAATTTGTCTAAGAAGGTAAAGGCACTCCTGAGGCCTCTTTCTTTCTACCTCATTGTCTCTTCCCTCAATTTTCATGTCCTTCTTTTTTTCTTTCCCACTTTTCCCCAATATCTAGTTTGGTGGTATGGTGAGGGCTGTAAGCTCCCTAATGGGATGGCACAGAGATCCAGCTGCAAACATTTTTTCACATATTTTGGGCTCTTAAAACTCGTCGTATGGTCGTCCGTGTGTAATGCAAGTGATTTTTAAGTGTAGCCTATTTCGCATAAAAGAAAGATATGCTTTTAAAAAAATCTGACTTGATTCACATTTTAGTGCTCTGCCAGTCTTGGTTTTTTGGGGTTACTCCACGGCGCTATAGCTCAATCGCTAGAGCGTTGAATCTCACATTGAAAGGTCCCGGGTTCAAATCCCGTCAGGGTCGACTCAGCCCTTCATCCATCGTGGTCGATAAAATAAGTAGCACAACGTGCGTAGGTAACAGGAAGTCTTTTTTTGAGTGTTGAGGACTAATCCACTCAACAGAGATGTATGTAATCTCAAGTTATACTCCGTGGCATAGATGTAGAAACATTTTTAATGTTTCTTACAAAAGTTTAAAAAATATTCTATGTTTTTAAAAATATTTCAAATGTATTAATCCTATTTTCAATGTGGTGTTTTAGTTCTTATAAAACATGAACGTACACTTTGTAACAACAACTACTATAACTGCTGCATCAACTACTGCACTGTGTCTCAAAAAAGTATCCCAGACATTCCCTAACCTCGAAGTTATAAGCGCGTATTCGATGAGTCTTAAGCCAATTTTTGACCCCCGTTAAAAAATTGTAAGGGAGATCGCCGTCCCCGTTGGGGTGTGCGCTAGTAAAAATTTTTTTCGGAGGGCCTTTGGACCCAATTTTCAAAAAAAAATTCAGTTACTACAAACTACGGTGCAAAATTTCGCGCCGATCGGCAAACGGAACTCGGAGATCCCGTGGCGAAAAAAAAACATCTGTGGTAAAACAAGAGTCTTTCCGAAGACTATCGTTTCCCGGCGGACTAACAAAAAGGGAACTTATGGACCCATTGAAGAATAGACAGCAAAGGTGGTTGGGAGTTGGGACATGTGTTGCGACATGGTTCTTTGGTGAGAACAGTGTTAGTAGCTCGACTTCCCGGAAATAAGAAAAGAAGAAGACCGAAAAAATGCTACTGAGCTGGCTACTGGAGACAAGTGACGAGGACATGCAATAGGCTATTCACCACTCAAAAAGCTGGCACAAGAGCGGACAAGATGGTGTCGATGGCAAACGAAAACCTGCCTATAGGGCAGAATACAACAGCAACTTCGTTGCAGCATTGTACCAATTTAATGTATTCGTAGATGAGTTTGACTCAAGGTGTTCGAGCTAATTAAATGTAAAAAATAGATTCGTGAAATTATCCGCTACATCTCGGCATTACGTTTTTCTCACAGTCATAGTTTTGATTACAAAAAAGCACGACAAATTTTTGCTAATGCTTCATTTTGAAACTCGGTTATTTTCACTTCTAGTGCCTTTTTTGAATCTTTATTCGCTAGGATGGTAGCTGTTTAGACACCCAATACAAAACATCAGAAAGAAAACAACAGGCTAAGCTAACAACATTTAGGCAGAATAAATTTTTTACTATATCTTAAAATGTTACAATCGCGTTTACTTACGCGCAATTTGTCTAAGTCCTTCAGCTAGGACCTCTTGCTCGTGTTCAGAGTTGATGACAACCAAGTGAGCTCTCGGGTCCAGAGCACGGCAGTACATGCTGGCGGACTGACGCCGAAGATTCATCGGAAAGCTCTTATAGCAGAGGTTATAAGGCTGTTCGAGGTAATGGAAATTCTGCGGACATCCTGACACTGCAGCATCATACATACCGGTACGTGAGTACCGGTAGTAATATATATATATATATATATATATATATATTTCGCCATACAGACAGCAGTAACACATTGTACACAGATAAAAAAAAATAAAAGAAACGGACACAAAAAAACACATTTGGGCCTAAAACCTAAATAAAAACAGAAATACACAAACTCAGAAGATGCTACTATAGAACAGAGGCATTAGCGATCTAAACAGAGTCGACTGATGTAATTTACTAAAAAATCTTGAACGTTTTTTAGCAACCAGCACACGAAGACTGGTTAACCCAGTCATCTGCCGAATGAAATCTACATAGTTGAACGCTACTTTAAATATTTTAGCTACTGTTAGGGCCTGTATTCATGGAGTTCATTAAACTGTTAGGATCACAAACACGAGAAAGCATTGCACGATTACAATGCTTGCCAGGGAGTCAGAGTCCTCACTGACTCTAAGTCGCTTATCCAACTCCTTGCTCAAGGTCTAGCTCGGCAGACAGACACCACATGCAGCTCCATATGGACGGTTCTTGCAACCATTGGTTCGTCGAACCTAGTCAACGTCCAGTGGATCCCGGGACACGTGGGTCTGGAAGGTAATGCAGAAGCGGACCTTGAAGCCAAGAGAGGCACTACATTAACACAGTCCACGGCACCTATGGACCTCAATTCAGCTTGTGCGGCGGTAAAACGGCATCAACAGAGTGTCACTGACGACAGGTATCTCAGCGACCCACATGACAGAATCCACAGGGTGCTTGCCGGCGGTGTCAGTCAGTTCCAACGCTGGCAACGTGACTGGACCAGGAACCAGTGCGTGACGATGTTTTTAAGCGAATGCCAAGATATAGCCTTCAAAAATTCCTAAAAAGCGGAATCAGTTGACACTACTTCACAATCAACTAAAATCTTGAGCAAACCATGCAAATTTACTCAATCGAACGCTTTAGATATATCAAACGCACAAAGAGTAGCTGTGCCTCTATTGTCACATATATGTTTCACACCAGCTTGTAATGCAAGAATAGCATGACTACAACTTGAGTTCGGCTTAAAACCAAACTGCAGGGCAAGTTTTTCTTTTACTAGATCCATCGCTAAGAACTAAAATATTTTACTAATCACTCGACTTAAGGTTACGCTTCTGCAATTGCTACTGTCTGCAATGTTGCCATCTATATTCTTAACCAACGGTATAACAATACCTTGACCAAAAGCAGTGGACATAATTCTATGTAACACAAGCATTTTATATATCAAAGACAATAAAAACAATTAAGATAGGGTGAGCGTAGACAATGTGTTCTGCAGTCAAGCCGTCATATCCAGCTGCTTTACCATATTTTAACTTGCATATGGCCTACCAAGAAAGATACAAACTCAACATTTATCACAAAGTCAGGAGATATAGGGGAGAAAATATTGCTAAAAACTGCAAAAAAATTTGCTTTCAATTTTTCCTGCCTCACAGCAGAATTTGGTAAGCAAGCACTTTTGAAACTATTAGCAAATTTATCAGCAATATCCCGTGGATGTCTGTCTGTAGTCATCAATAATATCTGACGTACGACCTCAACCCATAATAAATGGCGGGTCCAAATTCAATAGTAAAATGAATCATTTTGGCAGACAAAGGTCAAAATCAAGATCAGGCATAAGGCCATAGTCACAGTCAAGATCAAGACCAAAGTCGACGCCAAATTCAAGGATTTTAGCTTGTCCTGTCAATTGGGTGATTAATCGTGCTCTTGAACCCGCCTTTGCTGTTTACGTGACCTCGTTAACAGTCGGAAAACGAGATACTATTGCAAATCAAATGCAAAGGTCTCAAACGCGTATGTTAGCGATAGGCCGAGGATTGTGCGTATACAAAAAAACTGCACGATTTGCATGAAGGCGAGTGTACATGTTGGCAGAAGGTAGATTCATTTTACCATGTTCGCAGTTGGTTTCGTCGGCGTTGTCACCGCAGTCGTTGTCTCCGTCGCACACATAGCCCTCCGGTATACACAGTCCACTTGAAGGACACTGAAACTGTCCTGGACCACAGCCTGCGCCACAAATTCGCGCATATCACAGAAAGCGTTTCCACAGTCTTCTTCAAAACCGTAACCAGCACTTTTCCTCAAGTGTTGACATTCCAATCCTCCAATCGGCATACAATCTTTCCAACTTTTTATTCTTCCTTTCTCTTTCTTTTCCTTTTTACTATTCCCTTCTTAGTCCTCTCCACCCCTTTTCCAGCTTTATTTTAACCTTACAAATTAAGCTGGAAATTCTGGGGTAGCGGTGTAAGCTCCTCAGCGGGGTCCAGGACAAACGTATTTGAAGAAATCTACTTCTCTAAAACGCATTTTGTGGCAACGTAGCATCTTGCTGATTTGTCAAGAGAAACAAATTCCTAACATTTCGTGGAGAAGGTTTGAATTCGTTAACCCTTGTTAAATGCATTAGATAGGCCTACTCTTCTTAAAGTAAACATACTGTAGTCACAGCGCAATCTGGCAGCATTTTTTTTGCTCTTGTTTAAAGAGTAAAACGAAAAATGTGCAGCACATTAATACATCAGCGGAGTCATTAAGCGGCGAGAATGCACAGACAGTTCGTAGTTGGCATGTCATGTTAGAAGGAGTCGTTTATATATGAGCCTTTGAGCCGTAATAGCATACTGCGTAATAAACCGCGTGGGCCAACAACTAACATCCTATTCAACTACCAGAATATGAACCATAGATGTAAAAAACATTGATTTGCAAATAAAATCATTAAAAGACATGTTTTTTAAAACTTTTATAAAAAAACATGATAAAACATGGATAAAAACGTTAAACTACAGATGTTTCCAACTGCTACTTTTTCGCCATTATACACGCAAAGAATATTTAACTCAGATAATTAAAAACAAAAACCTACAATTTGTAAAGACTAAAAACCGGAATGTACTAAAGGTACAGATCAAAAACAGCTGAATGCAATTTGCCCATGAGAAATAACTCATATTTGTGATTTTGTACGTTTATGTTTTAACAAGAACAAAAACACCACATTAAAGGCATAGAACATTTTAAAAATATTTTTAAAACATACCAAAATAAAAAAATACATTAAAAATAACAAAAAATACAAAAATTTAAAAATACATTTTTACAAACTTTTATAAAAAAACATAAAAATGTTTTTTTTTAAATCTATGATATAAACTGCAAAACGCTAAGTACTTATGCTAACTGAACAATTCTGACATTTGTTATTAATTATTCACAGTTTATATGTCTCCATTTATTCAAAAACTTTCACAAGTCTTTCGTACCCACAGTGCTTCTTCGCGCGTAGTTTGTACATGTAAATTAAACTGCGTTCGTCGTTAGGTAATCAAACCATCTTGAGTAATTACAAATTATTTGCACAAAAACAAAACTTGGTTTCATCAGCATACGTAATGAAGACGTAATTTAATAACAAGATTAACAAATGAGTAAAACAGAACTGCAGTCATCATTATACGTGATTGTATTAGGGCTAACTTGGTGGTGGAGTGGATACTCCGCAGTTCTGTTCATCCGACATGTCTCCACAATCATTGTCTCCATCACAGATCCATCGTGCTGGAATACACCGACCTGTGTTAGCGCACTGGAACGAGTCCGGACCACACGTCGGACCTGTAGCCAATAGCATACAAACTCATATACTATTACTTCGAATCAGGGTTTTCAATAGACCTGAATTTTCATTACGTCATGACTTCCAAGCTAAAAAATTTGGACGTCAGTGTACAAAATCTGGAAGTCATGCTACAGCCATACTGAATAGCATGTCTGTGGCACGATTGTCGTCTATCTGTCAATCTGTCTGTCACGGATGTATAATTGTGATTAATCAGTGCGAGATAGGGCCTAGATTGCTATTGATTACTTATAGGAAGTTGCATATTGGCTTTCATATTACATAAAAATCATTGGCCATGGATGACCTGGGAAGGTCATGACCAAAGACGTTAGATAACGTCTTTGGTCATAACGCACTATGGTATGACAATCGTGCGGTATTGTGACTAAACGGTTAGTCGTAGAGGGTCGGCGATGGTACTGGCGCTGATGACTTCCTATAGACTGTGAATAGTAACCATATCTCCATCTGCAGCGGTTTCGCCGCAATTTCTAATGGAAAGTTTCAAGTAAAGTAGCCGTATCTCAAAAACGGTGAAAGATAGAGCCAAGTTACCTATTAATCACTAATACAAAGTCACATATATTGGTTTTCAAATGACATGAAAATTATTGACCTTGAATGACCTTTAAGGTCAGTAGTGCAACAGTTACTATATAGGCTGTAGCGCATCTTCCCTAGCGACAGCTGGGTTTTTCGTAAAAAACAAGCAACATTTAATTTTAGTAGCTTTATGCAAAACGAAAGTTGCAGTTTCTGGATCAGAACTGTTCACAGAATAAATTAATATCGTTGCCGTGCCATGCACGTCTTCATGAAATGAAGCATTCAGAAACACGACAGTCAGCGAAAATTATTGAACCAACGAAACACTGGAAAACAGATTCTGACGTCAATTTTCAGCTTATTATAGACAAATGAACGTAATAAGAAGCAAACTGATTTGGACGTCGTGACGTCCACGTTTTAAAATTTGGGCGTACGAACTGAAATTTTTGGGCGTTAATACGCCCAAACGTCCGCTATTGAAAACCCTGCTTCGAATTATGGTCCAGAACTCTCTTTTTTTATTGCTACTGTCATCTGTAGGCTATACGTTACAGGTTATACAATTTCAACCATTAAATGGCAACATGTATTTAGTTTTGTTGTTGGCGTTTCAGCAATTGCTGCTGTGTTTTCTTTGTCGAAAGTTACAACAAGAAATTTCCCCGGCGTTAATACAGGTTGTGTCAAAATGAAACAACTTGCTTTTATCAGAACTTCGTCAAATCTCCACCAAATTTAATAATTTTTGGCGTACAGATAGCCAAAACGATAGAAATGTGTAAGTAACTGTTCGTCGCGGCAAGCTGAACCGTAAACAGTCACATCGAATAAGTTTACTCGGCAAGAACATTCCGCATAGACAGCGAATAATTAGGCTAACACGGAGATACTAACGGGTGGTGGTAGGGGCCCCGCAGTTTTGTTCATCGGACATGTCCCCACAATCGTTGTCTCCGTCGCAGACGTAGCCGGCCGGGATACAGCCAGAGTTAGCGCATTCGAACTCATTCGGACCACACGACCCACCACCTGCTTACAGCAGCAGTAATACCCCGTTTACACGATAAAGCAAACATGAAACAAACTTAGAGCACACGTCGTGCACGTGTATATTGAATACGTTTGCTTCAATGTTTGCTTTATCGTGTAAACGGGGCATAACAGTTTATCGAAGTTTCGTCAGGTGCCGACTTAGAACAGCACATGTGACTCAGCAGACATCGCATTTTACGACGGAGTCCGGTTTGGAATATAAATAGGGCGGTGTTCTGATACCGGCGCAGTGCCGGATTTTCGTACCAGATATCGGTACGAGATTTGCATGACAGCCAGCTCAGACAACAATGCTGATTTTCTGTACAGTGCATAGGCGTAGGAGGACTATTTCGCTTAGGGGGCATTGGGTAGAGAAGGCAACTTGCTTGAATGGTTCCTTCGGGCCCCGGGGCTTGAGAGCGACTGAGGGTCCCTCGTACATATATTTGCAATATTGACTTTATTTTAGTTATTTGCACTGCTATTTTTTTGCTTAAACACTAAAAGCAAACAAGGGCGGCGAAACAAATTAAAAAGCAAAGGTACAAATGACCCGCGAACGAAGCGAGCAGAAAAAAAATAAACTGTTGTACGCAGAATTGGCAAAAGTTTTAGTCTAAAACTAGCAGGCTGCAACTGTCTACAAATTTCGGGACCCGGAGTCTTCAGCCTCATCAGCCTTAAGGATGATCCTCCGCTGCAAATATTTTCAAGTCATGGCGTGGCTCTAGGGAGCACTGGGGGAAATAGCCTCTCAGAAGACCAGAAATGGCGATCATCTAGTGTGAAACTTTAAGCTATTTTTTCTCGAAATAGTGTCAAAATCAGGCTTGCTGTGAATATGAAATTTCCCATACATATCCATATCCATATCCACACATTTTTCGTGGATATCGATGGATATATTCATATCCACAAACCCCTATGCCGCGTACATGTAGCCCCCAAATTTTTGCAAAATACAGCAGTGCAAAAGCGTCCATTTCCTCCCTTCCCAAAAAATATGACACCGACATTTTTTTAAAAATTTGTTGAAAAATTAATAAAAGTAAAAATAGACACGCATTTGCATTGAAATACGATCTTAGTTAAGTACATGTATGTCCCAACTTTCGTGAAAATCTACATAATTTTACTGACGCTGTTTTTGGTCGATCGTTAGGTCGAGCCTTGGGTACGATATGTTGTCTGTCTGTTCGTAACGCATGTATTGTGGTTAAACGATACGTCGTAGGAAGTCGGCGACGGTACAGTTGGATAGGGCGATGGCAAATTCCTATAGGCTATCAAAAGTAACCATGTCCCTATCTGCAGCGGTTTGGCCGCGATTTTAAAAGCAATGTTGTTGCCTGCAGCCGTCACCCACGTGCGCCGAATTACCGCGTCGTATCCTAGTATTTGTTCTAGAATTCGACATAACAGCGTCACCATAACGTGTATGCTGTTGCTGTGATGGGCTGACCCTACCGCCTATATCTGAAGGCCATTGTCCGACTTCCGGTTGCGAAAAAATTGAGCGATTTTCCAGAGTGAATCCCATACACGATCTGGTGACGTTGCTATACTGGACGCTAAAATCATTGCTAGGATATGATACGGTAATTTGGCGCACGTAAGTGACGGCTGCATTCCAAATTGCAGCCAAAAAGCTGCAGATAGAGACATGGTTACTTTAAACAGGTTATAGGTAGTCGTTATCGCCCT
>Ga0056128_1012025_pt1 | contig 10615 bp, 4 predicted proteins | sample WorMetLIZISLAND2_FD_71113 | JGI IMG/M metagenome (GOLD analysis project Ga0056128, IMG submission 71113) | Marine gutless worms symbiont microbial communities from Max Planck institute for Marine Microbiology, Germany - Olavius geniculatus... ... | reverse complement strand
GACGTTTTGACAAACAGCAATTTATATTGTTTATAAATTGTCATTAAATTATCCTTCCTTTAAAGCAATCGCCGGCTGCCCACTGGATTCATCTTCCAGCAGGACGGCGCGTCAGCACACGCTTAGCGTGCAACGCCGCGCAGCGCACAGAACTGGCTGCGGACCAATTGTCCAGATTTCATCACCAAAGACCAGTGGCCTCCAAATTCGCTGGATATGAACCCAATGGACTATCATGTGTGGGTGCAATGCTGGAAGCTTACCGCAAGCTTAAAACAAAGCTGCAGACAATCGCTGAACTCAAGCAAGCGCTTCGGGTTATCTGGGGCAACCTGCCACAGGGACCGATCGACAAGGTTGTAAAAGATTTCTCAAATAAGGTGACTGGAGGCTGGTGTTGTTGGATGGAGCTGGTGATGAACACTTCGAACATTTGCTTTTACAATAGAATTCTGGCATTTGATCATTAGTTAACTGTGTTGTTTCAACGATGTTATTAAATTGGCGTTGAAGCCAGAACATTTTTGAATGCTAAAAAATCGGTAGATGGTCATGTTGAAAAGTCTATAACTTCGTCATTTTTTAACAGAATCAAATTTTATTTGGCTCTTAGATGTAACAGGTTTCAGCAAATAAATCTGTAAAATTTCAAATTAAAATTCCAAGCGGTTGCTGAGAAAACAGCGAAAAACTTTAGGGGGCTACTTTTTTTTGCCGCACCCTGTATTAGCAGTGATGGTTTGCGCTTAGAATAATGATGTGTTGTTTGCTAGTTATCATTTTATGCCTGTTTTGGTATTCTTTTTGGATATAATTATTATATCAAAATTTTCTCACATTTCACGTGAAGCTTGCTAGAATAATATTTTCAGGTCATAAACATAAAAGCCATCAAACTCGATAAACTCTTGTTCCTTCTGTGTGGATGTCATCTTTCTGTATTCACATGATGACAAGGCTTGGGCTGAGGTATGCGCTTGATGCACATATTTTTGCTGCACTGTGTTGTTTTTGTGTATTTGATTGGCAGCTTTAAGTATGCAGATATAGTCTATTATTGGAGTGCACGTTTCTATGATAAATATCACAGTGCAGCACGGTAGTGCTGACACTGTTGTAAGGGCGATGAACGTTAAGTATAGGAAATGGCATTTGGGGGGTCCTGTGACTTTGAAACAACTTAACCGATTTCCATAAAACTTGACATCAGTGAGCACATCGCCCACCCGACCCCACATGCAAAATTTGGTTACAATCGGTTCAAAGGGGGCGTAGCTGCGCATGCGCGAAACTCGCCGTTAGGCGTCTATTTTTTTCCTTGCGCATGGCTACAGACTAGCCCGTTGGACAACCGACGTTGCTAATGGCTCAAACGAAGCGTCCTGACGCCGGACACATTCCTTATATGTTTTTGATTAAAATTTTTAAAATTTACCCTTTTTATGCTCCAATTTTTAAAAATTTGCATTACGGCCTATGGGGACTTCAAAGCGGTATAACTTGGTTCCCGTAAAAGATAATTGCGTGCTGTTTGCACCTACCCCCCTATTTTTGGGGTCGGGCAGTTTAATGACGTCATTTAAATGTACCCCCTCATGACCCCTGTTGCCATAGCAACCATTTAAAAGTTGCAAAGTTTTGCATTACAGCCAATGGAGAGTTCAAAGCGGTATAACTCGGTCCCCATAAGAGATAATTGCACCTACCCCCTATTTTTGGGCCCGGGCTATACGATGGTGTCGTTTAAATTTGTCCCATGACGCCTACTGTTGCCATGGTAACTAACCGTTCTTATTCAAAGACAAAATTGGCTGTGGCAGACATTGTTACATCACACATAATTTTTTCCTTGCACCAGCTTCCTTTACCTGCTCGAAGGTATTCTGAAAACAGTAAATAAATTTATTGTCATAAAATCAAGTACAAAAAATTTGGACAAAATTCGACTAAAAACAGCAAAAATCAGAGCAAAAACTTCAACAGTTTATAAAGCTATGTAAGGGTGGTATGAGTCAAAACTCGAAAACAGCAAAAAGTGGTTTTGGGGCAATATTATCACATGTTGAATTCCAGACTGGCCCTTGCAAGACTAGCCATTCTAAATACTTGAAATAAAAATACAAAAAACAGAAGTCGCAAGCTGAAACAATGTTGTACACCAGTTCGTGCTGCCACAACGTATATTGCAGTGAATGCTAATGCCCATGGTAGAAGACACGTCCAGGCATGTCTGAATTTTAATCTATCGTTCTGTCTGCGTGTGCGCGCAGTGGCGTGACGTCATAGTGACTATGACATCAGTATAGCCAGCAGCAGTTTATGCATTGCCTGTGACGTCACCAGCTGCAACGCTGGCAGCGTGCCAGTAAAAGCAAATTATAGCTATACAGTATATAAGCCGTTACTGTTAATAAAGAAAAAATTGAATTATTATTATCTTAACTTTAAAATTCACTGTGCGTTAAATTACATTGCGTAAAAGCTAACCTAACGGACATAGGCCTATTCATTCTCACAAGCGGCTTTCACGGTTTACAATCCATGTAAGGGCGATATGAGTCGACACTCGAAAACGGCTTTCACTTAGCTTAGCTTGGCACCTAGTAAAAGTATCTACAACGAAATTTTGTTTAGGATATAGGCTTACAGTAATATTTTTCAAGTATTTAGAATGGCTAGTCTTGTAAGGGCCAGTCTGGAATTCAACACATGACAATATTTTTTTGCTCTGATTTTAATAAGAGGTAGCAAATGGGAAACATTGTGACTAAGGGCAATGGTGGGCATCATGCCCACAGAAGCCAAAGTAATATCACTAGATACCGACAAATGGAGATGCTACAAATGGCAGGACATATTGTAGTTTATTAATAAAAACAACTCGTAGGCTAACAGCAAGTTGAACACTGGGTGGTAAAACTCTTCAGTAATCAGTTTTGAACAGGAACCCTATAAGAGGTTGATACATGGTTTTTGGGGAGTGATGTTCGAGACATCTTCATTGCGTGCACAATTCTGGTAATGTGTCCATGTTGCCTTGTTTTTAGGTTACACCGGTGTGCATTGTGCACTTGTTTGTCACAGACAGTTACTGTCACTGTGTAGCAATTGTGATGTGTGCTTTGTCTGATGAAATCTGTTTGATGTCTTGTCACATTAGATGTTGCAGTCAGTCATGTGATACTGACTATATGAACTTGTTGGCTTTGAGACTGTTTGCTGTTTTTCGGTAAATGTGTATCCAGGTCAGTATCAGACCTTGATATTAATTAAAGCCATTCCTTGTCTGTAGACAAAGAGACGTTGCCTTAATTTTTACTCCTTGTACGCTACTATATGAGATAGTGTAATACATTGAGGACCGACTGACTGACGACCGACCTCTGTTCCTGGAAGAGCCTTCCTGGAAGAACTTAAACAGCCATATCTCCATAACGGTGCCAGATAGACGGGGAGACAATTTCCAGTAACGACTTTGATGCCAGTCACTATTAGTATAATATTAGGCCGGTCTCAAGTTGATGCCGGGTCCCTAATACAAGTTGAAAGGAATGAAAAAGCACTTAGAAGAATATAGAATATGTTATCAGTGTCACTGGGTTTGCAGCAGTACATCAGCCTGTTTTGTGGTCATTTTATACTTTAAGCAGATCTTAGTACAGTGTGACACTCACACCTCATGTACACTGTGTCTCAAAAAACATCCCCGATATTTTTGACTGTAACTTAAAAACCGATTATAAGATTTTTGATAATTTTTTGTACAAATATTCCTGACACAACTTGCCATCAAGTGGCCGTTTAGTTTCCCACCTCACCCAATGTATGCTTCTGCACCACCTAGGGAAAGCAGATTAAGCGAAATATGCATTAAAATAATCAGAAAACCTGAAAAAAATTCCCAACATTATTGATCGTACTTTGAATAAAGATTAGCTGATTTTAATAATAATTGGCAGAAATATTTCTGACATAACTGGCTATTAAATGAGTGTTTTAGTTTTCACCTCACCCAACATCTGCTTTTCCACTACCTCGGAAAAGCAGACCAGGCATAATACGTGTTAAAGTGAATGGAAAAACATCAATAAATTTCATCTGTCCTAATTTGTGTAATTTGTGGGCCCAAACAGCTGGTCTATTACAATGTTTGACTGTCTTGCAGCAGTGTGTCTACCAGAAGAAATTTAGGAATGTTTGCAAAGTCAAGAAGTTACTGGTAGAGCCTGTATTGGTCTGGAGCGGAACATTATCGATACTGCTGTCAAGTAAATGGAGAAAGCGTCTCCTTGCCTGTGTTTGCTTAGTGGGCCAAAATTTCAAGCAATTTTACTGTAGGCAGATGAAAAATGGACAACTGAATGATATGTCAGCCACAGTGTCAGAAATGTGAACAAAATGTTTTTTTACGCATTATGTTAATTAAGCAATCATATCGCATTGGATAAAAAAGTGATATTTCGCTGGTTGTGCTTTCTCCAGGTAGTGCAGAAACAAACGTTGGGTGAGGTGGGAAACTAAATGGTCATTTGATGGCAAGTTGTGTCAGGAATTTTTGTACCAAAAATTATCAAAATCTGATAATTGGTTTTCAAGTTACAGTCAAAAATGTCGGGGATGTTTTTTTTGAGACACAGTGTACTGGTAACTGTGTTTTTTGCCATTACAGACTTGTATTTCTTGCTCAGATTATTTGTTACAAGTGTACTATTTTATGTTAGTTTGGATTTGTAATTGAATCTAGATGTACTCCATATTAGTTTTTGTTTTGAAATTCTCTGTAAGTTGCTGCTCATTTATTTTATGGCTGACGTAGATTGCATTGACACTCATATGTGAATCTTCTCTTCTGTCACCTTTATCGTATGTGATAAAATATCATCTGGAGTTACTAGTTACCTTGGTAATGTGTAATGGTAGTGGCCATCCCGAAATGACCTATTATGTATTGAGTGGGACGTTACACCTCTGCTTACTCGCTGTAATGGTATGACATACTAGCACTTCCACGGCTGCCTGGAAAGCATGCCATCACTTCTTTCGTGAGATTACAGAATAATATATTATACACAGTATTTGATATGCATCTATGCTCCAACACTTCTGATGTTGGCACTTGTTTTTTTCCACTTTAATCTAGACGTTTGCAGTTGTTCACTGCAATTGTAGTATCGTTCATTCCCCATTGACTACCAATTTTCTCTTCGTAATCTATTTCCCCACTAGTTGTGCTATATTATTTGAGTATTTACTTGATCTTGAAATATACCGGTGGTGGCCTATATCTGCTGTCTTTGCAATAATTGTGTGTGTATGCATTAAATAGATCTGGGAAAGCAACTCGACAACCTTGAGCTTCTTCTGTAGTTAGCATTTTTTGCATATTGCAGGCTGCTAAGTAGACTACTGTATCTGGCATGTCATTAATGTTACATGCTGCAATCGTGTTTTGAAACAACTGCACAGGGTGCACATGTGTGCTCCTGCCAATGCAGTTGTATGCGTTGCAACACTATCCAGTGTCTGCAGTCTATCGAGCTGTATTGTTGTCGACGTTTCTGAAGTGCACCTCTGGAGAATATATCTTTTGCCACGTGATTTTGTCCTGTTTTTTCCGTCAGTACTGTGTTGCACATGCATTTCTTCAGATACAAAAACAAAAGCATTGTGTTGCTGATGATAATGAACATATCGACCTTTATTCAGACATCATTGGACCCAGCATACAACACTCTACCAAGGCGAACATCAACAGCTGCAGATATAGCTACAAACTGATCGCATTTCAAGCCAAGGTTCTTTCAAGTATGCAGTGTTCGATAGCATCAGAGCAACCGTCTTTAATATAGGATTCCGGGCGCATTCAAACTAGTTACTGCAAACGGCAGAGTCAGCTGTACCAATATAACCAATCAGAAACATGCACGTACAGAATAACTACTCAATGACCCACAGGCAGCACAGTGGCTGTCAACTCTTACAAGAGTCGACAAACACAGCTGCCTCAGACCTGTCACGTCTGTCCGAATTGGTGTCATTAATTGTATGCAAGACTGAAAGCCAGTTAAGTTGGTTGTAAGGACAATTTTTGATCACGCCAAAATTGACGGCTTGTAGGTCAGTGATGGTGCTTGGAGGATTATGACACTCGCCAACGAAACCAGAGTTTAGTCTTGCATACTATCGAGTATCGACGCACGCAGACTTGAGGAACAGAGCACAACTCAATTGGCATCTTCAGCTCGGCTGTCTTTAGACAACGTCAATGCTGCCTCAAGCATTTTTTTTGCAATTTTCGTTTTTGTAGTTTTTTGGCGGTTATTATTATTCAGTTTGCTAACTAATTGTAGTAATTACAACAACAGTCATCACAGTATGAAACTAACAACAGTGGCGTAGACAGTAGGGGGTCTCAAGATGAGTAGTCACGCTTATTCCGCAGCTTGAAAACTGCACATGTGGTTCAGCTGAACGCATTTTGTTGACATGTTTTCTGAACTCAATTCATCCAAAAAGCATTTGTGGTCGGGACTGAACCCGAACCAGAACCCCACTCTTAGAATTTCAATCCTTCAGGCTTTAGGAGTTCCCCGCCAAGACAAATTCCTGGCTACGCCACTGGCTAACAACAGTAAGCTTACACGATAAAATATCACAGAGCCGCTTTTTGGTATGAAGTATTAATCTCGGAACTGGCTGCGTGTAAAATATTAGCCGTTAAAAACGATCCACAGTGCCAGTCGTCTGTAGCCGACGATAACGTTAAACGCTCAGTGTGGCTTGTGGGGAAGGTATTTTCCATAGAGTTTATAGCAAAACTTTATAATAGACTTTCTGAGCTATATTTTTTAGTAGCTGCAGTGGTTCACACGTCGCTAGCCAACATCTTAGGACGTCAAAGCGCTCAGTGTGACCAACGCAGCCATACAGACCAATGACAGTTATGTAGCCTACTTGAATGACATTTTGAAGGTGAAATTTCGAAACTGCGTAAGGCAAGCATCAAACAGCAAATCTAGTAACTAGCTAGCTACACAATGCAACTTCACACCTAGGGGCGTCATTTAGAGGAGGCTAAGGGGGAAGGGGTTAGACCCCCTTAGGCCTCAAGGATCTGTGATTTCATTTTCCCCCTGAGTGAGTCCTGACAAACGTTTTGTCTCCATTGACCTGTTACTGTGTAAAATGCTCGAAATTTGGTCAGTTGATCCTCAGGAAAATCATTCAAATTATTTCCACCAGATGTCACATTTTAAGGCTGAAATACGTCAACTTCGATTTCGGTTGGGGCTCTGCCCCAGGCCCCGCTAGGGGAACTTATAGTGCTCCCCTAAACTACCTAGCTGATTTAAGGGGCCCTACTTTTAAGCGGAGAGAAGGGGAAAGTAAAGGGAGGGTGGTTAGGGATTAGAGGAGGGGTAGGAGAAGGGAAGGGGAAGAGAGTGAGACCCCAATGATTTTCTGAAATGACACCACACTGTCCACACCACATGTCGATAGCCGACGTTTACATCAAGGCGCTCATTGTGGTGTAAACTTCAATGGCACGAACCAAAGGTGTGCAATTTCAACGTTGAAGGTGAGCAATATTAACAGAAATGGTAACATTAGTACTTAATGTCACAAAAAAGACTTTTTAAAAAGTGCAAAGCTCACCTCAAACGGCAAATTTTGATGGAAGGTGCCCTAACTTCACATCACATATCGATTAGCCGACGATAACATCAAGGCGGTCAATGCGGTGTGAAATTCAACGGCACCATCAAAGATGTGTGTAATTTCAATGTTGAAGTTGAGCAATATTAACAATAATATCAATATTAATTAATATGATAAAAAAAATTTAAAGCGCAAAGCTCACTTCAAACAGCAAATTTTGATACAAGGCACCGCAACTTCACACCACATATCGATTAGCCGACGATAACATCAAGGCGGTCAATGTGATGTGAAATTCAATGGCACCATCTAAAATGTGTGTAGTTTCCACTTTATTTTAGCAAAGTATCACTTTGTTTAAAAATGAGCAGTAACAAAATTCATGTAAAAGAGTTTGGTTAGAAGTCAATGATGTTTAATTAATTTAAAATCGCAAAGAAATTTTTAAAAGCGCAATGCTGACATCGAATGAAAAATTTTGATACAAGGTGCCGTAACTTCACACCACATATCGATTAGCCGACGATAACATAAAGGCGGTCAATGCGGTGTGAAATTCAACGGCACCATTGAAAATTATGTGTAATTTTAACATTGATGGTGAGCAATATTAACAATACAGAAATATTAATACAACAACAAAAATTTGTTTAAAGCGTAAAGCTCACCTCAGATGACAAATTTTGACTAGAAGGCACAACTTAGTTACAGTCTACACCACATGTCGATAGCCGACGGCATCAAAGCGGTCAATGTGGTGTGGAATTAATTGGCACAAACTAAAATTATGTGTAATTTAAACGTTCAAGGTGAGTAGTATTAAGAATAATAACAATATTAATAAATATCACACAAAAAGAAATTTTTAAAAGTGCAAAGCTCACCTCAAACGGCAAATTTTGATCCAAGGTACTGCAACTTCACACCACATATCGATTAGCCGACGATAACATCAAGGCGGTCAATGCGGTGTGAAATTCAACAGCACCATCAAGAAGATGTGTAGTTTTTACTTTATTTTTTGCAAATTATTGTTGTTTAAAAATGAGCAGTAATAAAATTCGCTTTGAAAGTTTGGTTAGAAGTAAATGATGTTCTGATGTGTAAAGATTAATTTTATAGTTTTTGTGCACAAAATGTCAGCTGACAACAAACAAAACTAACTAAAAAGTCCAAAGAGATCTACACTGTCTCTCAAAAAACGATCCCCAGTGCAGAAATAAACGGTGGGTGAGGTGGGAACAAAAACAATAATTTGATGGCCAATTGTGCCACAAATATTTGCACCAAAAATTACTAAAAGCTGATAATACTACTTTAGGTTACAGTCAATAATGTCGGGGATCCTTATTCGAGACACAGTATATATAGTCCGCGTCCTTGCCGGTGTCTTTGATGCTGAGGCTGATTACATCACCATGGCGACGGCAGCCATGGCGACAAGTAGAGTCAGAGATGCGACGAGATTGGTGGCGCCTGACTCGTTTTTCTTGCGTAGCACAAAGTCATTGCATCTGTCATTCGTGCAACACTTGCCGCATCTCTGCACATGCACATCGCCACCGTCACTGTTAAGCTTATTTGATTTATTCAATTTCTGTGTGCAGAAACCAGCAACTATTTTTCAGCAGGCAGCAACTGACGAACGGTATTACGCCTACACATTTTGAAACGTAAACTTGGACATGCAAAACAGAAATACCACTAAGTCTTATACCCGGTCTCCATTTGGCAGCGTCGTGCAGATCTCCTTTTTCTTCTCTTTCCTGCAAGTGAAGTCAGAACTTCCATAGAAACAGCCTCGGCTTACTCTTGTCTTTTGGCCCTTTACAGTCAGGAACATCTACGCAGCAAAAGAAACAAATGCATATTTACACAGCACTACTAAAACAGTTCGTACTCAGAGTTCAAACCCTCATTGAGGATGATCTTTTACTAAAGCATGTAACTGCCAACTGTGTTTTGCAGGAAAGGCTTGTGAAATTTGTCAAAGGGCCCACAACGGTAAGGTGCACAGGTTTGTAAGTTCTTTTTCTGTGAAGAGCAGATTGGCTACAGCACAAAAACCATTCACAATGTCGTGTTACATAACACAAAAGCTGCCGATATCCATGCACCCCGGCCACATATGACTAATCGTCAGATCACCCGGTGATATACAGGCGATTCACCCAACCGTCCCCCCCAAAAAACGCAAAGTCCTTTCCGGGCACCATCGCTGTGGCACCATAGGGTGGCGCTGAGCTACGTTTCCCTAGCTCTTAGCCAGACATTAGTTTACACTGCGAGACCACAGATGAGAGATAGTGCATCGCGCCGTGTGCCTGTTTACGCTTTGGCTTTCGCTTGTATTCGTTGCGCCAACCACGGAGAGATGGCCGTCCTCAGTTGACTTGGGTGGATGGTTTCATCCAAGTGTATTGTAATGAGCTGCCATGACTTTTCGGGCCGTAACGGTTTGCTCTATCCCGTTATTTGGCAAAGATGTTAACTGACTGAAGAACTTTGTTTTGCATTGCCGGCATTGGAGCGCACAGCAGTCATGAACTGGGATAATCGCTGATCTCATGCTGGCGAGCCTATCACTCGTGGTATATGCTGTGCCTATATACCTACTGAAGGCCAAGTGAAAAGAAATACCACGGGTGCCTCTTGGCATCTGCCGTTTTCTCACAGGACACTAAGGGCAATGTCATGAGTAACGCAAAAGTCTACCCAAAGTCTCAGACCAACTGCGGTTCTCTTATTACTAATAATAAAATGACTGAGCTCATAGGCGCTCTTAAGGCCAAAACCCACTACTGCGACCCGACCAGACCCGACCCGACCAGACCACACTTTGTCGGAGACCCGGGTCGCAGACCCGGGTCGCCGACAAAGTCTGGTCGCAGACAAGTCTGCGACTAGTCCCAGACAAGTCTACGACCAGCGTCACATGATGTTGATCTGACCTTGA
>Ga0056128_1012024_pt1 | contig 10616 bp, 6 predicted proteins | sample WorMetLIZISLAND2_FD_71113 | JGI IMG/M metagenome (GOLD analysis project Ga0056128, IMG submission 71113) | Marine gutless worms symbiont microbial communities from Max Planck institute for Marine Microbiology, Germany - Olavius geniculatus... ... | reverse complement strand
AATGCTTTCGTGTAGATTGTAGATGTTTGCATTACATCACAGTCTTGAGTGTATCGAGGCATAATGATGATGATGATGATGATGAAGGACGAATAAACTTTAGCGTGGCGTTCAGTCCTAAGACTACAAGGACACGTAACAATAAGCCTAAACAGTAATTACTATTACTATGTAATAGTAGTCAGTGCAATGAGACGTTGTTAGGCTCAGTGGATAGCAGTGGATTCAAGTTCTTCACAAACATGATGAACTCTAACGTAACGTAACTTGCCCCATCACTCTCTCACAGCTCTGCGACCTTCATGTCGGTGCTCATCTTCGTTTATAAGGCCGTGAGCTGGCAGTGAATGCAAACACAACTCAGCCATATGGGCGGTAGGCCACACCTCTCCCTATTACGTGCCCAGCGGTGAGGCTGGTATCAAATTGTACTGCTTGCTGACAGAGGCACATGTGTGTGAACAACTAATAAATTCCGTCGGTGCTGAAATGTGCTTATTTTATGACTCTGATCGATGCTGTGTTCTGCATTTGATTCGCACATGGCAGACTCAACTGAAGTGAGATTATGGACAGTTATAACAAACACTTGGTTTCAGTGTGTTGAGAGAAAGGTGGATGAAGTAGATCATGAAATAATGTTGCTTAATATGTGCTGTTTATTGTATTAGCATATATACTTGTAATTACTAAATTACTAGCTATGAGTGTTGCAGTGTTTTTTAGCGACTGTGGTTAATTTTTATTATTCAGAGCATGTTTTTATTAATGCAGTCTTCTTTGCTGTTAACTGCGAGTGAAATGTTTTAGTCAGATACTTGCTGATGGGTGAAGCTTTGTTTTATCATCATTTTGACACATTATTGCTACAAAACTGCTGTGCAGAGATGGCAGACCTTCAGTGCGCATGGTTCTACTGAAAGGATTCGATAGCAGTGGATTCAAGTTCTTCACCAACTACAACAGTCGCAAAGGCAAAGATCTGGTTCGTCATTTAACTTACCAGTTACCACTGATATTTTGCTATGCTGTAATTACTTTGGTTGTTGCATGTGGATATCAGCATTGATAATTTATTGTAATGTTATGTCTGTCATTTAAACAGAAACAGTTACAGATGACTGGCTTTTCAGTTGAACATTTGATTTCAGTGATGATTGTATGGATAAGAAAGGGAAAGATTTATCAGATTATAGGAACTATTCTAAAAGTAATAAAAATTGATGGAGGTTAAGCTGGTTAAATTATAACCACTACAACTACAACAGAAACCGAAGTAATCTGGTGAAATGAAGAATCACTAATCGGTAAATTGGTGCTGCCTCCTGGTGAATCATAAATCACAACCTTAAGCATGTTACAGTCTACGAGGTAGCAATTGGTTGCCATTTACTACTGATACTGCATCACTTTATGCGGCCATCTATTGCTGTGCTTGCATCTTTACTTTCTCATTTGCCACTAATAATAACAATATTGATTCAAGTTTGTATGCTTATAGTTTATCGTTATGTTGGTGGCTGTTAGCTTCTGCTGTTTCGTCAGTTGATTCATTTCGTGTGTTTTGCAGGAAGAAAATCCGCATGCTTCCCTAATGTTCTTCTGGGAGCCTTTGACTAAAATGGTAAACCAGATTTTTTTGTAGCTGCCAGTGGAATTTTGATTTTGTTTTTGACCATCTATGGTGCAGTTGTCGTCAGTCTGTCTGTCGTCTGTCACGGATGTATTGTGGCAAAGCATAAGGTCTTACAGGAAACATTTTTACATGAATGATCAGCCACATGTTTTGAACCTAATCGTGCAAAATTTCAGCAATTTACTGCAAGGGAAACATTTTGAAATATGGGGTTGAATAGAGGGGATAGGAAAATATGCATTTTTCAATGGAAAACTGGCTATATGTTGGAAATGATGAGAACTATGGTCAAGGTTACTATTAGTCACTAATAGGAAGTGGCATATGCCCTTTCAGATGAAATGGGATAAAAATCATTGACCTTGGATGACCTTGAAGGTCAGTACTGCAACAAGAACTGTATAGCTGTAGCGTGTCTTCCCTAGCGACAGCTGGGCTTTGTTGTTTTCCACTTTCACTTAACATTGTGCTGCCACTTTAGGTTTGGCATCAGTGAGGTAATGTGTCCATTTGTAGGGACCAACCAAATTCACGGAAAAAAATGCATGATTTCACGGCTGAATTTTTAAAATGTGTCAAATTTCACGGAAAATTCACGGAAAGAGTTTCGCAAATTCACGGGCCCCACAGACGTTATTTCGAGGTGCTGCGCTATTGCAAACGAAGAAATTTAAGAACAACGAATATTTACTACACTAAGTCAAGACTCAAGACAGTCAATGTCAACTACTTAGTGCTGAAGTGCAACACGTAGCAAACAGCAACATTCGTACGAAAGCTGCTGAAAACACTCTGGAATTGTCATAAATTAAACTAAAAGCGCTAAAATTCACGAAAAATCACAGATTTCACAGAAATCGGCGTTTTTCACGGAAGAAGGGCAATTTCACGGAAAATGTCACGGCCGTGAAATCGTGAATTAAGTTGGTCCCTATCCATTTGTTATAAACTAAGCTTGTAAAAGTAGCTAGCTTACCCAGGTAAGTGTGGAAAAAACGATATACACTGTGGTCCATAAAAAACGTGCCACTTTTATTTTTTGAATAGCTTCGTGAAACATTGGCTGATTTTAATAATTTTTGGCACACGACATCAGGAAAGATCTTGACACAAATGACTGTAGTTCTGGCCACCTCTTTTTAATAATGTTGCTACGTTACCTTGTGAAATGCAAAAGTCATAGTTTGGCCATTTTCAACAATGATTTCATACATTAGCTCCGAAATGATTAACTGAAAAGTGACAAACATGATCAGCAACTATTGTATCTCAAAAAGTCACACGTGTCACAACACATCCTCTTTATTACAGCATGTGCTCAGAATGTCTTCCTCCAGCATGAATGCAAGCGGCAAACATTGACACCACTCGCAAACAGCAGGCTCAGCAACCTGCATTTCACAAGGTAGTGTAGCGACAGTATTAAAGTGAGGTGGCCAGAAGTAAAGGCCTTTGCGTCAAGTTTCTTCTTGATGTTGCAGGCCAAAAATTATTAAAATCGGCCAATGCTGCACGAAACTATACAAAAAATAAAAGTGGCACATTTTTTATGGACCACGGTGTACGTTTGTGCATGTAATGGCATTGTTCTGCATTCTGTAGAATTACCAGTGTGTTGTTTTTTGACAGACTTAAAGTGTGCAGCTTTTTTGTTTTAGTCATCTGCCTTGATTGTTTTAATGCTGTTGAGCACTCATAAGGAGGTTGTATCTGTAAAAATATGCTAGAATTTCGGGGACTGAACTCAACTTGCAGTCACATTTGGCTTTGTTTTTGTATCTTTATTTGTTGTGCTATGCTATTTTTGTTCTGACGACGTCATACCAGTGTTTGTCTGCTATTGCCTGCTGCTGCTGCTGTTGTTGTATTCTGCCAAGTTTTTGTTTTCCATCGGCATCATCTTGCCCTCTCCTGTGCCAGCTTCTTTAATTGTGAATAATCCATGTCCTCGTCACTTGTCTCCAGTAGCCAGCTCAGTAGCATTCCTTTTGGTCTTCCTCTTCCCTTCTTCCCTGGCAGTCGACCTTCCAACACTGTTCTCACCAAAGAACCATGATGCAACACATGTCCCAACCACCTCGTCTGTCTACTCCTCAGTGTATCCGTGAGTTCCCTTCTTGTTTCAACTGTTCTTAGCACTTCATCATTTTTTTGTGCTCCATCCAAGATATCTTCAACATGCGACATCAAATTCACATTTCAAATGCTACAGTCCTTTTTATATCACTCTCTTGCAATGTCCATGTTTCACTTCCATACAATGCTAGACAAAAATCCTCTGACTATGCGTTTTTTTCAGCTGGAGGCTAAGGGATCCACACGTGAGATCTCTCTTCTTGTTGAAAGCTTCCTTTGCCAATGCGATGCGACGTCTTACTTCACATTTGCATCCGCAGTTCTCGGTCACCATACTTCCAAGGTAGCAGAACTGTGTGACTGACTCCAGTCCTTTACCATTGACCACTATCTCAACACTCTCCCCTTCCTCCCTGGCATTCGCATAACCCTGGTCTTTTTCACATTACTTGTTATCTTTCCTAATCACGATATGTACCATTTACGTCTTAATAAATTATTGGTAACATTTGCTAGATAGGAAAGCCGGAGAGTAGTTTTGTGTGTTGCCCCCAATTGGTTGTATAGTATGATTCCTAATGTTTCGGTTGTTGACTGAGTGTTTGATGTGGTTTTGTGGCATAGGTTCGTGTGGAAGGCAGCGTGGAGAAATTATCAGAGGAGGAAGCCGTGAATTACTTCCAGTCACGTCCTCGGCTGAGTCAGTTCAGTGCTGCTGTGAGCAACCAAAGCAGCATTATTGCCAGCCGAGAGGTTGTATTATTAGGCCACCTGTATGTAGTATTGGGAGGCCTTATGTTTTCCCTTGTTTTTTCGACTTATTTATTTATTTTTTCTTTGTATTTATTTTTAGTAGCAGTGGTAGTTGTAGTAGTCATGGTGAGTGAGTGAGTGAGTAGGGTTTAACGTTTCACCTGTCACAGTGTAGGTCATTTCGGGGATGGGTAACAGTCATAGTATCCCACCGTGGTCAGCCACCTTGTCATGGTGGTGGGGCTTTGCACCAATGACCCGAAAGATTTCTAAAATCTGGAGGCGAGGAGCTAACTAAGAGCTGACCAAACCCATGAGAGCAGATTGCTACACGTTGCCAGTGCTTTTGTGCTGGTTTCGGCTTCACAGCCAACTACGGCTTTATAGCCGTTTATTTGTGGCTTTACAGCCGTCCATTTACGGCTTCACAGCCGTGTACAGCTTTATAGCCGTTACCTGTAACCTTGTGGTTACATTCGTGGATGCGCATTGGGCCGAGCTGATATGGCCTCAGCGCTGGGCAGGTGTAAGAGCCTGCCGACCCCGGAGGTACGGTAAGGAAGGTAAGGAACAGTCATAGTAGTAGTTGGCCGGAATTGATGCCGCTGTGAGAGAATATGACTATTGCTACACATCACATGGTAGCATGGTCTGTCTGCCTGTCGTCTATCCCATTCGTACACCCTGCTTAGAACTATCATTCGACAGATTTAGATGCTATTTATCGGATGCAGTTGTGGGGTGCAATCCGAGGACATATTCTCAGATAGGGATCCCCGATGGACCAATGGAATAGGAGATTTTGGGCTTTGAACCACCCCATCCCCATTGTCAGTTGATTCATTTACTGATCAGGGATTATGCATTTTACTAAATTACTTTGGTTCTCGTTGTAGTTGTAGTAGTTGTTAGAGTAGTGGTAGTAGTGGAAGTAGCGCTAACAGAAACTGTGGGGTGATCTCACTGCCATATTACTAATATTATTGATAATAATTAGGGCAAATGTGATTGTGATCATAATAATGTCGATACTAATAAACAACTATAATTGTTAGAATCGTTCGCAAAGTACTTACAGATCTCTCTTAATTTATTTTTATTTCTAAGCAAATGATATGTTTCTGGACACTGTTTCTTGCTAATTTGAACATCCTTTCAGGACAGTTGTTAGCATTCATATCACCCTTTCACAAAGTCTTCTTCTCTTCATTGCTTGTTGCCCTATTCATTCATTTTTGAGTTTACTAATTGCTTGAGTTTGGTGTGTCATTAGTCATTGTTGCATGTAATTAGGAGCTGGAAACAAAACGTCAGGAGTTGATGAAACAGTACCCCGATGAAACGCAGCTGATTCCCAAGCCGGCTTCCTGGTACGATGTAGCGTTAGTTACTTATTTACGCAGCCAAATAATGGCACTTGGTGCGTGATAGTGATGTACTAGCTCTTAATAGTCAGTACTATATTTCTTCACATTTTAATTAATTGTGGGTTTGTAATACTAATACAACAAATGAGCATTATGCAATAATTTGGAGCATCTGCATTTTACACTTTAGTGCGTTGACATAAACTGACTGAGGTGGACAATGAGTGTGCCTTACATATTTCTTGGCTATCTGTGTGCCAAAAATTATTAAATTTGGTGGAGATTTGACGACGTTCTGACAATAACAAATCCGGTCATTTTTTAGCACACCTTGTAGATAATACTCTCCTTGCCGTGGAATTAACTTTTGTCTATGATTTTGCAGTTATAACATGCCATTATTATTATGGCTTTTGATGCTTTGTTCTGCTTAGACTGTTTGTTTCTTCTTGATTTTTATGAGTCCTCCAGCCAGGAATGCTGTCATTTGCTTTTCCGTGTTAATTCTGTAATTATCTCCACCAAAGAGGTAATGTTTTTACCGGTTTTTGTTTGTTTGTTTGTCTGTCTATCTGTGTGTCAGCAAGATAACTCAAAAAGTTATGGACGGATCTTTCTGAAATTTTGAGGGTATGTCTGGAATTGAACAAACTACCAGTGATTCAATTTTGGGGGTGATCCGGCAGGAATTTTGGATTCTGGATCACTTTGAAATTTTCGTTAGCATGGGTCTTAAGGGAAAACGCCGTTGTCGCTATGGTGCTGGCACCTGGCGAACAACATGGCGTTGAATCAAGGTTTTTTTAGGTCACATAGAACTAGGTGAATGTAGAAAATGCAACTATAGTTTGAATTGCACTCAAAACTTCCGCTTGTTTAATTTCGTCGGACAAGCTGTGTCGGAACAACATGGCCTTGGCGGAGGTCTGCAGGCTATGACTGCTTTCTAGTTTGATATGTTGTTAAATTTTTGAAAATATGTCAGGGGTTGACAAGGCGTTTATTTACTGATCTACTGATGATTCAGCTGAGTTCTCGTCATAGTATTTTACAGTTTGCATGGACCAATTGGGCGTCCTTGATGTCTGATATTTCATCTAAGTAAGTAACACACACTGTCAAGTGTATATCGGTGTGGCACTGCTGTGTCCAGGGGTGGTTATTTGGTGCGTCCGACGTCGGTGGAGTTCTGGCAGGGTCAGTCCGATCGGCTGCACAATCGCATCGTCTTCCGTCGCCCTGATCCCGATGAAGTTATTGACCCCACAGTCACTCAACTGGGTGACGACGGCTGGGTTTATGAGAGGCTCTGTCCATAGATGCGCCTCTTTCAGTCCGTTAGTTTGGATTCTGTTTAGGAGTATTTTTCTAGATTGTTGCTGACACTCGGAAGAAGTTTATTGTTGTATCTGCCTACGTACCTATACGTTGAGTTGTAAATAATTCCATTTGCTGAACAGCGTTTGATTCCAGCCAGTTAAATCAACTTCTCCAAGGAGCTTGTGTTTTTGCACCGGTACGTCTTGTTTCTTTCAACAGTATCGTGATACTTGGAAAATGATAGATGAATTTTGTTTGTGAAAGTTTTGCCAGGGTTGTAATTCTTTGGACTGGTAAATAAATGATTAGTTTTCGGGGTGATATTTGGAGATTTAAGAATTTGTTTTTACTTTCTTCAGCATTGCAGTTCTAAGTGCCATGAATGTTTGCGAAGCAATTAACAACTAGTTAGTTTCATGGGACCAATAGTTAGTTCATTGAGGAAAAGCCATTGTGGGAAATCCCAGCGTGCTGTACACGCCAAATGCATGTGTTAGCATTTCACGAATGCTTTAATCTGATGCCTGGCGGCAACGTGATTTGGAAGGTCGTAGACGGGAAGTTCCAAGTTTCTAACGGACAGTTGAAAAATTTCAAACAGAGAAGATACGATTGCTCAGAATTTCAATTTTATCACCAAGTCTGCAATATGTGGGATTTTTTAGGCACAAAATTTGTATATTCAAAAAAAATTTGACAGAAAAAATGTTACAATGGGCTAAAATTTCATGGGCGAGGGCAGTTGTCTCCATGACACTTCTGATGATGTCATTACGTTATTAGTGATGTTCGCATCTGCACTGTACACATATGTCCATTCATTCTGTGTACATCTAAGGTTTATCAGAGTTTTCATTTTGCTTTGAGTATATTCGCAACTAAATGCTGAGAATGTCTGCACTTTTTCGTTTGAGATCGGTATGTGAAAGCCGAACCAGTCTTTGCTGTTTAGTTTTGCGTCACAATTTGCAAATTAACAGCAGAATTTAGTCAGTTAGTGATTTGTTGTTTAAAATAACTGATTTAAAAATATCGATCATTTGCTAGTTATGAGTTTGCTGTGCTGCATACACATCATGTGGAGCATATCATTTTTGCTTATCTTTGCAAAGCCAGGACATTTGAAATTGTTGTTTATCTATTTTCTCATATGCTAACAAATTTGCTCACTTTTTTCTAATTCTGACACTACTCAGTTACCTCCATAATCGCTTAGCGTCAGAATTTTGAATACTCAGAAAATATAATTTCCAACTTAGAAAATGAGAATGGATGCCCTCTAGTGACCATATTTTCCCAGTGAACGAACTTGCGTTATATGGCGATGCTACATGGATTCTGTTAAGCTAATGCTGTGCACAAATGGTGCACGTTGAAACAAATATGACATTATGAAAAAGTAGCTTTATTTAAGATAGTAGAAACTATCCAAGCATGTGTTGCTTGCATGGCAATGCACTGGACAGATGACCAACTGCTGCTCTTTACTGTTATCTTTGATTTATGAAGAACTGAAGCTAATTTTCACATTGAGCCAGCTGTTAAATTATTTACAGTATTTATTCTGTAGATATTCTAATATTCTCTGAAAAAAACTTGCTATTGATTTTTGTAAAATTCAGCAACCATAAATCACTTTCGGTTTGTCATTATATTTATTCTATAAATGTTATAATATTCTCTGAGTATTTGCCATTAATTTCTTGAAATTCAACAACCGCAAATCGCTGTCTGTCTACCATTAATGCACTTATGTACCCTGCATTGTTAGATAGCTTCTGTATGCTGTAGTTGTTTAAGATTAGACAGATTGTTACTATTGTGATAACAGTTATACATACTGTTAGTCATTCAGACTCATGTCTCTGTTATATTTGTTTGCTTGATGTTTGTGGTTTTGAGCAGAAGAAATGTGTTAGACATACGTAGCATGATAACGGAGATTGTTTTCTAGGAGAGAGAATTCTGTTAAAAGATAATTGTTCCCTGGATAATCGGCAGTTTAAACGCACTCCAGATGTGTGCTCACATACCGTGCATTTGCGTTAAATGTATCGTGTTTGTTGGCCATTGTAGGCTTGACCCATGTTAAGAATATATCTACCAGTAATTCATTTTATGACCATTGTATCGGCAACTAAACCTAGTTTTGCTTTTGTTAAGATTTGTAAGGTTTTTTTGTTGCTTTGTTTCTATGGTGGTTTTTTTGTGTTTTAGTAATAGTCGTCTTATTTGATGTTAAACGTCTTTAAAGTGGTCTTTTATTGTTTAGAATATTCAAGCTTGAATTATGCTGATAGAAATGTGGGTAAAATAATTATATCTATTATTTTTTTAATTTGTGGCTTTTTTCATGAATTTTTTACACAACTTGAAAATTGTGATTTGTCATAAGCTTGTCTTGCTAGTAACACACACCATGACTAGAGGTAAGACGTTAATTTGTAGTACTTTAATATTATTGTTCGGTGCTTTGATGCAAATAGCAGTTAGACACTGAATGGCCTATTTTGTGCTGATGTGCCATTAAGAAACTACTCACTCACTCAATTAGACATTGACCACGTCATAGTATAGGTGTCATATTATACGTCACAATAGCATATTGTTGCAATACAAGAGTCCTAATAATTTATTATCTTACGTTTGTTTTCAGTGTTATTGTGCATCCTAATAGGCTGCATTATGTCCGTTTGTCTGTTACGTACAGGTTCGAATGACTCTAAATATTTTATATAATAAGGCTTAGTGTTGGGCATTTCATTGTTCTTAATTTAAGTTCCGCAGACAGGTAGTTTAGTTACTTATGTTATTCAGCTTCTACAATTCAAATTGCTAATACACTGACAGTAAGTTACTTTTAAAAGTAAGTTCACATCGCATAATTCAGATTCAGACAACATTCATTGTTCGTCTTTAGTAAAAGCAGTTGTTCAAAGCGCCTGTCCGTAAGCCGATCTTACTAGCGCTGTGTGCACACAACTGAGTCAGATGAAAACAGCCTCTCAACTGCCACCAAAACCCACTTAGAAACAACTAACATATTATTAAGTTAACCCCGATGTCACCCTTAGCTAAAAATTTTATTTATACACACTTTCAAAGTACCAATACATTAGGAAAGTTGTACATGCATGATAAAGTGTAGACTCTTGGAATAATAGCATCAGGCTGCGCGGTAGCGCCAGCCCTGTTGTAAAGGTGACTAGCCATTTCAATGGGAAACTCCAAAATTTGACCCATCGTATTTTCCAAACCCCTTAATTTTTCCACACCAAAATTTGCACAGATGATTACGTCCAGCATATATCCTGATGTGCAAAATTTGGTGAAAATCCGTTTACGGGGGCTTCCCCACGAATACGTGAAATATAACGCTTGCGTGACTTTTTGTGCCTTCCCTTCCCTTTTTTTCTTGCCGTCCTCTACAGGAAAAACGACTGAACTGATTTTAACGCACGATG
>Ga0056128_1012021_pt1 | contig 10619 bp, 9 predicted proteins | sample WorMetLIZISLAND2_FD_71113 | JGI IMG/M metagenome (GOLD analysis project Ga0056128, IMG submission 71113) | Marine gutless worms symbiont microbial communities from Max Planck institute for Marine Microbiology, Germany - Olavius geniculatus... ... | reverse complement strand
TTTTTTTCAGGGCACATATTAGAGGCTTGCCCTTTGTGTCCTTTATCAGACCACATGCACTGCGTTATTGATTTTATGTTTGTAACTTTGTCTGGTATGAATTAAATGATTGATTGATTTCATTAGATTTTGAGTGTATTCTGCCCAGGTGATATCGCTCCAAAGCCAGCGATTTCGCCTATAACTACCAATTTCTCCGTAGCGTCTCTGACGTCTGTCTGTCTCTGTCGTTTGTTTGTCGTCTGTCACATTTTGTTTAAACCGCTAGACAAATCTACGTGTTATTTGACAGGTACACTTGCGGGGTCCAGCGACAAATTGTTTTAGGTGGAGTCTTTAATTAAATCTGTATAAGGTATACGAGGATGAGAAAAAATTCGAAGATCAAACCCCTGAAGAAAAAAACACGCTACACACGCTATTGGAAATTGCTGCTACCACCTAGAGCATAAAATCGAGGAGTTGCATGGACCGACGAAAGCAATTTCGCATTTTTCCAAATTACTTTAGACTTGTTTCCTGTAAGAAAGACGATGAAACTGATAATGATGATTGATGTGATGTTTGATGACATTACAGTACGCGGCACTACTAAGACTACCGGGTAAAATGTCGTACGAGTTGAAAATGTCAAGAATCAAAGAACTTGTTGACGCTATGCAGCTCAACGCATGCCTCGATACAAGTCAGTTTAACCGAATGTTATTTCGCCATAATACATTAAATGCTAAAGCTTTTCACAACAGTGCCCAGATTTAAGAAAACTCAGTATTCACCGAGATGACTTAAGTGATCTTGGACGAGAGTCCAGTTGACTTTATACAATATTCATTTAACAACGCGCTGTTGATATGTATAGAGATAACAAAGATGTCATGATAAAATGACACAGTGGTTTTTATCTTATGAATAATAATAATTAAGCACGACATTGAAAACGTTCGGAAAGTACCATACTGAGGTAAATGTCTGATATGCACTTATGGTTAGAAGTCTTTATTTTAAATCATGGTGGTTTTAAGATGCATTAAAAATTATTCAAAAAAGTTTATACAATTTTATATTTGAATTTTTCTACGTCGGTGATAAATTTATGACTTGAATCCGCAAAGCGAATGTTAGCGGGTAGCTGATTTGAGTGTTTTTTTGTTTTGACTTCGTGCATGTCAAGCGTTACTGTGTCAGAAATTCGCTCGAATGGTCAGCAATCTGTGTAAAATAGTAAAATAATAAGGGCTTATCATAGACAACCAACAGCAACTCAGCTACGCCAAATCTATCTGACAGCCCAATGATATAACAGAAGATAAATAAGTTACCCATGTTTAATGTTTTATGTAACTTTTTCGTATCTTAGGCCTGCATGTCATGGAATCTAATCAGCGAGCCATCAAAATCTGCGTAGTGAACGCGTACATTACGGCTTTTGTGGTACATGTTCGTATGCTGTTAGAGATGGGCAATGAGTACATGATCGGACTGTCTGGTGGCGAGAGAAAACGGGCGAGTATCGCCTGCGAATTGCTGACTTCGCCCCAGCTCGTTATATTGGATGTGAGTGTCGTCAGAATCTGGCCGATCCTCTTTGTGCACTCACTGCAGCTAGATCGTCGAAAACAATTAATGATTTCTGAATTCTACTGTAGTTATACAATATTAGATTTTATCAACTTTGCCGATGCACAAAATTATGTTTTTTTTCGTTTCTATCGCAAAGAACTCAAGAAGTTATAAACAGATGCAGATGAAATTAGTGCATGGTTTGGTTATGGGTTTATAGCCCAACGAAAAACTGATTAAGCCTAGATTTGTGACGGGGATTCAAATATTTTTGTGGATTGTGAATAATCATCGTAGATTTTTACAACCAGAAGACTTTAGTAGCTATGTTAAGTTTTCAGGTGGAAGCATCATTATCGGAAGCTGTTTGAGAGCTGAGATCGTTTTTACGGTGTTCAAATAAAAACACCCTATTCTCGCTTCTACAACTCACTCGAATTACAATAAATTTGAATGACATATAAGCCAATGTAGTCGAAGGATTACTGATTTCAAATATTTGAAAAAAAAATTTGGTTGCCTTTGCTATTTGAATATCTTGTAATCACAACTACTTTGTTTCCTAACGCTAAGGCGATCGTGGTTTGATGCCGCAGGAGCCTACATCTGGCCTGGACTCGGTTGCAGCGGCGAGCCTCATGGCAACGCTAAACGATTACGCCCAACTCGCAGACAAAACTGTCATCACTACGATACACCAGCCGGCGGCTGACGTCTTTCGCAAGTTTGCCAGCGTGTTACTATTAATTGAGGGACAGGTAACTAAACTACTGCATTGTAGTAGTATTAGTAGTAGTAGTAGTAGTAATGGCAGCAATGGAATTTGGGCTTTACTAAGCATCCGGTGACTAACTGAACGCGTCGGGTCTTAAATGGTTAAAAATAGCCGCAAATATATGCTAGAGTCCTATTTATTATGTCAGCAATAACGGTAAGTAATTGCTGTCTGTTAATTATGTTTGGCAGGTGGCGTACTTTGGGCGTCAAGAGAAAGTGATGGAGCATTTTGCCAGCGTCGACATGCACTGTCCGCCGCATTACAACCCCGCCGATTTTATCCGTACGATTTTATCTCCTTTTGCTTATTTATTTCGTAATTTTAACATCACTATTTAGTGACAAACGGCGAAATAGCAAACATAATCTAAAAAGTGACATTACCAACTGTCTTATCTCCAGTCAATGTGTTGCTGAATAATGTCACCTTTTGACGTGTCAGTAAACTCATGTCGTCGTTAGCACATTACTAATTATGTAGGCCTAAGTAAGTAATAAGGCAGCGTAATAAAAACATGGGTCCGGCTCGAATGCTTTTCCGGAATCAACTTCTGTGATAATGTTTTCTCTGCTCATGCAGTTAGCTGTTACTTTTTGGTATCTTAGGTGGTCGAATGCTCGGTTTTTACGCGTAAATATGATAGCTTGCAGTAAACACGAAGCTTGAACTGCAAAGTTTGGTTGTAATGGCTTGATATCGTAGCGTTTACTTACTCAAGGCGATGTCTGTTTTTCAGTTGAGAAAATAAAGTCTGGAGAAGAAAATGTGAAAAAGCTGGTTGCTGCTGCTGCTTCCAATGTAAAGTAAGCATAGAAAGTCTAACTTGCAAAATAACTTTAAAAATTGTTTTAAATCAAAAACAGCAGAAATAGTACAAAGATGTGGTATTATGTATTGTCACATCGACTAAATGTCAATATGTTACTGAATAATATCACTTTTTATAGAAATGGAAGATTTGCGCTAATCTTCAAAAGTTTAATATAAAAAACAAAATGTTACTTAAACAGAACAGCGACAAATATTTTTAAAAATTTTTTATTGTCGATTAAACATTATATTACATCATATTTATAATTTGTAGTGTTTCTATTACATAATAAAAGCGTAGATCATTGGTGCATTAGGCTACATAGACAGTGATCGCCTTCTTTTGAAGTCACAAGTATAAAAAACAAGTCACCTACAACTGATGTCATACTTTTGACCTACCGGTAGTCATTACGTGTAGAAAACTAGTATTTCAACCAACTGAAAAATTCTCAGCGATTGACTAATTGGCAGTGATGATTGTGTTGAGATACAATTCTGCTCGATCGTACGACGAAGAGGCACAAGCGCGATCTACTCCCACTGTAGAAAAAGTGTATCCATCTTTCGATCAGCCTCTGCAGTACGGAACATTCGGTTAGTGATAATAGTTGCTGCAATCCAAGGCCGTAGGCAGAATTTTTGCTCCGGGATAGGGGGTTTCACCTTTCCCTTCCTTTTCCCTTTTTCCCTTTCCCTTTTTCTCTCTCTTTTTCTTTTTTTCCTTTAGACGTAAGACCCCTCAAATCCAGCTAGAAGGTTTGGGGAGCCTTGTGAGCTCCCCCAGCGAGGTTTGGGGAGGAGCCTTAAATTTGGTGCATTTTAGCCTAAAAATATGACATTTGGTGGCAACAATTTCAATTTTTTCTCAGAATCAACTGAACAAATTTAGTGCATGCAGTTTAAACAATAAAGGCAAACAAGGGCGACGAAACAAATTTAAAAGGGTAGGTACAAATAATCTGCGGAAAAGTGAGCAGAAAAAATTTAGAATTATTGTATGCAGAACTGTCACATCAACTTTAAAATTCCCAACGTTTCGGGGTGGGGTTCGAACCCGTTAACTCCCTCCCCTTTAAATATGACCTTGCTGCCATCCAAAACTACTTCTTGGAGGTTGGCTACTCCGTTATGTCTCAAAAAGTGGTTGTTTGTTTGGCTTAGGTTGTGGATGTATAAAGCACAGTAGCCTATAATAAGCTTTGCAAAAAACGTCCCGGGTTTCACTTAGCATGTAAACCTCTAAGGACAAAACACTTGCAAACATGTTTTAGTCATACAGAAGTGCACCATAATGTCACTGAGATTTTTTTCAAAATTGGTTTTCAGCCCGAAATGTTGGATTTTTTGAACGACATTTTCTATAAAAAAGAACATTCACACTTTTCGACAACTTTTCCAACAGCTTAAAAGTGGGGGCTAGGCTATTGCCCTTTGCCATGACGACACTATAAACAAACGCCGACACGTAAACATAGGCGGATCCAGGAGTTGAAGTTGGGGGGCCAAGGTCGAGCGCCGAAGGCGCGATCCGAGTCGTGGCGCCGAAGGCGGAAGGGTGGTGGGGTGTGTGGAGGGGTTGTCCCCCTGCCCAGAAGGGATGGGTCTAAAATTTTTTTTAGATCTTAAAGTCAAACTGGCGTATTTTCGTGGACTCTGTGCTAGATTTTGTTTTTCATTTAATTTCGTTTTTTTCTATGACCATAACAGTATAGAAATACAGCAGTGATACAAGGACTGCCATGGAGAATGATTTGCATGCGATAAAAAGCGTTATTCAAGGGCGTCTATCCTCTTAAGTCCTTGGAGCAATCCCCCCAAACTCAAGGTGACGGGGAGGGGAATGAGGAGAAAGTATCCCTCTCCCCAGCCGACTAGGGACTCTGAAGGAGCGTCATAAGTCCCGGCGAAAAGCCGAATTTGGTGCATTCTTATCATCACAGAACTTTTCTGGTTGCAAGATGTCGTAAATGTTATAAAAATGCAAACTAATAATAATATCCAACCTACTCCCTAATTTTCTAAAAAAAACTTTTCCTGGTTTTTCTTGTAGCATTTACTTCAATTAGTTTTATATGGTTTAAACTCCCCTGGCGTTATTGATTGTTTATTGTTACTTACTTTTACGTAGGCATAGCCAGAAATTGGAGTCACAAAAAGCGAACTAACCCCCAAGGGCCAAAAATTGAGGCCGAAAGCCGAAAACAAAGGTGGACTTTGGTGACAAGCCTGTCTTTGGATCGCAGCCCCGGAAGCAAACGGTTTTTTGGGCATGAAAACCCCCTAAAATGAATACGTTGAGTATAAATTTTATTAGTTTTACTGCAGAAATGCACTGCATATGCTAGGCAAAAAAGGCGACTATGGCATTTTGGGGGCCATGGCCCCTTTGCCCTTCCCTAAATCCGCCTATGCACGTAAACCGCTGTATACGGCAATGTACAGATGTGGAGACAAAGACGCTACAGCGAGTAGACGTGGACAAATACGTTGATCCTGACGCCGATTTCCAGACCGGATGGTGGCTGCAATACACGACCCTCACCAGTCGTAACTGCAAGCGCCAGAAACGACGCTACTTCTCGCGACTGCTGTATGGTCAGATGCTCTTCATATCGCTTGCTGGCAGCCTTGTCTGGTTCAACATGCCGCGAACTGAGGAGACGGCTCGAGATCGACTCGGAATGGTAACTTCATTATGCCATTGTGCCAACGCAGATAACAGTGCAATGAAGCAGTGACGTCAACGGAACAACGCATGGACGTCGAAACTCGGGAGCCACAGAGGGGCCCGGGGTAGCATTCTCACAGGGCTCCACTCGGGAAAAATTTGAATTTTACTTTTTACTTTTACTTTTTAAAATGGCGCAATCTGGTATACTTTATACTTTTCAATGACGGCGGGGCCTCTATACGTCGCGGGACCCGGGATAACTTACCCCTTCACTACCCCTCTCCTCCCGCTCGACCGGCCTGGAACAACCAAAGGGGGAAACTGGTCTCGCAGTTGTTCTAAATAACAAAACCAAAAATGACACACACAACACGAACGTACCCGTACACAATAATATAGCTGTTAGTTAAGTAACAAGTTTTATGTGAATGCAGGTGCAAAATAAAGACATACTTTTCATCGACATCGCTAGGCTACTCAGTGCCAGCGTTAGGGAGTTGGAGGTCCTAAATACAAGTGTGAGACCCCTGCCGGAGGTCTGGGGCGGAGCCCCCAGCGGGATCACACTTTCGTTCATTGACGTTCATTGAAAGTAGCAAATTTGGGCACTTTAAAAAAAATTTGAAACGCAAAAAAATCAGATACAATTTGTGTTGTCTTTTTAAAAAAATGACGTGTATAAGCCGCAATACGTCACAGATTACTTACTGTATAGTAACGAAAAATAATAAACTTGTCCACTTTGGGTAAGCTTTCTACATGTTTATTCATTTGATATTCATTTTATATTTTAAACCTATGTTTAAAAAAACTAAAAAAAATTTTTACACGTAGTGTGAGGCCCCCGGCTGGGGGTACGGGGCCCTTCCGCCGGCTTCGAGGCTACTCAACGTCCGCTAAACAAGATCGGTCACTTTGGGGAACAGCAGTGTCCATTATTCTACAGCTTGAAGCCTATCACTAAGTGCACGATACTTTGTTGTTTTTTGCTGTGTTTCATGTGCTGTCGTGAAGTTGGGCTTCTCGATCGGCTTGACTGGAATGCCAAGTGCGTTTTGGTCACTTACCGCATGTGAGTAGGCCTACGCCACGACTTATCTGCCCCCTGTACTGTAGCGGTGTAGCCAGTAAAGTTATAAAGTGAAAAATGTGTCGGTACAGTGCTAACTTATTATGCGGCCGTCGACCCATAGCGGCGTCACCCAAACTTTAACCTTGATTTTTGACCTCACACCAATTTTTTTTCGCAGTTTTGTCACTGAGCTAAGCACCCGAACGGAAGAGACTGATGAACGAAGACGGACGGGCAACCTGTAACGAGGCTTATTCGGATGACTGCATAATATGACAAAATATAATTTTTAGATAAATCAGTTTTCAGTGCTTGTCACACTGTCCAACATGTAATACCATAAGCCTACTGTGTTAAATTTTGATGGGCAGTTGATGTAAGAGCAGAACTCAGCAGATTCAAATTCAAATGCATGTTGTGCTGCTAGCTCTTGCCTGCCGTATGCGACACACTCTTCCCTTTTTCTTACGTGTAGAGTTTACGTAATCTATTATGGCAAAACGATGGGTAAATATAAAGGCTGACCAATTGAAATGTTGCTAGTTTCTATTACCAAAATTAAAACAAGTAATTTGAGCAAAGCTCATGAGACGCGCGGCAGCAGTTCTTGTTCGCACGTTGTCTTGGTCTATCTCCAGCAATTTCGACGCAATCCACCCTTGAAGTGTGCACTGCAGCGAAACTCGCAAAAAACACTAAAACCCCCTATTTTGAGGGTTCAAAGTCATTCAAGGTCATCGAAGTTAATACCGCTAAAAATGTTCGTCACCAATGTTTGTTATGATAAGCAGCATGTCTATGCATATCTGCAACTGTTTTCACGTTAGACGAGGCAATAATCGGTAAAATAACCACTTTTTAAAAAGGTATCCCTTTTTGACACTCGCGTGCGCAGGCCTTGTTGAACCTAAGGAGATTACTAAAATCTACGTTTGACGCTGAAATTTTATACGCAAGACCTTTTGTTCTATCTCTAGCCGATTCGACGCAGTTTACTTTTGAATTTTGTGTCGCAGCGGGAAATCGCGAAAAATTCACTAAAACCCTTATTTTCGGGGTACAAGATCGTTTAAAATCATCGAGGTAGATACCCCAAAAAAGCTTGTCATCAGTGCTTGTTATGATAAGCAGCATGTCTATGCATATCCGCAACTGTTTTCACGCTAAACGAGCCAATATCAGTAAAATTTGAGAGGTACCCCTCTTTGACGCTCGCGTGCACAGGCCTCTTTATACCTAGGGGGTCGGGACTTGAACTGCTAAAATTTATGTTCGATGCTAAAAATTTTATATTGCAGGTTGTCAGGGTCTGTCTTTAGCCACTTCGTTGCAATTCACTCTTGAAATGTGCGCTGCAGCCAAAAATTGCGAAAAATTCGTCAAAAACTTATTTTGGGGTTCGAGGTCGTTCTAGGTCATCAATATCGATAAATCTAAAAAACCCTTGACCAACGTTTGTTACGATAAGCAACGTGTTTGTAGCTGTCTGCAACTGTTTTCGCACAAGACGAGCCAATAGCGGTAAAATAACGTCTTTTTAAAAGGGGTATCCTTCTTTGACGCCCTCGTTCGAGGAGAACCCCCGCACACAAGGGCATGAAACTTTGTCACCAAAACTAGAGTCTTTGGGACAGCCAACAGTGAAGATTTCGTGATTCTAGTTTACACCGTTTTGATACAGATCTAGAGTGTGACAGACGGACAAACGGACACTTCGACGATGGCTAAGACGCGCGAAGCATTGCTGTCGCGCGTAATATACCATGATTAGAATGTAAACTATATTCCGAGTGTGTTTTCGTTTTGTGATTACTGTTTAGTGGCGGACTTTGAGTACGTGGTTAGACGCGAGCGAATGGCCGGAATTTATCGTCTTAGCGCCTATTTCCTGGCGGTGCTTACCACGGAAATTCCGGTCATCATCATCCAGGCTATAGTGGTGGTTGTGGTACCTTACTGGACGACGAATATGCCCGCTGATGCACGCATCTTCTTCCTGGTTTTCTCTACTGTTCTGATTTTCAGTTTTGCTTGTCAGGTATGTGAATTCATTGTTGTCAATGGTCAAAATACGACTTCTGCATTTCACAAGGTAGTGTAGTGACAACCTTAGGGCAAGGTAGCCAAAACTGCAGTCATTTACATTAAGTTTGTTTTTAATGTCGCATGCCAAAGATTATTAAAATCGGCCAATGTTTCACGGAGCTATTGAAAAAATAAAAGTGGCACGTTTATATGGACCGCGGTGTCGAGGGTAATACTGTTTTTGCATAGTTCATCTGCCAACGGCAATGACAAAGAATATTTAACTGCTGTATTTAAATACTGATTTCAGTCATGTAAAGAATTTCTTTCGGAACATTTTGCTGAAAACCGCATGACTCTATGACGTACGGTTGCAAAATTATGGTGTCATTAACTTTGTGCCGTTTTTTGGACCACCCTGTAGTTGTAGGCCTATAGCTTACATATTTTAATGTAGTAGTAAAGCCTAGGTATATATAATCAGCTAGCGTCGTTGGTCGCTTCAAGAAAGCTACTCTATTTTACGTTAAACCTGGTCACTACTGAGATGAGTGACATTAAGCATTTCGCGGATAGTAGCTGGTTTAATGAATTATTTTAACCATCGTCAATCTAGCAGTTGTGTTGGCCATATTTGATACGGTTTACGCGGTAGCGACGACAATATTGTTTTTAACATCGTAGCTACCGTAAGTTTCTTTTTAGGCGCGAAAGCAGCTACTGCTTTCAGCGCGTCTTAGCCATCGCAATTCTGTCCGTCTGTCTGTCTCTCCGTCTATCTGTCTGTCTGTCACACGGGTGGATTAGTCAAAAACGGTGCAAGCTAGAATCACTAAATCTTTACTATCGGCTGCCTGGAAGACTCTAGTTTCAGTAACCGTAAAGCTTTTCCATAAATTCGAAGGGGGTCACCCCGAACGAGGGCCCTAAGTGAGAGAGGGGTGGGCAAAATTTGCGATTTTTGGCAAATAACTCGCTGTATTTCAGTAACGGTGCGAGATAAGGTTTAGGTTACTATTAATCACACAATAGAAAGTCGTATACTGGCTTTCGATTGGCGCCGAATTCAATGATTTTGAATGACCTTGAACGCCAAAATAGGGAGTTTTTTTGAATTTTGGGCGATTTCGGGCTGCGACACAAGTCTGTATCATTCACAGGGTGGCGCCACGGTACTATCATTATCTGCACTTCGGCATGACTGTAATAAAGGTATTGTATTTTATCACAAATTCCCGCAAATCTAACTCAAACAGCGACAGATTTTCGTTGTACGATTTCGTTGTATTGTGAGCGCAGTAATTTATTATTTAATACATTTCTGGTGCGTAATTTGTGACATTTTGTTCGGTGGTTCTACCATCTCGGGTATCGGTTTACAACGCCTAGCACTATAACGCTGATTGATTGCATTGATTGAGTTGTTATATTTTTACGCGCGAAAGCAGTTACTGCTTTCATCGCGTCTTAGCCATCGCAATTCTGTCCGTCCGTCTGTCTGTCTGTCCGTCCGTCCGTCACACGGGCGGATCAGTCAAAAGCGGTGCAAGCTAGGATTACCAAATTTTAACCGTCGGCTGCACGGAACTATCGTTATGCGATCCAGATAGAGAATTTGGTATTTGTATATTAACTTAGCGTGAACACCCCAATTTTTAGCTAAACTACTGAACCGGAACTGCTATAGGCTTTCGCGCGTC
>Ga0056128_1012019_pt1 | contig 10620 bp, 5 predicted proteins | sample WorMetLIZISLAND2_FD_71113 | JGI IMG/M metagenome (GOLD analysis project Ga0056128, IMG submission 71113) | Marine gutless worms symbiont microbial communities from Max Planck institute for Marine Microbiology, Germany - Olavius geniculatus... ... | reverse complement strand
AGTTAGCGTGACAGATAATGTAAACAAGCTCCAACGAAGCGCGCCACTGTTGTCAAGGCCAAGGTCGCACAAGGTGGTGCTCGACTCTGCATGCTCGGATACGAAGGCGTGACAAAGTATGCTAATTGTATCTCACGATGTATGAAATGTACAAATACGGCCCGGCATATGGGCAGGCCCGTCGAGAGGGTGGGGTAGGGGGTAAGCTGCGACGTTTGGGGCCCCGCCGTCGGCCAGAAATATAAAGTACGCCAGAATGTACCATTTTAAAAAGAAAAATTCGAAAAAAATTTCTCCAGTGGGGGTCTCATAAAAATGGTTGAGGGCACCGCGAGAATGTTTCCCCGGGCTTCGCTATGGCTCTCGACGGACCTGGGCACTGCCAGGTAACGACTTTGGGCAAGTTGTTAACATTATTTGGTACCGGCCAAAGGGCGGTGACGCAACACGGCTGGGAAGGTAACCGCAGGTCTGGCGTCACACTGACCATGTGTCACGGACTCAGTGGTCTATCCATCCCCGGGCTCGAGTAGGAGTATGGCACCTTCATTTTTACCATCACATCTCACACATGTACTTAGGCTACACGAAGTCCTTCCTGGCCAAAAGACGCACAGGGGAGCACTGATCTCCATTTTGTTTGCCTCAGCCAGACAAAAGTTTACACTACGAGACCACAGATGCAGGGCTAGTGCATCGTGGAGTGTGTCGGTTTAAGCCCCAGCTTTTGCGGGTACCCACTGAGCCTATCCATGGGGGACTGCCAGGCTGAGTTGACCCGAGTGGCTGGTTACATGCTTATGATGATATACCCATCTGCCAATGGTCACCCATCAAAGTACTATATACCTGGGCTCTTTGATAACTTCGTCAATGCATTAAAAACGTCGCAGAGAAGTTAAACTGCAGAGTTATTAAACAAGAGAGCCCAGCTGTCGCTAAGGAAGACGAGCTACAGCCATACAGTTCTTGTTGCAGTACTGACGTACCTTCAAGGTCATCCAAGGTCGATGACTTTCATTTCTTCTAAAAGAGTGTAAGCCATTTCCTATTAGTGATTAATAGTAACCTTTGCAAGATATGGCCAGTTTTCTGCTGAAAATGCATATTTTTCCTAGCCCATCCATTCAACCCAAATATGACAATGTTATGCTTGCACTAGATAGCTGAAATTCTGCACACTTGGCTAATTACTCATGTAAAAAATTTTCCCCTACGACCTACCGTTTAGCCACATTACATCCGTTACAGATGGACAAACAGACGTACAGACGGACGACACATCGTGCCAATAACACCCTACAGCATAGCTATAATGCATCAAAAAGTTCATACCGGCTTAAAAATTTTAAAATTTGCCGAAAATTTCCAGCACAAATTTCCCAACTCACAACCCAAAGTAAAAGAAAACAAGAACATGCAAAACCTTCAGTACGAATAAATTCAAAACTGCAAAGTAATGTACAAATCTATTGTCTGGCAAACAGCATCAATAAACAACTGGAAATTAAATCAACTGTTAAAATACAAGCCGACAGAAGTAACTATAAGCTGCTAAGTGATTAAATTAATGCAGTAACAAAATGCACGGAAATAAAGAACGTACAGTGCACATTAATCACAGTTCATACGTCTTGGAAACTTAGCTCTTAATTTTGTAACAGTGACAGAATTCACAAAAAGGCAATTTATCAAACTACATACCAGACAGTAAAAATGACAATAGAATGATGGAAGTTGCACCGGCACTATCTCAACAATTGCTAAAATCTGTTACTACTATTACGGTTTTACCATTATTAGAACAACTAGCATTCCTTTGTTGTTGTATAAGCAGCTATATTTTTCAAGATTTACTGCGTATACTGTCGAGTTGACATTAACGATTAAGAAGAGCCAGCGCAGGATATTTCACATGTCAAAAAGAATATTGTCGACAAATGGTGCCAAAATGCTAACTGCTTCAACATTACTCATATTCTGTCTTAAATAACAATAATACTGTTCACAACAGGTACAACATTATTAAAACACAAAAATATACACTTTCGTCATCAAATCAGAAAAAAACAACTAAAAAAACATCAATAACATGTTAAGTAGAGCTGTCAAATTAACGTGTTAATGCATTAATAAACGCACATTTAAAAAATTAACGTAAATGCTTAAATTTATTTCATTTACTAAATTCTGCGAAGTAGTTCCAATATTCCGTTAAACTGCGCTTATTTCACAATCGAATGAATTCAAGAAACTGAACTCAACGGATACATCAGTTATTGTAGCAAAATACGTTTCTATTTGCTTTCGAACTTTCTATATTCTACAGGTCAGCCTCCCAAACGTTGTGGGCTAGGGGCAACTCCTCGCCCCTGCTCTCGTTTTTGACAAGCCTGGGTGCTTTAATAACAATGTGTTAAAAAATTAACACAGCTTTGACAGCTCTGTTGTTAAGATGTTTACCTCATTAATAACAATATGACACATTTTGTGCGAAACAGTGTCGATTTAGTGCTGAAGCAACACACACACACACAGTAGCCAAGACGGCAGCCAATGATAATGATCCTGGATGCATTTATATTGATTACATTACAGTTACTGCAATAACAACAGAGTGCGTTCCAACCAAGCTGTAGCATGGGTAATATAATAGCCTGGGTAATCTCTTGGGCCTAAAAATCCTATGTTTCCAGCTGCAGTCTGGTGAAAAAGTAGGAACAAAGGGTGGATTTTCAAAATAATTCTTTTATTTCATGACGTACTGTGTAATATTGCACAAGAACCCATAAAACCAAACTGACACGCCGAATATTACCCATGAAAACTAAAGTTAACATACTGCAGCATAAAAAATCAGACACAGACAGTTTTTTTTCAAATGAAACTTTAAAAGAAAATCAAAAACTGCTGCAAAAATACTTTCAATGGCCTAATAAAGATTTCTAGGCATGAGCGAAACCCGGAAACACGGGATTTTTTAAGCATTACTAAAACACAATATAATTTAAATGAATCTCCCCAGTTGCTAGCAACGAGCTACATATAATCAAACAGAAAAAAACAAAGCAGAAAAAAGCTGAAAGAAGAAAATACACCAAGCGCTATGACCTGACAAATTCACGACCAACAATGACACTTTACGTCACAGTTATTAAAATCACAGCATTAAGACACGACATTAACTTATAATCAGGCAACTAAATATAAACATCCTGTAGACAATTAGATCTTGTGTCATCACAAAACCATAAACACAGCACAGGACAATGGTAATGTCACGATCGTACGAAACAGAAACAAAGCAGCAGAAACTAAACAAAACATTCAAACACACATAAGCACACGTAGACACACCCTGTTACACACAGCTTAAATACACTTAACCAATATGTGTACACCAGCGTGTATATACATAACCATAAAATATACACTGTACTGTACACTCTATCAGCACTGCCATACTATCTACACTGTACACAATACACAGATGAATGGCAGAACTTACCACAAACAATAGTCATCTGTAGTTGATAAAGTACAAACTGCTTCAGATTAGTAGTTATTTACTGGTAGTTAGCTCATGAAAAGTTGTTTAACTACCATGACTTCAAGATGCCTGAATTATAACTGTGTAAGATATAGCATTAGCAATTGTACTATTATTATTAGGTCAGTAATCTCTTCATATATCTGTCACATTCAAAGTAACTTTATAAGCCACTCGTAAAGGCAGCTATCTGCATTGCTGTCTTTTCTATTTCTACACAGTCATTGACTATTTTTTTATACTTTTATGCTTTAAACCAGATACGCAAATAAGAACAAAGTAACAGTCAGACAGGCTAAAGCTGACAACTGCAGTAACTTAACCCTCACTGATTTGTATTACAGCGACTGACTGATTAGACATCAAATTTAAGTACACACATCACACAGATAAATTCCAGAATAAAGTTCTCATAAGTGTCTGTATATGCTGCAATTTTATGCAATTGCGATTTATGTACAAAAAAAAACAAAAAAAAAAATAAAATGAAAGACAAAAGTGGCCTGCTTGGAGGTGTAACCAAGACTTGAAAACAATCAAAAGTAAGCACAGAAAATTACAGTTATATGACAAGAATATTGGATGGTCAGAAAGGTTTGCAACTAATTCAAATCAGAAACAAATAAAATCTAAAACTACAGAAAAAGGTCAGCATTGGCAGAATGCTGCAAACATTAACCATCTGGCACAACAGCATCATTATCACGATCGATTATAAAACTAAAGTAAGAATACCGAGGCACCACAGAGGCAAATGAGTACTATATGAAATCAGTTGAGCAAGACCCGCCTGCAGTGCGTTAGCAAGCTACACTTCCCTGAAAACACAGAATCATAGTCAAGATTATCCAAATAAAGACGCAGCATGCACGACACTGACTAGTTGCTCTGTTACAACGGCACCGTAACCATCTTCACATCTCATCAGCAGAATCACATCAATGCCAACTAAGCTACTCATCACGTCAGACAGCAAGCAATAGAAGAACAAATGGCCGTTAACGCTACTCCACCTAAACTGTATACCAATGACCACTGAGTACTGCCAGATCTCGATTTGTAAAGCTACGTTCTGCAACAGAGATGCACTGCACTTTGGGGAAACTATGTTTGGTGGCTTATCGTTGTACTCTGTTGTTGCTAATAGGCCACATTATCGGTTTTGCTTGTCCATCTGTCTGTCTGTCCGTCCTAATTCAGAGTGAGTGAGTGAGTGAGTGAGTAGGGTTTAACGTCCCGCCCAACAAAGTATAGGTCATTTCGGGGACGGCCTTTCCAGGCAAATCTAAGCATTTTCCACACAGATATAACAGAAAACGTGAGTGGGTGTTTTCTCTAAACACAGTGTATTTTTTCCAGTTTGGATTGTTGACGTTAACCTTATACACTGCTGACCTTATGGACATCATATCAGGACTATAACAATATACACAGATTCTGCTGGCAACATAAGGTTACAGCAGTTCATGACAGAAATGGTACTGACTACCATGAACACCAGCAATTAGCTCCGACGGAGCCAGCATGATGTGCTTTCGTCAAACTTTGTCAACGTCAACAGTGTCGCGCCAGTTGGAGGAGGCAAAATTTCTGTCCAAAAATGCAAAACATGGGGCTAAATATGGGATAATTTTGAGGCAAAAGTAAAATTTTAAGCACTCATAATCTCTTCTATCAGTAATTTGGAAATTCCTGGCCACCAATCAACAAAGTCTAGAACTCTCCAATATAGTATTTAATCCACTGCCAGCTATCAGCTGCTTAGTACACATTGTTCTTGCTACTCTGCAGAATTCATCTCCCTGACTTTAACCTGACTTTACAGAACAAAATGAATAGTTTTCCCTGACTAATCTGTTCAGGAGAAATACCAATGCTGGTTTTCAATTGCTTGCAATCACACTGAAAACAAGGGTGGCGGAACAAATTTAAAAGTGGAGGTGAAAATAATCTGCAAACGAAGCGAGCAGGAAAAGTTTAAATCATTGTACGCAATCTGTGTACAACAGTTCAATTTTTTTTCTGCATCTTTGTTAACTTTTGCACCCTGGTACTTTTAAATTCCCCGACTTCCCCTGACCATAGAAACCACGGACATCTGATCACTGCATATTTTCCGTACACAGCCAGATGGCGTGAAACTCTCTACTCAAAACATCTATGAAACCATCACAGTACTAACAGCATCGAAACTTCATTAAAGGCATTTTTCAGAGCACAGTTACAGCATGTATCCATAGGCTTTACAGAAATGACAAATTATTAAAACTAATCTTAACATTAAATTATATGAAGCACAGTTTGCATACAAAACTAAATTATTTAAATAGACCATATGCACACTATACAGTAAATCAGCAACATTTCCGACATAAACAACATGATCAACAGGCTGACGAATGGCAGCTGCTGTAAGACAACGAATGGAAACTAAATGACATGGAAACATGTCAACCTTGACAAGTTTTGACAAATGAATCAACAGTGTCAGTCTGAACATTCAAGTGATAGCAAACATTCTCTCTACTAACTGTGACCCAGTACACTGTCATATTCCAAAACCAGCTGCGTCATGGATCAAACAACTAGGCTGGGAAAATTTGGGATTTTTCCGACAAAGTATATCATCGATGCTCAAAATTTCAATTTTGGCCTTAAAATTCCCCCAAAATGGTGGGTCTTTAGCCCCAAAGTCTGCATTATTTGACCAAAATTTTACGACAGAAAAAATTTTTCTGATAGCGAAAAATTTATGGTGAGCAACTGGCCCTCTCTTCTCCCCTCTGCCACGACGCCACTGTCATAACATTACTACCTTTAATCACTCAGCTGCAACGTCACAAAGCACACATATCCCTGACTCTGGCATGCAGCAACAACTGGGTTCACAGTTCCTGTCTTCTGCAGTTCTCTTGACTAGTCCGACATCGCCTAATCACCATTCAGCACCTTCCTGTTTCCTCATAATTCTGCTCACTCCAATGCCAGTGCATTGCCAGACCAACCATCGCTACTCACTGCCACTACTCGAGCCTTCGTCAAAGCCATCCAAAGGTCCAGCAGAACCCTCGTCGGGAGTCGGCAAGAGACCCTGACGCATGGCGTGTTCTACAAGCGCTACATGGCAGAAGACATACTGGTCTGGCATCTGAATGCTGAATGCACGCTGCGAGCGGACGCGCCGAACGGTCGCCGCGACGTCTACACGACCAGTGTCGGCCAGACGACGAGTGTTAATGTCCATTGTTATGAATGTGCCTGCAACATCAAGCAAGCAATATGATGTTGGTGGCGTGGTGTAGCATAGCAGTAACGCATTTCGTCCGATAAACGAAGTTATTCTCCGCCAAGCTGGGTTAGTACTTGGATGAGTGACTGCCTACAGGCAGGTGAACCATCTCGGTATGTAATCAGCCATCTAAGTCAACTCAGCCTTCCATCCCTCCAGGGTAGGTAAATCGATTACCGGCCTATCTGGCTGGGGTTAAAGCAGGGTGTGTTCACCAGTGTCGGGTGGCAAATAATACTGTGTGATCCCAAGCGGCAGGTGACGCTCCGTAGCTCTGGAATGACTTCCATTAGAAGTTGGGGGTTGGGCCATCGAACGCTGTAAACGACATTTTTCCTTAACCGATTCCCGTTGCCATGGCAACAAAATTTGGGACAAAATGGGCTATAACTCGGCTTCTGTAAAAGATATGTCTTGGATCTTTAGTTGCAGTTGTAGCAGTAGCAATACTGTAGTAGTAGTAGTTGTAGTAATATTGGCGTTTAGTGTGCGCGGAGTATACATTAGATTGGTTACAATCCAAAGTATTTCTTCTAACTTTTAATACTGACAAGAAACTAGCCAAATCTGAGGTACAAAAACTGAAGCAGGACACTAACATGGTTATAACACCAGGTTATAAAAATGTTTTGAGTTGGCAACGAAAACAGCATATGGGGGAACAACTGCTAATGTTAAAAGGCAGAGTATTCCAAACAGTAAGAGCAACTACTACAAAACTACGAAAACTGAAATGAATCACCACCATCATCGTCACCATGAGTTATCAGTTGAAGTCAGAATACAAATTAATATGACATCAAGTTACAAAATTACACAGCAATATGGCAGTATATGTACTCCGATAAAGAAAACTGAATACAAATAAATTATTCACTGCTGAAGTGCTCTGTTGTTTGGCACATATAAACTTGCTATCGATGCCGATTCATATACATTGTGATCCATTTTCCAAGAAAAGTTTTTTAAAAAATCCCCACAATTTTCTGGTTCCCAAAAGATTCTTCTTTGCCACTTGTTCGTAACCTGCATAACTTATAAGGACAGGCCAAAACTTCTGTACTCCAGCTAAATTGTAATACATGGCACTATATAAACTGATTTATGGATCTGAGCAACATTCTTGAACCTTCATGCTAAATCTTCCTCAGATATACTTCAACCGATATCACTGATTTCCATCATTACAGATTGTTGGACCAGTTGGCATGGATCAGCCAAAATGTTTGATAATTACTCCAGTAGATCGGTAACACAAAGTAATATAAAATCTGTATTGTATTAACTTGAACAGTATTTTTTATTCAATTTTAATTTTATTTCTACTATAATTTTACAAATGCGGTCAGTCGTGTAAGTTGTGCTCCATAACTATTAACAAACAAACATAATGACAACGACGACAAAAACACAACGAGACGATTTGCAACCAAGACAAAAACAGCGAAATGAATAACAGACTTGTGGCTCGCACCCCACCGCCAAAAATGGTTAAAGCCCAAATTCCATTACGTCGACTTTCACCGAAACTTCCCTGTTGGGAAAGTTGCGGACACAAATCATGAAAGTCGTGGACGCAAACCATCTTGACATGTCGAGATGTTTGCGACAAAGTCCGTGACAAGTCTGCGACAAACCCGTTCGTGTCGCTCTAATGGAATTCAGTCCATTACAATGCACAAGGAGTCGGCGACAAAGTCCTTTGTCACGGAAAAAAATCATGAAAGTCGGCGTCGTGATTTGTGTCGCAAAATTTCGTGATTTGTGTCCGCGAAGTCGGAATTTGGGCTTAATCCAACACCAAAAAAAACAGAAACTGAAATCTATAATATAGCAGAAGCAATGAAGCAGCAACCTGTCCGGCCAATGCCTGCGCTGCAGTGGATCACGATTGGAGGTATGCAGGGAGCACCATCGATCTGATCCGAGCTGTTGGAGAGCTCCATCAAGCAGTGCTGTTGTTTCTGTCGCACTAGGAACATAAAGTCGAGGAATGCGGCAGCAGAGTGCGGAACTCCATAGTCAGGCCAGCCAGTGAACTGCAAGTGGGTTATTTCACGCGACTCAAATGTCTGTGACAACCACACAATCGGAAAAATGTACTGCAATAAAACTGATCACAAACAGAAATAACAGGTCTACATAATTCGACGCCTGCTTGCACAGTACAACATATTACAACACATCCAAAACGTAATAAGCAGTTAACTCGGTTAACTACAAGAATACAACGGAAAAGTAAAAACGACCCAACTCTAAAAGTGACAGCAAGCTAGTGCGTTTATACCAAGTACAAAGACCTAATGATCGACCCTTCAAATAGACACTGCTCAGTAATGCTTCACAAATGAATCACCAAAAACACAACATTTTCGCACCTACATTATAAACAACTGCAAAGATGCATCATAAATGAGTTCTGACGTGGCTTCTTTTAGCTATATTTCTGGCAGCCATTTTATAGTTACATCACCATTCCTAAGTTCATACACCAATTTTACAAAGAACTTAGTCCTGGGAACCGTCGCCATTCACCGCTGCTATCATTAAGGCCTTGGACTGCAACCAACAGTTAAGTTAGCAGTCCTGGATTGATGAGGTCCCACGCCGCCGCTGCCGATAAGCTAGCAGTTGTAGCAGTTTAGAGAAAAAATCAAACAATGTGATGTGCTCACACTGCTGCAAGCAGAGTCGGCAGTGCGAGTGCACGTTTCCTCGTCAGTTGTCACAGTGCCAGCGGTGACAATTGGTGAATGAATATTAGTTCTACAGTGTATTATAAGATTTGCTAATTTACTTGACAGGAAAATGACAGTTTATCGTATGGCATCACAAATCATGTAAGAGCCATAGCTTTTGAGTCTCAAAAAATTACTACCAGTGACAGACATCTTAGCGGTCCGGACTGCTAAGCTAGCTGCTAAAGGCTGGCTTAGTGATCTGGACCGCTGCTAGCTCAACGGCTTAGCAGTTTAAACCACTAAGCCAGCTGTTAAGGCTTCAGACCAGCTTAGCAAGTTTACGGTTCCAGAAACTAGGTCTTGTCTACAATATCTCCGCTGTTTCGTACTACATCCTTTTTCAACATTCACGCCTGACTCTATGCATTACATTAGTCGGAGAAATATAACAGCACATCAGACGAGATAAAGTACACACAAGTAATTTGAGCAAAGCTCACGAGACGCGCGAAAGCCTATAGCAGTTCCTGTTCGCAGGTAATCTTAGTCTATCTCCATCCATTTCGTCGTAATTCACTCTTTTGCAGCCCAAAATCGCCAAAAAATCACTATAAATCAATATTTTTAGGGTTCAAGGTTATCGATGTTGACATTCGTAAGAAGCTCCTCATTAGTGCTTGTTATGATAAGCAGCATGGCTGTGCCTATCTGCAACCATTTACACGCTAGACAAGCCAACAGAGCATAAATAACCACTTTTTACAGGGGTACCTTCCGTTGACACCCACGTGCGCAGGCCTGCTTGAATCTAGAGGGTCCGGACTTGGACTGCTAAAATCTATATTCCATGCTGAAAATTTCATACGCAGGTTGTCTTGGTCTATATCCAGCCATTTTGGCGCAATTCACTCTTGAAATGCACGTCGCAGCGCAAAATTGTGCAAAAAATTCACTAAAAACCTCTTTTTTGAGAGGTTCAAGGTCGTTCAAAGTCATCGATGTTGATAAATCCAAAAAGCCTGTCACCAGTGCTTGTTATGATAAGCAGCATGTATGTACCTATCTGCAACCGTTTTCACATTATTCGAGCCAATAACGGC
>Ga0056128_1012018_pt1 | contig 10620 bp, 11 predicted proteins | sample WorMetLIZISLAND2_FD_71113 | JGI IMG/M metagenome (GOLD analysis project Ga0056128, IMG submission 71113) | Marine gutless worms symbiont microbial communities from Max Planck institute for Marine Microbiology, Germany - Olavius geniculatus... ... | reverse complement strand
TAAAATTTGGTGACGATCGGTTCAGGGGTTTTTGGTTGGCTGAGGGTCAAAGTTTGCATTTTCCCATATACTTTGAAGGTCGTCCTTACAACACTCACACTACCGTGTGAGTGTGATGCTTTGACTGTAGTGTTATTAACAAGTCTGAAGACATAGTTCAGTTAGTTACTTGTATAAACATTTTTTTATTTCTATGCCCTTAATTATGGTTATGAAATATCATGAGTTTGAATTGCAGTTGAGTCACTATCAGGTGGTTATTACCAGGACTCTCTGTGGACTAGTAAAACATTGTGGTATATAACTGATCGTCAAGGTCAAATCAGCCTCCTATCTTTTTGGAGTAAGTAAGTCGAGTATTGGCCTGCCTTGCTGGGGTTAAGGTGGAGCATGTTCTCCTGTGTTCGGTGGCAGGTAGCGCTGTGTGATCCCATATGGCAGGTGATGTTTTGTATCTCTGCGATGGGCTTTCCATAAAGAACTATACACACCTTTAATAGATTAGTGTTACCAAAGTATATATCTATGTATTTCAACTATGTGCTATTATGCAGAATTGGCAGCCACCAGCAAAGTCGGACCATGTCCGCCTGGTTGCCCGTGCTGAGGCCCTGACTCCAGTCAGAGTGGCATCGGTGTTTGCGGGAAAGATCGATCCCACCGATGACAGCAGCGGCGATGGTCAGGTACCAGCTGCCGATGATGGACAGACTGGAATACTGGACAAGAGCCGAGAGACAGTACTGCTGGAGGATGTTTCAGTTGGTGATGGATGTAGCTACTATGAACAGATGAGTGTCAGTGCCGGATGGATCAAACTAGGTTTGTTATAGTAGTAGTAATAATGATTGTTGTTGTAGTAGTAGTAAAGGTAGCACTTAGCAGTGAGTTTTAGTGATAATAACAAGCACCAAAATAATTTGGCAAAAAAGTGGAATCACTGATTAATGCTTTCACTTGTTAATCATAAATATTTTTAGCAACTCAGAAACAACTGCCTGTTTGGGCTGCCAAGTTTGACCCCAAATTTATTTTTCGCTGGGTTTCAGGTTTCAGTTTTTGGTCAAAGTTGGATGCTCACTTATGGTTATGGTTTCGGTGCACATAGGCCGTCGTATTTTCGGATATAGCCAAAATGAAAAATCTGGTTTCGTTCGACCTTTGTGTTACCTTCGAGTTGCAGCAGAAATGCTCTGATGCCTGCAGGTGATGCTGTCTACCTCAACTCAGCTGGTGATGAACATCCACGGATCATTCGCATCGACAAACTCTGGACCAATCCTATGTACGATTTGCATGTTGTATGCTTACTTACTTGCATTATGGTACCAGTTTGACTTAGTTGATGAAGTCATTAACCACATAAACAGAGAGAGTTAATCAGCACCTGGTTAGTACAAACTGATGATGATGATGATGATGATGATGGGTCAGGGTCTGCAGACGAGTAAACCATCTTGAGATGCAACCAGCCTGCTAGGTAAACTCAGTTTGCTGACCATCTAGTTTTTGACTTTGTTTGCTATTTGCGTTTTATTTTTTTCCACCTATGTATCTGGTTGCCAACCGTTTTTGATGAAAAATATGAAGTGCAGTGTACTTCACTGACGAAACAGTGCCAAACGTTTGTTACTGCCAAATTAGTGTCAAACTGATGCCAAATTGAGTTTTACTGACAAATTCGAGGAATAGTGCCAGAAAGTGCCAAACTGCCTAACTAAAATTTTTACAGCAAATCTCATTTACCATGCCAAATTTAACTTATCTGGCTTTTTAAAATGGCAGTTGGCAACCATATTGATGCACTGAAAAATCCAGCAGTTAGTGAATGAACACAACGTCACAACGTTTATGTGTGTCAGTGGCGAAGCATTCATTCGTGGGCCATGCTTCATCAACCCAGCGCAGGTTGACCACGTCCCAACGCGTCTGTTCTATAAGAAGGAAGTGATCCGCAGTTCCCGGGAACAGACGGTCCCAGCGTCGAGCATTGTGGGTCGATGTGCCGTGCTGTCATACAAAGAATATTGCACAAGCAGGTTCACCGAGGTTGCGGAGACTGACGTGTACATCTGCGAGTCAAAGTGCGTTGACGGCGATAAAGTCATAAAGAAGTTCAACAAGCCATTGAAGGTACAATGTACAATGGCAAAATGGCTAAACATTCTGGCTGTTGTTGGTAAGATTTTAAGAAAATTGAAAGAAAGTTGTACAGAAGGCATTTTTTTCCAATTTTTTTCCAGCATTATGATGTTGTGTCACAATTACATTTTGTTAATCAATGTCATGCACCACATTTGTTTGCTATCTTTTCTTTTGCAATGAGATAAGTATTATTTAAGTAGAGTTTTGAGGAACATTGTAGTTAAGACATTATGCTAAAATCGAGTAGCTACAATATTTTTGCCATTCTAACTTTGGTATGGTATTTGGTAGAGGAATGCATGGTAGTGGAGATAGTGGAAATATCATGGTAACTGCAGGGTCATGGTAACCCTTCAAGATGGTTTATGGGGATGATGTCTAATGCTGTCAGTAAGACCTCGGTGAATTTTGAAACTTCGAGATAATTTTTCTAGACTACACTTTAAGAAAGACAAACAGTGCTGTCTAATGACTATGGTGCTGGCATGTTATTTCTGCGTGGATTTTAACATTTTTAGTCATAGCTTTTGCACATTTCTGATCTATCTTTTGTTGGTGTTTATGTCTTACTCATGTACATTATGCTTGACATTGACACTTGCTGATGTGAAACTGCGAGGATTGGGTGGCATTGGGACTCATGTTGCAGGGATAGGGGACAGTTATACATGTTTATTTCTGTCACTTTGTGCATGCTTTTGCATAACTGTATAGTGACAAGATCTAGTAGATTTAGCATTTGATTAGCTGCCGGTGTTGTAATGTATTATTTGATATTGTTACCTATTTAGAGGATCTCACTGTCGGATCCAGTGTGTGAGGATGAAATCTATTTCTTCAAGAAGCAGATTGTGCCACACAAAGTAAGAATATATGATAAAGGCTTGTGCCTGTTATTCGCAGAGTAATCATTATGCGCGAAAGCAGCAACTGCTTTCAGTGCGTCTTAGTCATTACAATTCTGTCTGTCCGTCCGTCTGTCCATCACTGGTGGATCAGTCAAAAACAGTGCAAGCTAGGATCACCAAATTTTCACTATCGGCTGCCTGGAAGACTCTGGTTTCAGTAACTGTAAAGCTTTTCCATAAATTCAAAGGGGGTCACTTTGAACGAGTGCGCTAAATGAGAGGGGGTGGGAAAAATTTGTGATTTTTAGCCAATAAGTCGCTGAATCTCAATAACGGTGCGAGATAGGGCCTAGGTTACTATTAATCACTAATAGGAAGTCGTACACTGGTTCTCGATTGCCACCGAATTTATTGACCTTGGATGAACTTGAACGCTAAAATAGGGGTTTTTAATGGATTTTTTGGCGATTTTGGGCTGCAAGACAAATCTCGAGCGAATTGCACTGAAATCAATTGCGATAGACATGGAGAAGTTGCATATGGAATTTTCAGCATTGAACGTAGATTTCGACGGTCCAAGTCTCGATTTTTTAGGTTCAAGGAAATCTGCGCACCAGGGCGTCAAAAGTGGTAAAAGTCGTTATTTTGCCGTTGTTGGCCAGTCTTTCATGAAAACGGTTGCAGATAGGCATGGGCATGCTGCGTATCACAACAAGCACTAGTGACTAGCTTTTCAGTCGTATCAACAACATCGATGACTTTGAAAGACCCGGAACTTCCAAAATAAGGGGTTTTTATTGCAGCACACACTCCAAGAATGAACTGCGACAAAATGGCTGGATTTAGACTGAAAGAATGCAAACTGGAACTGCTATAGGCTTTCACATATCTTGTGAGCATTAGCTCAAATTTTTTGTTAGTTTTGACAAACAGTCTTGGCAAGCGTATATGAATATCGCACTTGTGATTTTTTTACTGTTGCGATTGACTTAATGACTTAAACCATATAGTAAGTAAATATTTAATACATAACCGTGTTTTTAGGTTTTTTAAAGTTTCTGTACTTACATGTACATGTTTTACACAGGAGTTGTCGCCACTGCTGCCAAAGGCTTTGGACATGAGTATAGCGGATGAAGAAAGCATGGACTGCCCATCCTTAGTGGATCAGAGCTTCAATGATGCCAGCAGTTACCACGGCGATTCCATTGCGGATAATACACCGTCATCCATCAGGAAGAAGAAGGTCGTTTTTTGATGATATCAGTGTAGTCCTAAATGCATATAGGATGATTAACAACTGAACTGAACTGGGATCTCATTTCAGTTTAGTTTCATCTAAGGAGTGAACTAAGCAGACCTCTTATTTTAAGAGGTCTATGCAATGACGTTCTATTAATAGTCTGCACTGGCAGCTTATGCGCCAGAGCGTATTCGGTCGTGGCACACTCGCAGCCTAACCAGAAGATACTGTCGTCACGTGACTTAGGCTGTTGCACGGATTTGCATATTCATATCAGGCTGTCGTCTGCGCACTGAAGTCGCATGACCACAGTAAACATCGTTCGAGTAAATGTACGATAAATTGAAATAATATAAAACCTGTATGATGTTGAGTGAAATTTAATGTGGCAGCCAAATATACGAGAATCAAAAATTTCTACGAACTGATACATATTTGGCTGGTCACGTGATAACAGTATTGTGGGTGTTGCCCGGCAGTGCCACTGTGGAAGGCGGAGCTGCTGGTCTAGCAATGAATATTCAACGTTTTTGGGTCTATGGTACTAAGCGAATAAACTGAACTGAAATATGTCATTGCAGTTCAGTTCAGTTTAATTGCTTTGCACAGACTGTACTTAGAGCAAATGAACTTGCCATTCATTCTAGTTCGTATCGCAATGTGTTCTAAGTGAGTTTAGTTTGGTTTATTTCTCTTTCTTTGTACATGCCTGAAGAACAGTAAAATATGCCTAAAACCTTTAAGAGTGTTTAACTGGACAAGAGGGACACATTACAATTTGTTTGTGTGTCACATTTGCATTGCATCTTAATTAGATTCCGCTGGAATGATTGATAACTTTTGGTGTATGTTCTGTTGTACAAAAATACTGTTCCATAATACAATAATTGAATGTTTAGCTGAATGAATGTAGTTTTGTGATGTTGATTACTTTTTCATGCGTCAGTACGAAAGTCTTCATTCACAGTAGCTGTGTAATGTTCTCACATTTGTGGTGATTTCTACTTGTTGTCGTGTTGGCAGATTTATGTTACAACAGTGCTGGGTGGCTGCCAATTTTTAGATCAAGCCGATCGGCCTTAACCACAGATCTGATTAAACTGCCGCCGTTTGTTACTATTTTACCCAAAATTCGTACGCATTTTATTACACTGCAGAGGGTAGAACGCTGAGCCAACCTGGTGGCTGGTTACACATCGAGATGGTTCATCTGCCCATGTAGCTCAGCGTATAGTAACTTTGTTTATCAAGACTAACATGTTTTAGCAACTACTCAACACCATCATTATATATTCAACCAAGTTCTGTCTGAGCTTTTTTACTTGTACTTAGTAATATGTTGTTTGATGTTGAATAGCCAAAGGACAAGGCAGCGAATAAGGTGCGTCAGATCAGTGGTTATATAGTCTTTGCTGCTGAGTGCCGCAAAGACATCCAGGCGGAGTATCCCGGATCTAACTTCGGAGAAATTAGTCGCATTGTTGGAAACAAGGTCAGTTTCAGGCTTTTTACAATGCAGTAGTGATACTTTAGTATAGTGTTATCTGTTTCACCTTTTAGTTTCTGGATGATATTTGCAATTTGTTCAAGTAGATCCTAATTCTGTGAACTGTCAAAAATTAACTCAATTGCCACACATAAGTGTGTTGCTGTTAGGAGCAGTGCTGGAAGTGTGGTGATTAATTAATGAACCGGTGCAGTGTAAGACTCAATGTGGCAAAAGCTTTCAGCTTTAGCTCTTTTTAGTCATATAACTGCAGATCCACAGGTCTTCTCAGTATTTTTAATGCACGAAAGCAGCTACTGCTTTTAGCGCGTCTTAGCCATTGCAATTCTGTCTGTCCGTCTGACTATCTATCACATCGGTGGATCAGTCAAAAATGGTGCAAGCTAGAATTACCAAATCTTCAGCGTTGGCTGCCCGAAAGACTCTAGTTTCAGGAACCGTAAAGCTTTTCCATAAATTCGAAGGGGATCACCTCAAATGAGGGCACTAAATGAGAGGGGGATAAGAAAAATTTGGAATTTTTAGCTGATAAGTTGCTAGGGCCTAGGTTACTAATTGTCATTAATAGGAAGTCGTACACTGGCTCTTGATTGCCACCGAATTCAATGACCTTGGATGACTTTGAACGCCAAAATAGGGGTTTTTATGGATTTTTTGGCGATTTTGGGCTGCGAGACACATTTCAAGAGTGAACTGCGCCAAAATCAATTGAGGTAGACATGGAGAAGCTGTATATGAAATTTTCAGCATTGAACCTCGATTTTGACGGTTCAAGTGTCGATTTTCTTGGTTCAAGGAAACCTGCGCATGAGGGCATAAAAGTCGTTATTTTATCGTTGTCGGCTAGTTTTTTTGTGAAAGCGGTTACAGATAGGCATGGGCATGCTGCCTATCACAACAAGCACTAGTGATGAGCTTTTCAGTTGTATCAACATCGATGACATTGAAAGACCCGGAACTTCCAAAATAAGGGGTTTTTATTGATTTTTGCGATCTTTGGCTGCAGTGCACACTTCAAGAATGAACTGCGTCAAAATGGCTGGAGATAGACTGACAGTTTGCAAACTGGAACTGGTATAGGCTTTTGCGCGTCTTGTGAGCATTAGCTCAAATTTCTTGTTGATCATAGTGTAAAAACTGAACTGTTTGATTTTGCTTACAACAGAGACATGAAACTGTGTTGCTGCTGATTTGCTTGCAGCAGAAATGTTTTTTGATTGATCAGTTGATCTATTCTTTGTTTCACTGAATGAATAATTGCATCTGTGAAGTGTAATTTCTAGAGGTGCCCCGGATCCATATTGAAATCAGACCAAAATCTGATAGCGATTGGTCACTGTGCAGTCTAACTGACAAGCTAAAGTTAACTGTATTTTGTCAATAGCAGTTGGCTGTACTTGAAAAACAGTCTCACCAAGTAAGTACTGTAGTGATTGTGGATCTTGATCCCACCAGATACAAAGTCTGTGGATTCGGATCTGGTATTCCCTAGAATTGTAGGATTCGGTCTGGATACGGATATGGATACGAGTCTTAACGTCATTTGGTGCAGCCCTAGCTGATGTCTGTTGAACTGATGTAGTGGAAAGCTTTGCCGAAGGAGGTAAAAGACCGCTATGAAGAGCGTGCTCGTGCTATAGCACTGGACAGTGCAAAGAAACTCTCCGAGAGTGCAGCTGCAGAATCCTCAGCACATGATCAGCGCAGCATGTCTCCGCACATGCATGCTTCCGGTAATTATAATAATAACAAGCACCAAAGTTATTTTGCAAAAGATGAATCGCTTCTTGTTTCTGTTTGCCGGGTGGCACCATGTAATTTGCAATTACATGTCATGGCTGGAGGTTTGACCTTCAAACCTCCGGTCCCTTTGGGTGTCATGGAACCCCATCTAACTCTATGTGTCATTGTACCTGCCAAATTACATTAGAATCCATTGAACGGCTTAAGCAGCGTGCATGAATCTGACAGACGACAAACAGACAGATCATGCCATGGAGAAATGCTTGTGCTACAGTTATTCCACCTCATGATTGCAATCCCGGGATTAGTTGTGTCTGGCTTTGTTCATGTAGTGTCAGTTGCATGAAACCGTAGCTGAATTTGCATTGTGTGTTCGTGTGTTTGTGTGCAATTTCTGATAATCAGTTTCACCTCTTAGCTATAGCAGTCAGTAAAAACTACAGTTGGGGCTAATTATGCAGCTGTCCTAATAGGCCACATTAAGGGTCTTGCCTGTTTCTCCATCTGTCTGTTTGTCTGTCTGCCCCGTGCGGGCTCTTAACTCAAAAATGAAGAAGTGCACAAAAACATACTTGGTATGAACGTTCCGGCACAGTTGGTAAAAATGTGTGTAGTGGTAAAAGGAGAATAGCAAATTGGCATTATAGGTGATTCTCTGTTTTTTAGAGATAGGAGTTTGTGAGTGTTCTATGATGAAAACTAGTGGATGGTCACATGCATGTTGGCACAAAATGTGGCCAACATCCTGGCTTGTAATAAATTCAGTTATATGATATCATCATGATCATCAATACTGAGTGTTGTGAGAGTGCCATGTTGTTCAGTTGAGAGTTTATATGTCTTTAAGATGCATTATCTGCATGCTTCGACTGTGATATGCATGTTATTGTTCACTGTGTCCGGAGAAAGAAATGCTCCTTTAAACATGTCGAGAAACTTGGTGAATACAGACTGAGTCCGATACACATTATTTTCTTCATCCATTTGTTTGCAACATTTGTAAGAAATTTCACAACAGCACATTACTGATGAATTATGTTGTCTTTATGAGGAATTCATCAAAAATTTTGTTAATATCCGAAGATAGAAATATTATCGCGATTAAATGTGGTTTTTTTGAAATTTTACTCACAGTTTCCAAATATGTGTTATTGAATTGTGTTTAATGCTGTGCACATTACAGCATTTCAGTCAGTGGGGAGGGTTGCTGGTATTTTTTTCTGGATACAATGTATGTCTCTGTCATGCGATTGGTGTGGTTCATTTGTCTACAGTGAAGAGTTTTAGTTCTATTGTATCCATGTCAACTATTACCATGCAGGCTTATAACCATAACTTAGGTCTTGACCTGATTTATGTCAGGGTGGCCACTCTTCTGGAAAACCTGGAAAAGTCAGGGAATTGAAAAACACGCTAATTTTGGCTCGATTTCGGACCCCTTCCCACTTTGAGTGCGAATATCTCTGGAATGGATAGAGATATCCAAAATCGGAAAACTATTTGACCGACAGCATTTCCTCCCATGTTGGGCAAAGAAGTTTGGTGAACTTTGGTCCACTAATTACGGAGATTTAGAGGTGCAATTTTACCCATAAAATCGAATTTTTCAGTATACCATATTTCGGCCCCTACGGGGTGCTGCGTCTCGAAATTTTTGCTTGCACTATAGAATGTCCAATTCTTGTTAGCCTACACTCCACGGGGATGGGAGCTCCCCCAACAATTTTTTTCAAAGGGGGGTCAAAAATTGGCTTATAATTCAGCGTATTAGCGTCTGTAACTTTGGGGTTAAAGGGAGTAACCCCATGAAACTTTGCCACAAGTGAAACATTGTCATTTATTTACAACATTTGGGAGGCACCGCCCCCTTAAAATTTGGGAAGGCAAAAAACGTCTAAAATTTGGCGCGATTTAGGACAACTTTCGACTTTGACCGCAAATATCTCAAGAATCGGTCATGATATCGACAAAGAGACACAAACTTCATCGAGAGTAATCCCTGCGGCGTTGGAGGAAAAAAATTGGTGAACTTCTGTTTATTAACAAAAAAGTTATAGACGCAGATGTTGACCTATCCAAAATTGACTGCGCGCAATTTGGAACAACTTCAGTGTTCGGTCGCGCATATCTCTGTAACGGATCAAGACATCAACAATTGGAAACAAACTCCATCAACTGCCATCTCTTACCTGTTTGAGAAAATTTTTTTATTAATTTCGGTTTACTAACAATAAAGTAATGGACGTAGATGTTGACCTACCCAAGTTCAAAATTTGGTGCGATTGTGGGCAACTTCAAAATTTGACCGCGAATATATCTGGATCAGATCAACATAACGAAAATCGATAACAAACTTGATCGACTGCCATCCCTCCCGCATTGAAGCAAAAAATTTGGTGAACTTTGGTCCACTAACAAACAAGTTGCAGGCGCGGATGTGGACACACCCTAAGTCGACAATGCGCATTTTGTCTATGCTACTGCTACTGCATTTGACTTCGGGCCACGTGACTTTGCTACTCAGGTAAGTTTCCCCTTTCCCCTGAATTGACCCCCATCGGACTCACGGCGCCGGGCGGCCTCACGTTGGGCTGTGCTCCATATTTCTAGTTGTTTGTGTGTAAGTGTTTGTGTGTTTCACTGTTGTGTATAATTCGTTAGGTCAAAATGGCATGCCTGCAATGTTCTCTCCCCAGCACTATGGCATGGCTCCTCATTCTCTCTATGCACTCAGTAGCCCTTACCAGCATGTTGGATCTGGCTTTGCCCCGGCGGCGACACTGTATGGCACCCCAGCACCAGCGGCAATGTGCTTTCCCAACGGTTTCCAAGGTAAGACGGCGGCGTCTGCTGCCGATCTGCTTTGATCGGTCTGTGTTTAGATTTAATCATTTAGAGCCGGTTTCTGGATCTTAACTGGCCGGTCAAGTTAGTGTTAACTGACAGATTTGCATAACTCGCGTTTCCCGTTGCACTAACCAATGGTCAAAATGGCCATCAAATTAACTGGCCAACATTGGGCAGTTAGCTAACCGTCGATCGTAGTTATCGTATTTAACGCAACTTTTGTACCATTTTGCAAGCAGTTAATTGAAGAATGTGATACTATAAAATGATTTTACCGTATATAGCAT
>Ga0056128_1012017_pt1 | contig 10620 bp, 7 predicted proteins | sample WorMetLIZISLAND2_FD_71113 | JGI IMG/M metagenome (GOLD analysis project Ga0056128, IMG submission 71113) | Marine gutless worms symbiont microbial communities from Max Planck institute for Marine Microbiology, Germany - Olavius geniculatus... ... | reverse complement strand
CCTGAAGCTGCTGAATCCAACGGTATCAAATAAGATAGCATATGTTCACGCGTTACTGATATATTGTATGTTAAATCAATACAATCCTTAAGCGTCCCACTTTTGCCTAAATCACCCTAACGGATGTATTATGGCTAATGGGTAGGGCGTAGAAAAAAGTTTTTACACGAGTAAGTAACCATGGACGTTGACTTGGGCATGCTAAATTTCAGCCATCTATTCCAAGGTAAACATTTTCAAATTGAGAGATAAATGGACGGGGGTAGGAAAAATGTGCGTTTTCCAATGGAAAAGTGGCCATATCTCGGAAACGGTGAGAGAGACAGCCTATATAGGTTACTATTAATCGTTATAGGAAGTCGCATACGCCGTGTCAGGTTAGATGGAAATCATTGACCTTGGATGACCTTGAAAGGTCATAACGCATTATGCAATGCCAATTGTGCGGTATTGTGGCTAAACGGCAAGTCTTAGGGGGTCTGCGATGGTACCATCGGATAGGGCGGTGGCAACATCATATCGGCTGTCAATAGTAACCATGTGTCCATCTGCAGCGGTTTGTCCGCAACTTTGAATGGAATGTTTAAAGCTATAAGTGACCGTATATCGGAAATGGTGATAGGTACGGCCTAAGTTAGTATTAATCAATAATTAATTACTAATAGGAAGTGGCATACGCCCTAACAGATTAGGCCCTAGATGAAAATCATTTACACTGGATGACCTTGAAGGCCGTTACGCGTTATTGCGACTAAACGGTGCAAGATAAGGGCTAAGTTGCTATTTTTATCACTATAATAGGAAGTTGCATTTAAGTTGGCTTTCAAATAACATGAAAATCCTTCACCTTGAATGACCTTGAAGGTCAGTACTGTGACAGAAACTGTATAGGCCTAGGCTGTAGCGTGTCTTCCCGAGCAAAGCGTTTTTATTGTGAAAAATATTTGCAAAACTCGCGTCCAATATTTTCCTTTTTCATTTACTCTGTAGCTGTTTATATCACCTGGCGAGAAGACCACGTGCATGGAATAGTAGCTAGGCCCCTATTTATATCGCTTGGCGAAATGACGACGTGCGATGTCTGTTATACTAGCACTCATTGTAGCTTTTGAGACAGCGTTTCGTTAACATAGCGTGCATGGAACTGTCTCACCTCTGAAAATCGCTTTCTCTCCGTGACTGGAATTTAATAGCTTTGCTTCGGACGTGGGCAGTACGATAGCTGGGCTTCTTGTCATATCATCTGAAAGAGCGTATATGCCATTTCTTATTAGTGCTGATTAGTGATTAATAGTAACATTGGTCACTTCTCACCCTTCCTGAGATATGGGCAGTTTTCCGTTGAAAACGCCTATTTGTCCTAACCCATTCAAATTTGAAAATATTCCTTTCGAACTGCACCCCCAAATTTTGTACGCTGAGAACCTCAACATAGCGCTAACAATTCCTGCAATAAGTTTTCCCCTAAGACCTACCGTTTAGCCACAGTACATCTGTTGCATACAAACAGACGGACAGAGAGACGACAACTGTACCATAGACGCCTACAGCCTACAGCATAGCTGTAGCGCGTCAAAATCTACTTGAAAAATTCTACGATTATTACTAATATTCCAATTAATTACGCCACAACTTGACAATAATTTGTACCTGTTGTAGGCTGCAGTGAAATCTGTCATCACCTGCTAATGTCATATGTACATCGGTGATTTGATAACACATTTTATTTTGTTTTTGCTATGTCAACATAGATAGAGTGAGTAAGTAAAGCCGACCGCTGTTAACATGCGCTTCGGTGTCGTCAGCCGCTGAAGCCGCCGCTGCCGAAGACAGCAGAAGTCGTTCTGCAGTGTCCGCTCTTCTATTCGCCTCAACAATCTGCTGACGCTGCGCCTTCGCGATCTGCAGCGTGTACTGCGTAAGTAAGTAAGTAAGTTGTAGTTTAATGCAAGTATCAGACGTACGTGCAACAAAAAGCATAAAAGACAAAAACAGTTTCAAATGAAATACATAGTAAACACCCGACTCCGGACCCTGACGAAACACTCCACAAACATTCACCCAACAGCGTATCTGTGAAAAAAATCGTCCCATAGCCTACAGTATAGGCCTACTTGAAGAAACATCGTGAGATAAAAGGTTTTTGTACAATTCAAGCGTAAAATCAGGGTACAACCAGACCCAGTAATTTGAAAAAAAAAACCCTGAGCCAGAGATGGAACCGGGTGAAACAAATTGACCCGAGACCCGACCCGACCCGTATAAATTGAAAAGTGTATAATGTCCAACAGTAATAATAATATTTAGCACCAATAATTTAATGACTTTCACAACGACTTTGATGATGGTGAAACTTTAGCTCTGATAATAATCCAATAGGCCTATACCGGTAGGCTACAGCGCTCAGTTGATCTAATCGAAATTTTTTTTACGATCATGCAAACGTTTTATGTCATATAATGTACTGCGCAGTTTGCTTATAGGCCTATAAGCCCAATCGTAATTTTCTTGAGAGCTCGAGCAACTAGCAGTGATGACTGTTGAGCTGACAAGACGGCACCGTGGCTCGATATTTGTGAGTGATCTTGCCAGCCGCAGCGAAATGCCCTCAAACTCAGCCGATTACGAGCGAATTTGACCAGCTTCAGCAGCAGCGTCGACTGACGACTGTTCTGTCCCACCAAGCGAGCGGATCAAACACACTCCCTAGCTCACGAATATATAGCCTATATAGTTCTATAGCCTACAGGCCAGCATCAATAATCTGTATAAAACGGCGACTTGTGTTTTTCAATACCCCCACCCCCACATATTGTAGATATTGTGCATGCGATGTTGCCAACATGCCAGACTCATTTACTGCGCTGATTGTTGTTTCCACATCTAAACGCCGCCAGTCTGAAGGTTGCTAGCATCAGTGTCTCACTGCATTGCGGGAGGATCATTTGAAGACGGTAGCGTGCAGCGCAGTGAAACTGATACAGAGGCTGGAGCGATTGCACGGATGTAATTAACACATACACAGACGACGTCAATGGACATCGCTTGCTGATAGCTTTATGATCGCTTTTGACAATGCCGCGATTGTGTTCTGCTATGAGATCTTTAGGCAGTAAAAAGTTTCTGATTCCGCGCAGAAAACTAACTGCCTTACAATAAACGACTCTGAACGACGCTGATCTTTCGATAACCGGGTCAATACACCGGGTCCAGTCTTTAAAAACCTAGACCCGAGACCCATCGATATTTTTAGTTTTTTAACTATAACTTTGTCAAACGTGATCCGTTTGCTACAAAATTTTATACACACAGTGTCACAGACAACATGAACAAATGCTGCAAATTTGGTTACTGTACGATTTCTTATGTCTCGTGTGTGCATATATTCTGGCTACGTACGTATCGACATACGGTTTAGCGACGGTTTAGCCTCAATATATGCACATACGAAAAAGTAGAAATCGTAAAGTAACCAAATTTGCAGCATGTGTTCATGTTGTCTGTGGCATTATGTGTACAAAATTTTGTAGCAAACGGACCGCGTTTGACAAAGTAAACAAGAAATTTGAGCTAATGCTCACGAGACGGGCGAAAGCCTATAGCAGTTCCGGTTCACTAGTTTAGAGGTGTTCACGCTAAGTTAATATACAGATACTAGATTCTCTATCTGGATCGCATAACGATAGTTCCGTGGCGCCACCTTGTGAATGATAGACTTGTGTCGCAGCCCAAAATCGCTAAAAAATCCATAAAACCTCCTATATTGGCGTTCAAGGTAATTCAAAGTCATGAAATTCGGCGCCAATTGAGAGCCAGTGTACGACTTCCTATTAGTGATTATCTCGCACCGTTACTGAGATACAGCGACTTATTGGCCAAAAAATCGCAAATTTTGCCAACCACCCTCTCATTTAGCGCCCTCGTTCGGAGTGACCTCCTTCGAATTTATGGAAAAGCTTTACAGTTCCTAAAACTAGGGTCTTCCGTGCAGCCGACGGTGAAAATTTGGTGATCATAGCTTGCACCGTTTTTGACTGTGACAGACAGACAGAATTGCGATGGCTAAGACGCGCTAAAAACTAAAAATATCGACGGACCCAAGTTCTCGGAACCGAGCAAGCATGGCCGCCGTCAGTCCTTGTTTTAAGAGGTCTATGATAACAGTATAGGCCTACAGGATGGTCCAGAAAAAAACGACACAAGGTTTACGGCACCATAATTTTGCAGCCCTTCGTCACAGATTCATGTGGTTTTCAGCGAAATGTTGAGAAAGAAATTGCATACTTGAAAAAAACCAGTGTTTGAATACAGCAATGTGTTCTGCAGATGAAAAGTGAACTATTCAAAAACAATATCGTCATTCTTTAAGGCAAGTTCGTGACAAAGATAAAGTCTGCGCCAAACCCATTTATCAGACTCGTAAATAACAGTGGTCAACGTGTCCACCACAGAAAAAAAACAACCTACGACAGTATTTTACCAAGCGTATTATTAGGCTTAAATTACACAACTGCAGCTCGTCTGGAAGCAAATAGTATTAGGCCTAGTAAATCTAGACAGTACGGTAATTAGCTGACAGTAGTACAGCCTACCTTTGTGGTCTGATCGAGAGACTGTTTGAGTTTCTTGTTTTTATCAGCAAGCTCGTCGCTGCGGCGTTTCAATGCAACGTTCTCAGACATAAGTCTCTTTACTTCCGTCTCCAGCTCGAACAGCAGCTCAGACATCGTCTTTCTGCCACACCGGCAAGACATTTTCTTCAGACATTAGCGACTTTGTGGGTTAAAAAGTATGCGGGGCAAAAAATGTAATAATTTTCTAACATTTTGCACATTTCTGATAAAAGAGATTATGGGTGCCTAAAATTTCGATTTTGCCCGTAGATCTCCTCAAATCTTAATTTCTCCTTTTGCCCCAAATTTAGCATTTTTGGACAACTTTTCTGACAGTTTTTAGACAACCAAAAAAATTTAGAAGAGGGAGAATTGCTTGGTCTGTTTTGCGTTATGCGTAATCACTAAAATTGGCGTTAGTATCTTTTAGTTAGTGAGCATCTTTGTAACACAACCAGGTGTTCTCGATCTGTAATCTCGAGTGATGAATTTGTCAACTTGCCGCTGCATTCTCTCGAGACGGTCAATGACCTGCTGAAGGTATGGGACACAGACAATAGCACCATATTCGATAACTGACCTTACCAAATATAAGTAGGCATTGCGTCTACAGGCTGTAGAACAGTTCAAGTTTCGGCGAAAAAAGCCGATAGTCGAGCTGGCCTGCTTAGTAATTTTCGAGATGTGAGTACTCCACTTTATGTCATCAGAAAATTGTATGCCAAGGTATGGATTATTGGAGACCCGTTGAAGTACTGAACCACCGAGACTGTAGTAGCACTGGAACCTGTTCCTCACACTAAGTACGTAGCACTTCTTGCTGTTGAATCGCATACCCCAATCATTTGCCCATTGTTCCAAGGAACATAGTTCCTGCTGTAGAATGTGGCGATCCTGAGGCCTTTTGATTTTCCGGTAAAGCAAACAATCGTCTGCAAAAAGTCTCACCTGAGAGTTCACACCGTCTGGCAAATCGTTTATGTGACACAGAAACATTAGCCGACCGAGCGCGGCACCCTGCGGCACACCTGAGATGACTGGGACCTCCTGTGATTCGACACCGTCCAGTACCATTCTCATGTGACGTCGTATTAGGAAACTCGTCAATCATGCGTGTAGAGAACCTCAAATGCCATACTTCTTCAGTTTATATAGCAGCTTGTCGTGAGGGACCGTGTCAAAGGCCTTGGAAAAATCAAGGATTTCGATGTCGACCTGGGTGCCTTTGTCATAAGCTTTAAGTAGATCATTTGAAGTTAGGAGTAACTGAGTTTCACAAAAGTACCCAGACCTAAAGCCGTGGTTAAGACTGGTTAGAATGCTATTACTTTCCAGACGGTTAAGCAAGTTTCGGCAGATGATATGTTCCATGTTTATGTTAGATTATAGATTATATGTTAGATTATATGTTAGATTATAACAGATGTTAACGAAATCGGTCTGTAGTTCTTAGCGAGGTGCTTGTTTTTTGTACACTCTGGATATGTTTGCCATTAGCCATGCATCTGGTAGTGTGCCAGTGTCAAGTGAGCGTTGTAAAATCAGGGTTAGACTAGGTGCCAGCTCTTCTGCACATTCTTTGAGAATTCTATTTGGGATTCTGTCTGGTCCCGGACTTTGTGAATGTTGATGTTATGAAGTATCTTTGTAACACCAGGTTCATTGATTTTTATGTTGTTAATAGTAGTCTGATACTGTGACTTGACTGGTGGCATTCGTTGGTTTGGCTGCTGTAATGTGAATACAGAGATAAATTGATTTAAAAGAATGCTTGCCTCTTCACTGCTATTATTATGTAGGATACCATTCTCATTTAATGGAGCAACTCCAAGGTTATCTTGTCGCTTGGTCTTAATGTATTTCCAGAATGGTTTTGTGTTATTGGTTTTTAAACCTTCCAGTATGATGTTATTTACATGGTTTTATTCGGCCTGTCACATCTTCTTTTTTGCACACACGCTGAAGCTGACGGCAGGTGTGCCAGTTGTTTGTAGACTTGGCCTTCTTATGTAACCTGGCTTTAGCCTACGTCGTATGAGACGACAGAGATGTCTGTCTAGCCACGGGAGTGAACTGCTTCGCTTCCGTGAGCGGTAAGGTATAAATTCATCAACTGCTGACAATAACTCTGTGTAAAAAAGTCCCAGAGTTCTTAAACGCCCATTCCATCCTCACACTGCTGACGTAGTTTCCTGGTTGTATTGTCTAGTGCCTGTTTAAGTTTTGCCCAATCCGCTTTTCAATATTGGTAGAACTTTCTTGCCGGTTGTTTAACATACACTGGTCTAGGTAAGACATCCGTTACCAACATATCATCGTCATATATACCTGGCACCGATATTGGTGACTTAACCAGTGATGAGTTTGACACAAATACAAGGTCAAGTTGGTTTCTTTTACGTGTAGAAGAAGTATGAATTTGCGTAACATTTGCTTTATGAAATGAATCAATCAGTTTTTGCTGGATGTTGTGGTCTGGGCAAGTTGCATGGATGGCGCCGGTTTCCCAGCTTACGTCTGGACAGTTAAAATCACCAGTAAAATCACATAGTATCAGACTCACTCCATCAGAAGTTAGTTTAGCGAGTGATTTTTCAACTTACGTCACGTCCTTGTTATTTCGGTGTGGCATGTAAAAAGATCCCACATAGAGATCTTTGTCACCTTGGACCTTGACGGTTGACCTTGCGACCAAACCGCCGCAGATGGACACATGATTACTATTGACAGCCTATAGGAAGTCGCCACTGCCCTATCCGATGGTACCATCGTAGATCCCCCTATAGGCCTACGACTTGCCGTTTAGCCACAATACCGCACGATTGGCATTGCATAGTGCGTTATGACCCTTCAAGGTCATCCAAGGTTAATGATTTACATCTAATCTGACACGGCGTACGCGACTTCCTATTAGTGATTAATAGTAACTTAAGCCGTATTTCTCACAGTTTCCGAGATATGGCCAGTTTTCGTTGGAAAACGCGCGTAACTGCCTTCAGGGTCATCCAAGGTCAATGATTTATACGTCATTTGAAAGCCAGTATACAACTTCTTATTCACGATCAATATCAACCTAAACCCTATCTTGCACCGTTTAGCCACAATACATCCGTGACAGACGGACAAACGGACAGACAGACAGACGGACAACTCATGCTAATAGCTCGGCCTTTACTAAAGTACAGTCGGCTAAAAACGGCTAAGCATATTCAATATAATATTTTTTTAAACTTCATATTATGTGATGTTGAAAATGTTTACGAACGGCTCAGTGCCGGCGCCAGAGAGTTGGAGCCCCCAAATACAAGTGTAAGGCGACTAAGGCCCCTATAACAGGAGTCTGGGGGCGGAGCCCCCAGCAGGGTCCAGGACAGAGCCCATGGTCATGGGGTCAGGGGCGAAGTCCCTTAAAACTGAAACACTTCTGGTTTTTGGACGTTTAATGGAAGCCGCATATTTGCCTACTTTTCAAAAATATGACACGCAAAAAATCAGTTACAATTTTTGTTTCTTTGCAAGAAAATGAAATTTAGTAGGCCGGAATATGTCACAAAAAAGTGAAACGTAGGGCATAATAAAAGTCTATTTTGGGTAAACTTTTCACATGTTTACTTTGTTATATTTTAAATAATGTAAAAAATACTACAAATATTTTTTTTATACGTAGCGTGAGGCCCCTGAGCATGTGTGACCTCCCCCACCGGCCGGGGGTATGGGGGCCCTTCCGCCGGGCGCCGGCACTGCAACGGCCAAAGCACATGCATTCAGACGATATTGCGAAAGTCTGCGGCAAGTCATCCCGTAGGCCCCCCTATCTGCTGCAAAGCAGCTTTTAGCTCCTGGATAGTCTTCAGCTAGGCCTACGTAGAGTTTCTAAAATGTCTGCAGCATTGCAGCCCGCACACTAAAAGTCAAGTGCTTAAAATTTGGTGAATTTGGCAGCCATTTGTATTTTACCATGAGATCCGTAGAAATAGAGAATTCCCTGGGTGAGCACACATACTGTATTGTGGCATAACTTCATCCAATTTAAAAATAATTGAAACTTTGTATTTTGGCGTAGATTTAAACGCCGAATATGCGTGTAAAATATGGTTTAAAAAAATTTACAATCTTTGATAAATAATATTTTTAAAAAAACTTTAGGGGGGTAGAATTTTCTGACTCATACTATTGTCCCACGCATTTTACTTCTAATTTTTCTTCCACTTTCTTACTCCCAGAGCTTATCACACTCGTGTCAGCTGCGGGCACGGGGGCGAAACCGTGAAATAATTAGGCCTACTGAAGTTAAAAATGCTCACATGTATGTTCACATGTAGACCTGTAACACTTCGCAGTTACTCAACAGCCACACAAACAGGAAAGAAAACTATTCGTATGCACAGACAGCGCAACGCAAACAACGCCTTGTCACGTGAGTCACTGATATCGTCACGCTGAGCTGCTTGTGACGACTGAAAGCTGTCGGCAGTCGCGTGTCTATTGTTGACCACATGGCATACAACACACAACAATCATTGTAGTGAGTGATTGTACGATTAATCGATTGTACGACATGTAAGCTGACGTATAGGCATTAGGCACACACAGCAACACAGGTCAGCATTAGATGCGCCTTCGCCACTCACTCTCGCCGCTTCTATTCTTTGATCTAAGATTATCTATCTTAAAAGTTCAACTTAACTAAAAATGTAGCTAACTTCTTAGCCGACCGTACGGTCGAGCTATTGGTGTGGTTGTCGTCTGTATACCTGTTCGTTTGTCACGGATATATTGTGGCTAAGTTTAGGTCGCAGGGGAAAACTTTTTACGCGAATAACTAGCCATGTGTGTTAAACGCGGTCATCAAAATTTCAGCCAACTAGTGCAAGGAAAACATTTTCAAATTGACGGCTGAATGGAGTGGGTACGAAAATGTGCGTTTTTAATGGAAAACTGGCCATATTTCGGAAACGGTTGGAGATACGGCCAAGGTTAAGTGCCACAAATGGCATATTGGCCTCCAAATGACCTGAAATCATCGACCTTGGATGTCTTTAACAATCACTGACAACCATCACGGTAGGCTATCTCAGCGACAGCTGGGCTTCTTGTTAAAACATTTTACAGTGCGGCAACAAATTTCAATGGCAGCGCCAGGCAGGGGTACAGCCAGAGCTGTGGTCTGGCTGAATATTATTGAGGCACACCGGTCACTTTCTAGCGTTTGCTACAGTTAGAAAATGTAGGCTTATTGCACTACATATTTCGTTGTGTCTATGCCAGCCCCTTTGTGCTGGTAAAAGATATTTGCCTCGTGATTAAAAATATGTGGATACGGCAGCTACTTGACCGTGAAGCGAAAAATATAATGCGCCACAAAGTGCACTGTCACGTAAGCTACAGTGATGCATACAGCATGTAGCCTATGCAAGGCGTAAGCCTACGCCCCAAGCACAGACAAGTGGCCGGCATTTGACTTGCATTTTTTCATCTATTTTTGTGACAATTTCCACGAAAAGTACATAGGCCAATATTATAGCCTATTTTGTGCAGGAACTTATTTACCGATAGGCCTAGATCACTCATCGTCCGGCCTGGTGTGTGGGTAATTTAGCACGCACAGGTTGCTGCGAGTAATAGCTCCCACAGACCACAAGCTTGAGAAGCGATTGATTCTGATCAACTTTTGCAACAGGAGAATGAACCACTTTTCATTGTGCAGTTTCAGCCTCAAAATGTATATACCAAAAATTGTTTGTCGGTTTTCAGCACAACTGCTAAACGATACAGGCCTAGGCCTATGGTTCGAGGTTGAACTTGAAACTGCATTTTTTTACTCACCCAATGGCTAGTTTCTACGTGCGACAGCATACACATGCTATAGCGCGTATTATCTATCGTAATCAGGGGCGGCGATTATAGGGGGGACGGGGGGACGCGTCCCCCCAAAAAATTTTGGTTGGGGGGACGCAAATGCAAGCATCCCCCCAACAATTGCCACTTTTAGCCATGTCGTCCCCCC
>Ga0056128_1012015_pt1 | contig 10620 bp, 1 predicted proteins | sample WorMetLIZISLAND2_FD_71113 | JGI IMG/M metagenome (GOLD analysis project Ga0056128, IMG submission 71113) | Marine gutless worms symbiont microbial communities from Max Planck institute for Marine Microbiology, Germany - Olavius geniculatus... ... | reverse complement strand
TGCATGCAACAGTTCTGTTTTTTTCTGCATCTTTGTTAACTTTTGCACCATGGTACTTTTGAATTCCCTGACTTCCCCTGACCGTCTGGATTTTCCCTGACTTTCCCTGACTTCCCCTGAGCGTAGGAACCATGTTAATAGCAACCTTGGCCTTATATCGCACCATTTCCAAGATATAGCTACTTATATTTTAAAACGTTCCATTCCATAGTGCGTTATGACCCTTCAAAGTCATCCAAGGTCATCGATTTACATGTCATTTAAAAGCCAGTATGTGATTTCGTATTAATGACCAATAGCAACCAAGGCCCTATCTTGCACCGTTTAGCCACAGTACATCTGTGACAGATGGACGGACGACAGATGGACAGAAGACAGCCACGACAAAAAGCCAACCAAATAAGCTGACAATAACACACTTAAAAACACACTCATTTGCCGTCTCCTAGTCTAAAATATCTCCACACCCTTTGAAGTGCCTAGTTTTAAAAACTTATAAGAAAATTGTCCAAACGTCTTCCTAAGTCAGCAAGTTATTCGGAAGTTTCATTAAAATGTACACATAAAATCCGGAAGTTATCAGTTTAGAAAAAAAGTGTAACAAAGTTGTTTAAACAGTCACCTTAGGAAATGCTGTGGTAGCACGCTCAGTCAACCTTGGTCTGCCTCGAGGCCTCTTCTCAGTACCCTTTGCATGAATCAACATCACATTCAAACTAAACTGTCAGGCATTGCAAAAGGCTAAGATGTCCAAGATAGCCACCATGGATGGTGCAATATTTATAGCAATGATGTCAGCATACGCCATTAGCTATCAGCCTAGATAGCCTTACCTAGCAGCCACTGGCACCAGCATTGTCCTATCTCCCGAACATAAAGTATTGGAAAAACAGTCCTGTTCCTGTAAGCTTGACATTGGCCTACGACTTTCAAAATCAGTCAAAATCTTTCTGTTGTGGAGACATATGTTTACGCAAAATTTCATCAAGCTAAGAGCAGCGGTTCATGACTTATCGCGATGACAGAAACAGACAAAAAACTTTGCTGCAATGGTGAAAACAAAACTGTCATCGCTACACACTAGAGATTTCTCGAAATAATTATCATTATTACCGCAAACACTGAGTGTAACAAGTAAAACATCAAAGAAGCCGACAAGTAAGACACACCCATTTGAAATATCTCCACACCTTTTGAAACTCTAGTTTTGAAAACTTCCAAAAGAATTTTCCTGACATCTTCTTAAGTCAGCAAGTTAATCACATTATGCAAAAGTTTAAAGTAAATTGCACATATAAAATCTAAAAGCTGCCAATTTAGAAAAGTGTAGCAATATTGTAACAATTAAAAACAGTCACCTTATGAGACGTCGTGGTAGCACGTTCAGTCAACCTTGGTCTGCCTCGAGGCCTCTTCTCAGACCCCTTAGCATGAATCAACACCACATTCAAACAATCAACATGTGAAATATACATTAAGCTGACAATTAAAACACAATGATTATGGTATGCATACTGCTACCGACGTTTGTAAATCACTTTTTCCGCACTATCTTCATAAGTCTGGTTTTTCTTTTTTGTAAGCTATACAGAATTCAGACACACAGCCCTCATATCCCTGAATATAATAATCTTCATCTAAATTAAAGCAGTAATTATAGAATTGCGATCCGCCATTCTTAAGGTCCGCCATTCTGAGAAAACATCAAAAACCTGCTTTAGATGATGAAACCATACGAAGCTAACGAGAACACTGTCCCTAACACTAAACCTATCTCTAACCATGGCAGCCTTTCGAAATGGCGGCCCTTCGGAAGAGCAAGCCAACAGAAATGACAGCAGGTATATTCATCACCTTAGCTGCATAGTCGCTCACTGTTTTGCTGATCTTTGCTTTCTTGGTCTCAGGTTCCGCCTCCGGATTTTCATCTTCATCCGCTGCAGCTGCAGCCTACAAGAAGAGCAGTAAACATTTTTGACCTGATTACTAGGGTGGGGCAAGCACACAAACCTTCCATATTTCACATATTAAAAGTTGCTGCTTGTGCCAGCAAATAAACATCAGCAAGTTAAACAGATATGTGTTAAGTTCTGTGCAGGGTCGGATCATCCACGAGGTCGCGGACTGAGAGCACGGAAATTTCTGGAGAGAAAATTTGTGGTCTTCTACACTAAAACTTGTGCCAATTCTGCATAAAGCAGTTCTAATCTCTTTTCTGCCAGCTTTGCTCGTACATTATTTGTACCTCCATTTTTAAAATTTGTTCTGCTGTCCTTGTTTGCCTTTATTGTTTAAGCAAAGAATGTAGCATGTACAAAAAAAACTAAAATAAATTCAATATTGCAAATCAGCCTATATGTACGAAGAGCTCGCAGTTGCTTTGAAGCCTCAGGGTCCGAAGGGACCATGATCCGGCCTTGGTTCTATCGGTCGCAATTTGCACGCATAAAAGCAGCTATGAAAACGATATTGGACGCTATAGAAGCCAGCAGCTCTTGACACATCACACGCCAAAAATCATAGACCAGTGTCGAATCTTTCGTTCATGTCGAAGGTTGTGGAAAGATGGGTCTACCGACAGCTTATGGCATTCGTTGATAATCGTGGTCTTTTACCAGTACATCAGTCGGCATACAGATGACGACAGTCCACTGAGACTGCCGTCTTGAAGATCGACTCAAAAAACTCAATAACCATTAAAATGCCTAGTTTCAAATGCTTCTAGAGAAATTTGTCTGACAACTTCCGAAGTCAGGCGACTTCTTTCACTAAGTTACATAACGCAAATGTTTTAGCAATGCATACAAATAAAATCTGATGTAGATCAAAAGCCACTACAAGCTAAGTTTGAAAGTTGCTAATTTAGTAAAGTGTAATAAAATTATATGAATCACCTTAGAAGATGCCACAATAAAACTTGCAGACTTCTTTGGTCTGCCTCGAGGCTTCTTCTTTGGTCTACCTCGAGACCTCTTCTCAGACTCCTGAGCAAGAATCAACACGATATGCAAACTATCAACACAGCAAATACATGTTAAGCCAACAAACAAGACACAATGGTTCCCAGTCTCTTACCCATGGAAACCTTAACACAATTTGAGCAGCCTAATTTAAACTGTAAAAGTTCTAAAAGAATTTTTCTAGTTCATCTCCCTAAGTCAGCAACATAGCTATGGCATTCATAACTTTTTCGTAACATCTCTAGCAATTTCAGTAGCTAAATTTCCCCTCGATTGTCACAACTCTGTTCAATGTTCAGTGGCATTTACTACTACTATTAGTCAAGAAAAAATTACTCTCATTTTACCATCCCATGGAGGTTAGAAGGCTGAGTTGACCTGGCTGGCTAGTCAGTGAGATGGTTTACATGTACACCTAAAGTTGCACATGGATCCAAACATTAAACAAGCCAGGGTAACTAAGATCCGGCACAGCACGTTACCATTAGTTCACACCACGAACACATAGTCAAATTATAGACATATTGTGTCAAACAATATAACCACTTAAACAGTTATCTTTCTGGGAGTTAGTAACTAATGAAACTGCACATATACAAGAATTCTGAGCTAATGTTCATGAAATGCGCGAGAACCTATAGCAATTCCTGTTCGCAAATTGTCTTGGTCTATCTCCATCCATTTTGTCACAATTCACTCTTACATAGCAACAAAATCACAAAAATCACTAAAAACCCCTACTTTTGTGATGCAAGTCTATAACTTCGTCGTTTTTCAACAGAATCACATTTTACCCTGCAGTTAGATGCATATGCCTTTAGTTAATAAAGTGGTAAAATATCAAAGTAAAATTCCAGATGGTTGCTGAGAAAACAGCGAAAACCTTTAGGGGAGCTACATTTTTGCCGCACCCTGTATATGGGCTAAACAGCCATGCATTTGAAAAGTATTTGTGAAAATTATCACACACAGTTAACGAAGGCACAGTAGCTTGCTACTACAGTTGCTATATATGATTATTCCCGATCCCGAGTTTTAGATAGTTGCCATAGCCAGCAAATTTTATATTGAACCGCAACCAATGAAAACGTTTCAACTAGCATTTCAGTTAGCGACCCGAAAACCTGGTACTTATGAAATAGATTGACTTAAAAGTCAACATTCAAACATGTAACACATGAAATACATGTGATGGTGCTGTAAATATGGCACTTCCACTGCAAGAGTCCACCTTGTTCATTTGATAAACACAGTACAAGCCAATCAGCTTGAGCCACAGATCGACGTAAACTCAGTACTGAGAACAAAACCCGATTCTCATTTTGCTATTCCATGGAAGGTAGAAGGCTGAGTTGACCTAGATGGCTGCGTAGTGTGTACTTACCAAAATTCTTTACGTGCAGACTGTCAACCATAAATCCAAGTACTAATCAGGCCATAAGTTAACTCAAATGATCTGACGCAGCACATACCCAATAAGCCGACCATCAACATGATACCGTAGCGTCATATAACCTTACGTACTGTGTCAAACATATCCAATGGAAACATAGTCCATTATTTACCTTTCCTGGGTTTGGTATCTTTGTAGTGTACATGTAAAACTGCATGCACAGAAAAACCTGTTACAGCCTAAATTTGAAAGTTGCCAATTTAGTTAAGCGATGAAGTTGTTCAAACAGTAACCTTAGGAGAGACCACGGTAGCACTTTCAGTTGGCGATGTACCTCGCCGCTCTATCGCAGTATTCTTTGGCGTGCCTCTGGGGCTGGCAGACTTCTTTGGTCTGCCTCGAGGCCTCTTCTCAATCTCCTGAACATTAATCAACACCACATTCAAACAATAAACACAACAAATACACGTTACCCTAAAACTTAAAATTTGAAGCTGGGTCCAGAATAAATGCCAAGTCTAAGATATAGGCCAGATAAATATGTAGTAACTTGCAGTAGCAGCAGTAGTTGCTGTAGTAGTATTAGCAGCAGTATTAATATCAGTAGGGCCCAGTTTTCTGCTGAAAATTTTGCTATATCCCGCAGGCCAGATCGTAAAATTCTGCAGCTCACTGTGGCAAAATTAACCAAATTCTAAAGGTCACCGTGGCTTTACGTTTGTGAATAAACTGAAGAGCTCAATCCTGTTAAGAAATTTCAGTCACTGAAGGCTGGTGTTGTGCTCATTTATGCTGGGTGAAAGAAAATTATCAATCTTTTTTCTTTTCAAAGTGCAGTCTACCAAGTCGCATCATATTCACAATTGTGCCATATTGACATGGCTATTAGTAGGGCCAACAGATTTAAGCAGTTCAGTTTGATTTTTCTGTGACATATTTGGTCTATTTGAGTACATTATCAAGTTGACGATTGTACTAATTATCGGTCATTTCTCAACTTCTGCAAAATTCTGCAGAAATATCAAAATTCCACAGAAAAGGGCAAATTCTGAGCCTCAGCTCGAAATTCTGCAGCACGCAGAGAACTGTGAGCCCTAAATATCAGCAGTAGTGGTAGTAACTAGCAGCAACAGAAACCGGGTACAAGTTTAAAGGCTGGGTCCTGGATACAGGACACTTCTACCTAGACCCATAAGCGACTCACCAGCCGTTCACTCGCTCGCTCGTAGGTAAATCTCGCTCAGCGAGAAAAGCGAGAAATTTCACAGTTCCATCAGAAAATTCCAAGTCATTGCATAAAGTTCTGCAAAATACAACAAAGTATCACTTTTTGCCACACCTTGCATAGATTGGGTAGTTCTTTCATAATTTCCTAAATAATGCAGGAGATGTGATCTCCATTAAATCATGTGAAAATCAATTCCTTAGATGGCTTTCTTTAAATTTCAGGGTGTGATACTCAAGGTGAAAGCGATTGCAGTCTCTCTAAACATTGGAAATCAAAAGTTCAAAATTTTACCTGCTAAAATTCACATTTAATACTAAAAATTTTACGCGCAGGTTGTCTTTGTGTATATCTCCAGCCAGTTCGATGCAATTCACTCCTCAAATGTGCGTTGCAGCCTAAAACGCAAAATAAATTACCAATAAACCCCTTATTTGGGGTTTCAAGGTTGTTTGAGGGCACCAATTTTGGTGTCAATCGAAAGGACTTATGGGACTTCCTACAGCTGATTAATCGTAACCTTGGCACTATCTTGCACCGTTTCTAAGATCCTGAAACTAGAGTCTAATTTGTGGTAGCCGACAGTTAAGATTTTCATGATCCTAGTTTGCACCGTTTTGACAGTAACAGAGTGTGATGGTCAGACAGAGAGAAACATCACATGCTGTCACGCGTGAAAAATCATGTGCCATTTTAAATTTTGCTCGCTTTGACTCGCTCGTTTGTATTGTCGCTCGCTCACAAGAAAAATCTTTCGCTCGTCCTGTTTCTTGCTCTCGCTTACAGGTCTACATCTACCAGTAAAAGCTGGGGGCTGCATTTTACAGTAAGCCGACAAATAAGACACCCTGGTGCCCAGGCTCCTAGTCACAAACATCTCAGTACTCTTATCGAGAGCTAAAGTTCTGTAAAAACTACTAAGGAAATTTTCCTAACATTCTCCTAAGTCAGCAACTTAATTTTAAAGGTTTATGCCAAACTTGTTCATAACTTCTTAAACGATTTTTGTAAACCATTTTTTCCTCAGAATCTTCGCAAATCTGATTTCTGATATTATATATGTTAGAGAAGTTATATCCTTCTGAAATTTAGGCAGAATTCACACACATAGCCACCAAAACCCTAAATACAATGATCTTCATCTATGCTGAAGCCAAAGCAATAATACAGTACATTATCAGATATATTCATCAAAAAGAACTGCAATCCCAGAATCCCAAATCCCAGGATCATAGTCATTTTTGTTCCAATCCCAGGATTTCGGAATTACAAAAAATTGTTTATATTGTCACTTTTCAAGTACCAAATGATATAAATAACAATTCTAGTCATCTAATGAATAAAATATTTCACATTCACTAGAGTCCTACTCCCTACTCTACAATGCGCACTGTAATTTAATTTTGACAGTCACAGTCACTCCCTACAATTTGGATGTACCTTCCATAGATGTCTACTTACTACATACTATACGGGAAAATCGATGGATTAGGTATAGCAAAATAACAACCAATCTCTAAGACTAATCCCAAAAAAATAAGATGCCAATATTACAAATTTCTTAATCACAGATCCTGGAATTTAAAATTCAATTCCCAGACTGCAATCACTATCTATCATCTGAGCTGTGTCACCATTTTGCTGCTGCTCTTTGCTTTCTTTGCCTCGGGTTCAACCTCTTGATCGTCATCCACTGCAGCCTACAGGCAGAGCAGCAACCAATTACCAGCTGATTACACCACTAACACCAGCAGAACATTCCTGATAGCTAGCGCTTGGTTTCTGTTGGCAAAACCCATTTCTGCAGCAAGAGGTTCAAACTGGCAAGAAACTGATTTGAACTCATAGGTACTGCAAAATTTTCCTCATCACTAGGGACTAACTTAATTCACGATTTCACGGCCGTGACATTTTCCATGAAATTGACCTCCTTCCGTGAAAAACGCTGATTTCCGTGAAATCCGTAATTTTTTGTGAATTTTTAACACTTTTAGTTTAATTTATGACAATTCCAGAGTTTTATCAGCAGCTTTTGTACGGATGTTGCTGTTTGCCATGCGTCGCACTTTAGCACTAAGTAGTTGACATTGACTGTCTTGAGTCTTAACTTAGTGTAGTAAATATTTGTTGTTCTGAAATTTCTTCGTTTGCATTAGCACAGCACTTCGAAATAACGTTTTTGGGGGGTGTGAATTTCCGAAACTCTTTCCGTGAATTTTCCGTGAAATTTGACACATTTTAAAAATTCTGCCGTGAAATCATGCATTTTTTCCCGTGAATTCGGTTGGTCCCTACTCATCACAACACCAATTTTCATTGCACAAGATGACATGCAAACTTTCTACCAAATTATGGCATTTCAGAAACTAACCTCAACACAAAATAATTCACTTGACTTTGACTCACTTTTAGTCAAATATCATATCATTGACTATAGGCGGAATCGTTTGCGCTTGAGCAAATAATATATAGCAATAACATGCCAACCAGGCAGCATGAATGCATATACAAAGTGGGCCAAAGAATTAACTTTAAGCCTCAAACTTTTGTCCAAATTTTGCCTAATATTGAACAATTTTCACAATTCTTTCACCGGCAAACTCTGTGGAAAATGTGCAATAATGTGATTAGTAAATATCGCATCACACGTCGACTGCTTCTTTTGAAGCTGAGTTTATGTCCCACTCTGTAGTTATCGTGTTAACAATCCTTTTTCCTATCTGTCAACATTGGCAAGATTACTAAGATATCCGAAAATCCGATCTAGTTACAGACAAAAATTATAGCCGCAATCCTGAAAATACATGTCATTGTCATCACGGACAGTAAAAATCCTGTAACTATGCAACAAAAAATGATTAGTTGCCGATTGCATTATTTATACAGGTATGAACAGATAATAAGAATTTCACGACAAAATTCTATGTGGTTTCTACATGAGGAAATACATTTGCAGCACTGGCACCCTGCACAATAAGACTAGGAATGGATCACACCATAGCCTATGCCTCATTCAAAAGCTGCAAAAGCCTAAATTCCGAAAATAGTTCAGTTTATACCCCACCCTGTAGAAAAAGAAGGTGCAAGCAGGTCGGGTTGCAAAGAAACGTTATTTTTAAAATGTCCAGCCCAGTGGGTTTTCTGAGTTTTATTGGTTTTCTGGGTATCATTTTTTTTGTTTTTCTTTTAATTTTTGTTAAAAAGCCCAACTTGATAAGATTTGGGGTTTCTGTTTGATTTCAATTCATTCGTTCATATGAGTTTCTGTTTGTTCCCCTAGGCAAAAATATGGCAATACTTCCAAATTTGCAGGTTTAAGTGTTTCAAAAACTTAGCCGTGATAAAATATTTCATTATTAGTGAAACAAGAAGCTAAAATTAGACTAAGATTGGGTGGCTTTTTAAACGGGTTTACCCAAAGAAAACCCAACGGGCAGACAGAGAGACCTGATGCTCTCTGAGCTGTTGCCTGAGGTAACTGATCTCCTCATCATACAGATGCTCCAATTGCTTCAGCTGCTCCTCAGTCTAAGACATTCATCACACAGACACACACCACTACAACACCCCAATTAGACCCACATGGTTCTTGCCCATTTGTCAAAATCAAGACCAAGGACTTAAGGACTTTCAAGGACCAACCAAAGAATACATAAGGAGAACTGATTTAAATCATACCGGCACTTTTATAAGCATATATAAGCAGGTTCGGTTTACATTTGACAAAATTTTAACACCTTCAAGCATTAATCAACAAGAAATCTGAGCTAATGCTCATGAGACGCACGAGAGCCTATGACAGTTCCTGTTTGCAGGTAATCCTGGTCCATCTCCATCCATTTCATCGCAATTCACTCTTTTGCAACCAAAAATAGCCAAAAAAATCACCTAAAATCAATATTTTTAAAGCTCAAGGTCATTCAAGGTCATCGATGTTGACATTCCTAAGAAGCTCGTTGCCAGTGCTTGTTATGATGAGCAGCATGTCTGTGCCTATCTGCAACCATTTTCACGCTAAACAAGCCAACAGCGAATAAATAACCACTTTTTAGAGGGGTAGTCCTCTTTGACACCCACATGCACAGGCCGCCTTGAATCTAGAGGGTCCAGACTTGGACTGCTAAAATTTTCATTCAATGCTGAAAATTTCATACGCAGATTGTCTTGGTCTATCTCCAGCCATTTCGATCAATTCACTCTTGAAATGCGTGTCGCAGTTCGAAATCACAAAAAATTCACTAAAACCCCCTATTTTGAAAGTTCAAGATCATTCAAGGTCGTCATCGATATTGACATTTCTAAGAAGCTCGTCGCCAGTGCTTGTTATGATAAGCAGCATGTCTGTGCCTATCTGCAACCATTTTCACGTTAGATGAGCAAATAATGCTAGAATAATGCCCTTTTAAGGGGGTGCCCCTTTTTCTCCCCCTTGTTCGTGGGGACCCCCTTCACCCAGCAGCATGAAATTTTTGTCATAAAATACTAGAGAATCTAGGCTATCATATGGTGAAAACCAGAAGTCTCTCTCACCTGGGCTTCAATTGGTACAAAGTTTTGACAGACACCAAGACACCAGAGAGACCCCAAGACAGAATTACTGTAGCTAATATGTGCTAAAGCTAGATATGCTTTCGCACATAAAAATTGGAATTATCAGTAATTATTAACAGTAATGACGAAGTCTATTCACCACTAATACTCGGGCAACACCGATTCTGACAAGAAATTTAAGCTAATTTAAGCTAATGCTTGAAGGAGTTGACTGACAAAGCCTCAATGACCGACTGAGGAAGCCGGTTCCAGTGTTGGACAACTCGCTGGCTGAAGAACATCTGACGCAGCCTTGAATCACTTCGCGATACAAACACTGGTTGTGTCCTCTGGTATTATAAAGTCGTAGCCAGGGAAAAAACTGTCTGTAATATATCTTCTCCCAGCCTCCCAATAATTTGAATACTTCAATCATGTCCCCTCGCAGTCTCCTTTCCTTCAGTGTTGTTAATCCCAGTTTCCGTAGCCGCTCTTCATAACAGAATTTTCGT
>Ga0056128_1012014_pt1 | contig 10621 bp, 9 predicted proteins | sample WorMetLIZISLAND2_FD_71113 | JGI IMG/M metagenome (GOLD analysis project Ga0056128, IMG submission 71113) | Marine gutless worms symbiont microbial communities from Max Planck institute for Marine Microbiology, Germany - Olavius geniculatus... ... | reverse complement strand
CACAGTCAGTGTGATGCGGGCAATATCACCTTTTGTAATTTTTGCTGTTTTCGATGTGCAAGTCCTTAAATGTTGCCGTTAACAAGTGTATAAACTAATGTTTTGTACATTTATTATAATTAACGTCATGCAATTCTTTTTTTATTGTAAATAATTATTAGGCCTATTACAAACTGTTGATGTCATAGGCATATTAAAACATTTATTGTTATCTACAGCTACAAAATGGCCTAATAAAAAGTGAGTTCCCAATTGGTCAGAACTGCATCAAATATTAACCTAATCTCCACATTTTCACCGATATATTCTGTAGTACGAAAAACTCATTGCATCGCATCCCAAATGTGTCGCTACACTACCTTGTGAAATCTAGTTAGCTATAACGTACAGTGTTTCAGGACGCGATGGGATCTTTAACGTTTAGTGTTTATCAAGCTTATCACTGATGTAGTTAAATAACAGACTGAACATCAGTTAATATTTGACAAAGTTATAGACGTAACAAGTGAATGGCTTACTTTTTGTTGGTCAACTTATGTTATACATGCGACAGTGACACATGTTAGGCAGTACCAATAAATACTGCATGCATTCAAAATAACGAGTCAGCTAGTTAACCTGATTGATGAATGCTCCGTTGACGGCGAAGTCCAGACTGTCAGATATGATCTCGCCGCTGGATGTGATGTACCAGACGACGATTCGCGCGTTCGGTGTCAGCCGCTGAGCCAGCACGCGGTCGATTGGGATGCTGAGCCGATGTTGAGTGGATGCAGATCCTGACTGTGATCCAGATCGAAATACTTTGCCTTTGCTCATCACCTGCAGCGCACAGCACAGCACAGAACACAAAGTTAAGTCTAATGGCGCGTAACTGAATTAAACTGATCTGACACGGTTTAGTTTTTGACGAACTGACCAATGGGCAAGCAAAGCGAGTCTATTGGTCATTGGTTGACGCGTACGTGAGCGTAGTCATGTAGGCTACCGACGCCGTTTGACGGTGCCTACTGAAATGCATTGCTGCTTGCCAATTGGTCAGTTCATCAAAAAAACCTTGTCAGTTTAGTTCAGTTCAGTTACATCGCTATGTACGCATCTTAACGCATAGTGCTATTTTGCTGTCATTTTAACTTAGTTTTAACTGATACAAGTTATCGTTATCTTTAGGTTATGTAAGCTACAAAATTAAGGCTATTGCAAGAGTTTTTCAAGCAAGAGGTCTTCGAGCCTCGTACATCTTGAGTCTTGACAACCGTGTTTTATAAGTTTTATGTACTTGAACTCAGGGCGAATAAAATGACGACGAAATCCACTAAACCAATATTAAAACGTCGAAAAGTTAGAAACAAGAAAACATTCGTTACTATGCCCGCATATGGCTTGAATGATGAAGTGTCTATGATATGCAACGTAAAAGTCTTACAGAATGAACAAACCTGATATGAAAAAGATGTTATGGTTCCAGTAGTTGTTACTGTAAATACTGCAGTCTGGCCAACCTGTAATAACAAAAAAATTACGCCACTAATTATCATAATATCATATCGTATTATAGGCCTAAAGTACATATTATCTATACTGCCCTGTCAGAAAAAAGAAACACCATAAATATTCTGACATATTGATAATACATAAACAACAACATATTTCAGCATACCAACGTTATGATTTAGCAGCAACATCACGTTACACGCTACACAATTTTTTCTTACCCCGCTTTGAAATATCATGTTTTTTTGAGTTGTAAATACATGTTTTATTGCGTTCTTTTCTTCACTAATTTTTACCACAATACTGAACACAGACGAAACTCACATTTATCACGCCGTCCGAGTTGCTCAGCAGAATCTGAATTCCTTCGTCGTCTCGAGACTTGAATTTCTCCATTGACTTAGACCCAGTGACGGTTGTGTTACTGGCACTGTCGTTGAATGTTGCCTGTTGTTACACAGCAATATAACAATATCACTTCAAAACTGACCGTTTTCGATTGGCTTCTTTCCACTATCAGTCAATTCTAGTAGATCATACCTGGCAGACACCAGTTTATACTGCAAGACCACGGATACAGAGCTGCTGCATCGCGCGGTGTGCCTGTTTACGCTCTCAGTTTTCGCTGGTAGACACTACGCCTACCCACGGAGAGATGGCCAATTGACCTGGGTGATTTCATGAATGAAATGTATTTATTTTAAGCTCATGCAAAAACTTGCGAAGTATGCAGACGAGTTGCTAGATATTCGTCACGATGACTAAATCATGACTGTTTCTTAGGTAAAGCTGAAACATTCATTTCCCCTTTTTATGTTATTTTTAAACAACCCAAAACAACAAGTTTTTTGTAACTAAATGTCCAGTTTTAATGCAGTTCAATCTAAACTTTGAAAAGATGTGCAAAAACTGTAACACGATACAACTACAACGCAAACAATCAAACCCAATGTCAGGCTGATTAGCCATCTAGACACAATAAAACAAAAAAATATCAAATAGAAAACTAGAGCAGACAGAAAAATATGACAGTCTAGTGCGGACATATTTGCGGCCGTCCGCAACCCTAACCCTAACTGAACCCTGACTTTTGAACTTTTGAACTAAAATAGCACACCGATTACTCTTGCCCTCAGAAACGTTTACATCAATGTTAGTTTTCCTGCACTTTTTCTCGAATTAAAAGCCTGTACGGAAACAGACGGGCGGAAAGGTAAAACGCAAATTGCGGCCCAGAACACGAACAATTGAAACGTGAACACAAAAAATAGAAAGAAAATGAAAAAATACCCAAATCGAGATTCTTTCGCTGTCGGCGTTGACGGGTACAGTGAGAATCATGATACCGGATTCAGGGACGGTCAAATTGCGAGTGATGGACGACGATAATCTGCCGTATATGTAGTAAGATGTGTTGTAGTAAGATACACGGACACTGACTGGATTCGACTGGATGTCGGGGGGTAATGGTAGAGCTCCGTCGTACTGCTTCAACTGCAACTGTAAGCATAATGATATCATATCAGTCACATTATACAACAACTGATGTTGCAATTCCAAAAAAAGAGATTTAGCGTCAAGTCCTCACGTCTAGGCGCTTGGAATCCGAACCTATAATTCGAGGACGAATGGAAAATCGTTAAGCTGAGTATACCTGAAAACATTTCAGTGTACAGTTGTGCACAGTCTGTGCAGTTGCTGCAACTGCAACCTGCTACCAAACTGTTTGTGAAATGAAATCAGAACGAACAGGCTTCAACAATTTAATCATGTTTTGCTACTGCAGCGGTTTTGGGCCAGAACAATTTAAACTACACGCATGCTGTCACTGACTATTTTCGTCAGCTGATATTCGGTTTCAATTAATGTCTACCTTTAAAAGGAAAGATGTGCCGCCCCAAAAAACCACCCAAGGTGTCTGTCCCCAGATGACGTAAGATGTCACTGATACATTCAGTAATACGTACATAAGCAGAGACGATGAGACCGGGCTTGAAATTGGTCGGCGTGATGTCGAGATAAGTGAGCAGATATTTGGTTGACGAGCACGATACCGTACTGTTGCCTGACAACACTGTCCCTGTCGCCGCCTCCGTGACGTTAGCAACGACGAGAATTGTACGTCTGTTCAGGCTGGCTACAGTGTTGGTGTATCTGCCAGTGCTGGCCGGAAGTAATGCAACCAGCTCATCGACCGGGATGACAACGTCTGCTTTGCCGTCCCGCAGCTGCAACATCAGCATAATATTAGCATTTATTCGCTGGAAGAAATGTAGTAATTAAAGGATAAAGCGCAACTATGGGCTAGACATACAAGGCTTATAAGCACAGATAGTATAGCCTTTAGCATCACGTATAGTGGTATAATAAAAACAGTGATAATGTGACCTTAATTTTAATAAGCCAAAACGACAATGACACGTGGTAATAGGCTATGGCAGAAATGGTAGTAAAATATTTTAGTTAAGAGAAACATCATCATCATCATCATAATCATTTGCTGCAGTTGGACTAACTGTGGATTCTCAATATAAAAAATAAACAGCAACTAAGTCACAGCATAAAAGTAGCAACTCACTGATATGACGACACACCACAAAAGAATTTAGTTGACTAGACTGCAAAAGTTGCAAGAATGTGACAGTTGTAAGTATAGTATGTATTTAACTTTGTGCAGCAAACGGATGTTGCAGCAGTTACACCAACCTCAACATTCATTCGTTTGAGTCCGTATCGTCCTCTGTCGTATCTGCTGTAAGGTTGAATGGAGACTTCAACAGCCGCCCTACCTCTTACCGGCTGTCCGTAGGTGTACCTATTACATGGAGCAGATTTATTATTGCTCAGCATCCACATATTATCTGACGCAGTGTTTACTTGGTTTATTTGATAACGCACAGTAAACCCTTAAAATTGCAGGCAAATTTCGAAGATATTTACAGTTGGATCAAGATAATCAAGTATTATTGCTACTCGCATGTTCTTTTTTTCTTTTTCTCTCTCATTGTTTGTATTGTAAATATGTTGTAATCGCTACCATGTGTTGTGGTAAATAAAGATGTTCATAAACTGTAAACTTTGAGCACACAGCACGTTTGACGTCAAAGACGGATGCAGACGTTTGTCTATGACATGGGCAGTCGTGTAAAATGTTTCCCAATATCCCCACTAAATGCAACAAAGCGAAATCGCTCATATTCCCCCTCCCTATCTCATCCCTTTCTCATTTCATTCTACTTGGTCCTTCCTTTACCTTCCACACGCTGCCAGCGTCCGGAAATTTCGTTTTGCGTTTTACAGAAAAAAAGTTAAAAAAGACATAAATGAAAGTTGTTATAAAAGTGATTGTTATTTCAAAATTTACAGTATTGTGCAAAACATGTGACAAATTGAATGGTTATTAGCAGCGAAACACGCTCACGTGGCGGTAATTGTAACCGCGAGACCGTTCTGCATCGACGGTCGATTGAGTAACAGCAAGAAATACGATGGCAAATCAACGACTACTTCGAACTTCGGCAACACTGCAAGAACAACGCATACCCAGTGCTTCTAATTAATCAACGCGGTCGCTGAATACTTTGATTTGTAACATACTGCAAACTATTTTGCATAATCAACAAATCGTCCATGCACGAAAAAACACCCAAATTAAGTCAGCCTCCTATCCCTCCGGGGTAGGTAAATCGATTACCGGCCTGCTTGGCTGGGGTAAGGCAGGGTATGTTCACCTGTGTCAGGTGAAAGATAATACTCTGCGTACAACAGGTATGGCTTTGAAACGGATTTCGATAAAGAGCTATACAAACCTTTTAACATTAGGCCTACTACATTCAACTGAAACCAGCTGCAATTTCTGATATAAACAGTGCACGCCTATCACCTGTAGTTAGTTTGATATAAAAAAAAAATCAACATCAATTATTTACCGTATTCAGCAACGATAAACTGCTTTGTAACCGTGTTTCCCTGAACATAAAACACATACGTAAAAACATGATTAAACTAGAAATTTGTATAAACCGGTCAAAGTTACAGCGTTTCGCAACAAGTTGAACTACGTTAAAAAGTTGCGAAAATCACATTATTGTAAACGAAGTGAGTTCAGTTTGCTACGAGCATCAACACCGCGTGTATTATGCGGTATTCCCGTCAAGTGCATTAAAATCGCACGACATTAACTATTTGAATATTTACAAATCTACTAAAAGTTGGCGTGAGTGGGTAAAAATGATAGCCACCAAGGGGTGCAGCTGTGTAGCGATTGTATTTTGTACTGAAAAGCTTAGAATGATACAATATAATAGACTTATTGCAGCAATTAATAACTGTCTATACAAACATTTGTCACTCTTACCGTGTGCATACCATAGTGATGCAGTGAGACCGGAGCGTCTTTCGTCGCTATATACGAATTAGTTTTTTTCTATCATTCAAAGCCTTTTATGTGACAGCAAGGTTACTTACACTTCGCTACTGTGTGAAGAAAGCAATTTTTTATCTTTTCGCATGCGACTTTTTAGCAAACGCACCAGAAGGTTTCTTCGTCAAAAATATTTGGTAAGAGAAATTGATCTATACGACGCGCTACCTGCTGTTTAAAACTACTCTCGTCATTACGTATTTGACAGCATCTGTATTTTTGTCTGTCCAATGTTATGCATAGCATTGGACAGAGTATAAAAGCATCTGAGTGTCCGTGCGTCCGTGCGTGCGTGCGTCCAACTTTTCTTAAGCTATCTTCCTTCCACCTTCCCTTTCCCTTTCTCTTTTCGTTCCCCTTCCCGTTTCCCCTTTCCCATCTTCCTTTTCCTTTTCCTTAACCTTCTCCATTTCCTTTTTCTTCCCTTTCCGCTTTCCCTTGCCCTTTCCTCTTCCCCTTTTCCTTTACCTTCCTCTTTCCTTTCCCCTTTCCCTTCCGCTTCCTCCCTTTACCTTCCGCTTACTCTTTTCTTTACCTTCCCTTTCCCCTCCTTTCCTCTTTCCTTTTCCTCTTTTCCTTCCCCTTTTTCTTACCCTTTCCTCTTTCCCTTTTCCTTCCCTTCCCATTTCCCATCTCCTTCCATTTACCTTCCATTCCTTTTCTCCTTTCCCTTTCTCTTCCTTTTCCCCTTCCACTTTCCTTTTCTCTTTTCTTCCTTTCCCCCTTCCTTTTTCTCTTTTTCTTCTTACGTCCTTTTTTCCGTGTCCATGTCCGTGCGTCCAATATTTGAGGCGCCATATCTCCGTAACAGTGCCAGATGCACGCCTGGTCACTATGGACCACCCATAGGAAGTCGATCCCCGGGAGCCGAATGATCACGTAACCGATGACGTCACTTGACCCCAAAAGGTCAAGTTCGTGAACCCATTATCTTTGAGGCTCCATATCTCCGCAACTGTGCCAGATAGATGCATGGTCACTATGGATCATTTATAGAAAAGCGCTGGTGACGAATCGAATGGTCTCGTGACTGACAATGTTTATTGTTTAGTTACTGCTGCTATGCGTCATACACAAATCTAATTAACAAATACATAAATTTTATGCTAAATGGAATTATATCAAAGCGATCGTTTAGTCAAGTTATCGCCAAGTGATGCAAAAGTGAAGCTCGAACTGACCTCGGCATTGACAGTGATTGTCCATGCACCGAGAGGCGGCTGCGCTGACAACTGCAACGAACTGCCGATTACGCCTGTCAAATGTCACCAAATTGCAACGAATGGAATACGCCCGACATTTAAATTATGAACATTATTACGAAAAAAACAACAATGTCATCATTTTTCCAACATTTACAATGTGACTGGCAGTTATGTCACAGGAAAAAGAAAAACAGTGTGTTAGGTTTTAAAACAAAACTTGCCATAGAAGTCGATAATAATTATGTCATTTACCTTCCATTTTTTTATTTTTAAAAATATAGTTTTTTTATATTGTTACTGCTATTGCACTGCCGTCGAGTACTGCAGTCTAAAGCTTATTTTATTAAGATATTCGGTATTTGCTGTAATTGTAATAAAATTCATATTGTAGACATATATACCTGTATCATTGCGCTGACTGTTCTGGAGTATCGTGTTCTTACCGTTGTCCTAAAACAGCCAGAAAAGCAAAGTAATCGCGTGACGATCAAAATTACTAGAGAAGTGTACATAGTAATTTGAAACACACATGACGAAGATAAAGACGAAAACAAGGAAAACTAACAACGTGTGAAATGTAAATCGAAAGCACTCACCTTAATTGCAAAGTTAATTTCTCCCTTGAATGGTTTCAGATCCGGATACACTGCTATCACTCGGAATAGCACTGCAACATTGCAACCATTACATCATGTAATGTACATCAATTACTGCTACATTACCTGTCTACAAATTTTAGAAAAAATAGTCTGCTCTATTTCAACGGTCTTTGTCAGTTATTTGAATCAAAAAAGCACAAATTGAAAAAAGTATTCATAATTGTTGGGATATTAATCACCGGTAATTATCGGAAAAAATAATGCGTCAACTGAGTGAAAATCATATCCTTATTCGACACCAATAATAACACGTAGTAAAAAATCACAGTAATAAGTGTACGTGTTAAATAATAAACTTTTAGTAGATGAAGTTACCCTCTTGTCCTGGTTTATACATGGCCTTGTCCGTCTGTATGAAAATGGACAACGTTTTTGTCTTGACCTCAACTGTTCGCGTTTGACTGAAAGTATTTCCGCCAGTTCCTTGTACCGCAAGCGTGTATCGCAACTCAGACAGCTCCGACGGGATCTACAATAAAGAACAGCTTTTGATATAGCTAAAAAAACCTAATGACGGACAAGACACTATTGACAATTTCTAAAATTTTTAGTTTAGCAAAGAGCATGCAACAAAGTGATTGTAAAGGGTCCTACTACATCTCAAACGTGTTGCTACACGGCTTCGTGAAGCATCGCGTATTGCTGTGAATATACGCTTCTTTAGAAAGTACAAGATTCCGCACTCTTTTTCATCTTTGTCGTGGTACAACGACGCATTTAGAGTGTGCTGAAATCGTGAACACTTTCCACAAGTCATTAGAAACGACTGTAACAGCTGCAATGTTGAGATAAGCAACCCTTACAAGACATTGGACGGCAAAACATTTTCACGGCTGCTTTAAAAACTCTTCTTTCTTTTCTTTGCCGCACTGCGTTTAAATGAAAACTCAGGTACAACAACAAAATGACAAATGTTGATTAACCGACGTACCTGCAAGGTAACTGTCGTCGACGAACCTGAAACAAGCAAAGACTGTCAGATAGTAAAGAGCTAAATACTACAGATGTAATCAAGCGCAATATAGAATAATTGTTATATAAGAACTGCCACAAATATAAGGCGATGAAAAATACTCTGAACTGTAAGTGCACGACAATTTGCAAGGAATAAAAAAATGAAAATGGAGTCGGTGCTTTGTGTTTGCACTGCATACATGAATGATTTTGTTTTTTTCTCTTTTAGGCTTTATGTTAACCAGGTGATTGCATATAATATACGTAACAAACGGATTAATAGAGTATGATGCTTAATGTGCAAGTTACACGTGCATGTCTTGAACGTACATCCGTTCATCCGTGGGTCCCGTATACGGACTCCGAACTCAAAAACGAAAAGAACGCATCAAAATCGTGCCGAACGTTCCTTAGAACAGAAGTAACATGTGTGACAATTTTCAACTCGGAGGTGGATGGCTGCAGAGTATGTCGGCACTAAGCCGATATATTTTTCCAGTCTGAACGAGGTCTGCAGCCCAAATAACAAATCCACAAGTTTTTTTCGCCGGTTGCGGCAGAGTTGTGAGTTGCCCGACCTGTCGTAGTGATGGTGACGCGGTTGGAGACTATGGTGTCATTGTGCGAATTCAGAAGTTTGACAACGACGTCCACACTTGACCTGGCGCGAAGAATCGTCACGATGACGCCATACGTGGAACCCGGACGTACGATTTGTGGCGCCACCACAACGTATGTGCTGCACACAGTGCAGAAACAGAGATAACGAGCAGAAGCTTTCAATTTCAACACTGTTAGGACCCCATAAACGACTCTATTAATTTAATCGCAGCTGCCGACCCCAAGAAAACATCTTGTGACATTATTGTATCATGTCCACAAATATTTTTAAATCATAGGCTATCACATGCCATATTATGACAGTTAAAACTGAGTTAGATCAAGCTACCAGTGTAATAATTACTACGTAACTAAATTACTGGCGTAGCAATAGGGGGAGGCACTGGGGTACGAAAAATTTGCAAAAATGCACCAAAACGCTTCGATTTATGCCTCCTCCCCAGACCCTTCCCATGGTGGGGAGGGAGACCCTTCCCCAGACCCACCTTTTAAGTGCCCCCCCCTACATCCAGATCCTGGCTATGCCAGTGAACTAAATTAGGCCTATTTTGCTAGTCCGCTCCACTTTTGACGCAAAATAGCTCGACGCCGTACAGAGCGACGTAACTAAATTAAAACTAAACTGACATGGTTTAGTTTTTGACAAACTGATCAATGGGCAAGCAGTAATGCATTCCAGTAGGCACCGTCTAACTGTGTTGGTGGCCTACGTGACTACGCTTACGTACGCCGTAAGCGTCAACCAATGACCAACGAGCTCGCCCTGTTTGTCCATTGGTCAAAAACTAAACCGTGCCATTTCATTTCACTTGCAACAACGACAGCAAGACAAAATAGTTGCCTATGGTCGAATGCTCGGTGTAACGTTGTCATAAACAGGAAAAAGCAGTAAGTGCGTTGCAGCGATCTCACTGTTGTACTTACGCGTTGCCTTGAGCGAATGAACTTTTGATCAATGACGCCAGAAGGACGACTGTTAGACTTGCATAAAGTACACCCAGACGACCCATTGCCGGCGTCTGCAGACGATAACAACATGTCTTTTCAAATGCTAAATGTCTCTCACAAACTTCTAAATAGGCTATTATCAGCACTGCGTTGAAACATCAACGGTTGAACTCAAGCCAACTCTGACCACGACAACTCTGCCAATGCCAATCGTTAGACGACCAAGCAAACAGCTTGGCCGACAGCGGTTAGGTCGAGTCACTTTTTAATGACGAAAAGTGTTTGATTGTCTTCGTAGCAGCAAACTTTCTCTGTTA
>Ga0056128_1012013_pt1 | contig 10621 bp, 9 predicted proteins | sample WorMetLIZISLAND2_FD_71113 | JGI IMG/M metagenome (GOLD analysis project Ga0056128, IMG submission 71113) | Marine gutless worms symbiont microbial communities from Max Planck institute for Marine Microbiology, Germany - Olavius geniculatus... ... | reverse complement strand
GACAGATAAGTTTAGTCAATAAAACAAAACACTGAACACCGATATTAGCAGTAGTGTTTGTTTTGCTAGGTAATGTGGTCACACAATAAAGGTGCGGTGGACGGAAGAACTTCACGTTTATGCGCGATAAATTTCTGCTTGTAACAGTGAAAGAATGGTTAAAATCGGTGCTGAATTACCAAAGTTATCCCAAAAATAAAACTGGGTATCCGTTTTTTTGGACCACCCTGTATGTGTACATAATATATTTATTGAAATAGTGGCATAGCAGGGTATGGTTTAGGGAGGGTTCAAATCTCTTTTGAAGTTAATTTTTTCCAGAACAAAAACTTTCCTCAATCTATTAGACATGTAAATTTTTGTATGTTTTTCTGTTTGGTTATTTTTAGCATATAAGATTTTGTGTGGATTTTGTGTTTTTCTGAGTAACATTTTTAAGCTGCAAATGTCCCAAAAATCGTGTGGCGGCTAGACTGCGTAAGTCCAAGTTTGACACACAAGTTTTGCATAGCCCCTCGTCCCATAATTATATTGGGCAGGGTTTTTGCAGGCTGTATCCCAATTCACGTTTATCTTTGTTAAAATATTGAAAGTGTTTGGTTTAAAATGGAAGCAATTAATGTATATTGTATTAGCTTTTCTGTAGAAAATGTGCCAGCGACAATTGTGATACTAATTATCCTACATACCGTACTAATAATATTATACCAGTTAAATACTGCTATTGGTAGTTGTCGATATATCATAGTCATTTATATCGGTTGTGTTTGCTGCACATCATGTTTAACTTAGATAGGTCCTAATTTATTTTACCAGCTTATTTATGTATTATGTTTGTAAAAAGTACTTAGGCATTTTGGTCTTGTTTATGGACACTTTGGCAATGGACGGTGGAGCACTACACAAATGATTTACTTACTTAGTTGTATTGGATGGTGACGTGCTGAAATAACTGTTGTAATGCTTGGTGTACACTGTAGTTCATTGTGGATGAGTGCAATTCGTGTGTTGTTTACACAGCGGCCAAATGTGTTAAGTAAATGCTGCTAATAAATAATCTTTCTCTGATTTTATAGCACTCTGTAGCACATGCAGTCGTATGAATTTACATGCTGTAATAAAATGTCTGTCCTTTTATTACTTTGTACAAGAGCCATGTATAACTTGACTCTTTTATACACGGTGATGGCAAAACAACTAAGCACGAGATTAATTGATAATGCTGCATGGGATACCACTAAAACGTCCCCACTTCACTAACTGTCTTTACGGTGTAATTTCTGCGTCAATGCTACGTCACTGTTATTGCACGGTGGGGCATAATCACTCGCCCCTTTTTATGGTAAAACATTAAAACAAATACACAAAATTGACAGTGGTGGATCCCGAATTTTGGAATACGGGGTGGAAGTGTAGGAGGTGGGGTCTGGGAAACCCCTCCTCAGAAAATTTTTTTCAAAATTTATGCAAAAATAATGCATTTTCGTGCAAAATTTGTACTTCTTAAAAGATGCGTGCAGTCAATGGGGGGAGGCGGCTGCCCCCAACCTTTCCCCTTGAGTTCGCCACTGAAAAATGATACAATTTAGCAGAAACGTCTGGTAGTCTACTAGCTCAATTTATGTTCAAAATGTCCTTTTCTCCTTAACACGCACGAATGTGCGTGTTCTTTTGGCTATAACTGCAGTTCTCATGTTTCGTTATTCTGTGCTGTGATGTATGTTTCAACCAAAAGATCATTAAATTGTCACCGACAACAGCATAAATACTACCGTTCATTTCTTAGTGGTTAACTTATTCTTATCACACAACCAATGCACAATCACTGCTTGATGCCGTATAGGCCTATCAATAACGAACTGATTCAGGACCAGTTCGCCTGTCAGGATATGTGATGTCTTTGATCCGCCATTTGCAGACATTCTCCTGCATTACTTTAGTCTGGCTATTTTACGGCCAAAGCATGGGAAAACTGGACTCTGTATTTTCGACCCGTAGCGCATTTAATTAAGGCCCCCTCCCCCCCATTGACTGCATGCATCTTGAAACAAGTGAAAATTTTGCACTAAAATGCGTTATTTTTGCATAAAATTTTAAACAATTTTTGGGGAGGGGCGCAGCCCCCAGACCCCATTCTCTACCCTTTCCCCCCTCTATTCCAAATTTCTGGATCCGCCACTGGTCTCGACCATTGTAACAGATCGAGCGCACTTTCTTGACATTGAAACACTCCAATAGCTGATGAATAGACATATATCGTGTTTTGCGTCATTTAGAAGAACATCCTGATAGTACTGACTTGTGATCTCTAGAATAATGATCACGTTTGTTTTCGACGGCCGACAGTGCGGTCGAGACTGCTGTCGCCGCAACGTCTGCCGACGCTGCCCCCACTCTGTCGGTCGTCGATGTCAACCGATAGCGTCTGCTAGACGTGTGTGATCGGCTTCAGAGCTAGAACATGAAGATCATAAGAGCGACTGAATCCGGTTCTGGAGCATAGTTGGCTAACTCCCGGTGGGATATCACGCCAACGTAGAGTACACACAGATGAGCAACGGCCGCAGACGATTCTGGAAGCAGCTCAAAGATGGCACTTAGACGTTCTTGCGTAAACTGTTCGATTGCGGAAATTATTAAACGACTGCAGAGGTACATCACCAAAGTGGGCGGAGTCAAATAAGTTTGTTGTTGTTTACTTACTGAACGAAGTTTTGTAAAACTGTGATTTGCAAACTTATTTTGCGTGGATTTAAGGGAATAAGTTTAGTTATCTTTGCCAGGATTATCAGTTTTGTTTTCTGTTAGCAGCCATAGTGAGTATGCAGTTCTGAAAATGGTGTTACCTGCAGAAAGTGTTACCTGTCAAAATGATTCCAGAACTGTTTGCGTTGCAGAGAAAGTGTAACATTTGGAAACTAAACTCAATCTGTATTGTATGATAGCATAGGAGCATAGGCAGTAATGGCAGGGCAGTGATTATACGGACGAACGGCCGCGTATGCGGTCAGCGTTATACGGCCGCACACTGCATCAGTATTATTCGGATGAATGATATTAAAAGCACACATTTACATTCAAAATTCTGCAATGTAGGCCTATGATAATTCTGCATTTGCATCATAATGCATGTAGCGATTTTTTGTCACTAACTGATTTGTTTGACCAGTAGTCTGCAGGGATATAACGTTCCTGCCACTGACAACAGTTTTTTGACCGTTGACCTCCAGGTGGACAGTTTGCTATCTCGATATAATATCTTAAGTTGGTGGTTATCCTCGGAAGCCAGATCAGCCAGTTAACATTCAGTTCTTAACTATTTAACAGCAAATCAGTTTATGTGGTTGTACGCTTGATGACCTTGCTGTTGTCTACGACTTGATTAATGTCGACGAACTGAATAAGCTGGAAGTTACAGAGACTGCATCATTTAAATAGCCTACAATCCCAACTTCACTGCTTAAGTTAGGCTACCGGCATGTGCTGACATGTTCGCCGTCGTAATCGCTCAGTTAGCCATCCTGTCTTTCCATGACAGACAATTTTCAGATTGCTATAAGACTAAGACAGGGTCCTAAATGTGATGGTGCTATAAATACATGTAGTAGGCTTATGATTATGGATATTAGACAGCTGTTTTCGCACTCATGTAAAATGTCAATAGGCCTATTAAACGTCCATGTAGCCTAATGTTGAAGATAGTCTGTATAACAGTCAAAACATTTGACGCCATTTGGCCGGATAATATTCTAAACCTATGGGGCCATTCGTTCGTATAAGGCTGTCAATTGTTCGGCCGTATAATATTTAAATCTTTGCGGCCGTTCTTCCGTATAACGCTAGCCATATGGCAGTAGCTTGTGCTTGCTTATGTCATCGATACTAAACCTTACAGGTATGTGATTGTTATCTGATGAATGAGTAAAGTTTAGTTTTAATTATACCTCAGGGTATCTGATGTCATTGTCAGAAAACTTTGCCAAAAATTCAGTTAAATTAGTGACTGCAGACTAAAAATATCTATAAAATAATAATTGAGAGTTACCGTCGTCGATAACTTTGAAACGGCACAACATGCGGCAGTGAAATTTTGCACACAGGCCCATGTCGTGCATAGCTAATTGAGATATCACTAAGGGGTCATCCCTTTGAGAAAATGTCACTTTTTAAAAAAATTTTGAAACCATGCCTTCTAGGCCGCAGCAATGGTGCAGCAGGCTAGCACAGTGCTGCAGGCTGGCCTGCTAGCCAGTAGCTTGAATAGCCTGCTGCTGCTCCCGCTACATTGTATGGGGACTGTAGAGTTGCAGTATCCACCAATTAAAATTCATGGAATCCGGAATTGAGCACGCAGGCCAAGCTGAGGCTCGAAGGGCCAAAAATCAAGGCCGCAGGCCGAGGTGATTCTCAAAGCCTGAAAATCAAGCGGATGGAGCATAGTGACCTGTTCTCTTGTGCAAAATATGTACCACTATACTTGTGATGATGTGTGTTTCGCTGAATGTTTTTGTCCTTTTGACATCCACTACCAGATGAGATTTTATATTAGCATGTTGAATGTTTTTTTGTTCTGTGGGCATTTTTTGCAGGCACTTTGCAACCAACATGTTTGATGGTGTTATTATGAAAGGACAGCGGGAAAACGTTAGTGCCTCGGCTATGGTGCAACCATTTGCAGGTTCTCAACAGCAGCCTGTCACTCTTGTACATCCAGGACTCGATCAAGGTTTCTGTCAGTACTGTCGTTATTGACTATTTGGTCAACCAGTTGACATAATTATTTTAATGTGCAACATTACCTGAAGTTCTCTTATAGCACATTGACAGTTAGATGATGTGATGGTGAGTGATATCACCTTTTTATGATTTTTGCTGTTTTTGATGTGTCACTCATTTCATGTCACCGTTGACAAGTGTATTTCAAGGTCGAACATTCTGAACAGAGGTTAGAGACCTCTGGTCATTTGCAGTTCATCCATTCTGTCACTGCTGTCGATGTTGTTATGTTTTAGCTGCTATAGAAAAGAGTGCAAGAAGTGCGGGAATGTCATCAAGCTTAGCAGAGCAATACGCCCAGCAGCTGCTCAACAGCTCAGCAGCATCATCACTAGCTGGTGTGTACTGGTTTGTGCTTTTACAATTCTAGCCTCTGTGTTGAGGTTTTCAGATCTAAGTTTCTGAACACTCTTCTTAGAAGAGAGATGGAGGTACACCATAAAATGACCGGAGCTAGTGATAGTAGTGCATGTTTGTAGCAATGTCACATGCTTTATATTGCTGTTTTTGTGTTGTTTTATTTTGTAATAAGAATACTTTGTTAGAAAACTGATCGGATTACATTTCTACTTGCCTCATAAAGCGAACCTGACAGCCACTTAACATGTTTGTTACTGTCCTCAATGTTGCAGCCGATAGTTCGCCGTCGTCGGTTACCGATCATTTTCAGATCGGAGATCGCGTGCTTGTCGGTGGAATAAAGCCGGGCATCATTGCATTTGTTGGAGAGGTTCACTTCAGCCCCGGCGACTGGGCAGGGGTTGTTCTTGACTCTCCACAGGGTAAGAATGACGGTCGCGTTGGGTCACGACGCTACTTCACGTGCGAGCCGAAACGTGGAGTGTTCGCTCGTCTCTGCAAGTTGTCTAAACTCCCGGCTGGTGCGTTTGATCTTTTGAATTCAGTTGATTAACTGATCAGTCATTTGATCATGAAACTGATCAGTGGCTTACAAGCTTTTGGACAAAAACCTAGTTAAAAAATTTTTGATAAATAAAATGCTATCTAGAACAGTGAATATTATTTATGGGTTTCACTAAGATCTGGTGCTGATGAAACTTTTTAATCGATTATTTTTCAAAAATTTATCGTAATCAGTTGTTTAATTTTGCTTGATTGTTGTAGTCAATCATTAATTTCTTTAGCCCAAATTTTATTTCAGTATCAGATCAGACAGCTGTTGAAACAGTTACTAATAATAAACCATGCGAGTTTATCAAATTTTAGCTTTTGTAGATAAATTGTGTTGTTTCAGCAGTCACTGCTGCTTACTTTGGAACGATTTCCATTTCAACATTTGAATTTGATGTAGAACTAATTTTCTAGGATAGATGTGAGAAAAGAACAGAATAGGACCAGTTAATGAACTGATATAGGATGTTCTATACTCATTTCGTAGAACCTGTTTATTTAAATGTATGTCTGACTTTCTCTTTGATTGTTCATCTGTCAGTCTGGTCTGTCAGTCTATCTCTCTATCTGCCCATCTATTTCATGTTGTTTCATTTTGTAGCAAAACTACTTGTTATAAAGCTGATTTGGTTATATTTTTATATTTTCCATAAATTGAGCTTGACACCTTCACCATGGGGACGTCTAACAGTGAACAGCAATCATTCCAATGAAGGCAACTGCAGTTAGGAAGCATAAACAACAGTTTGATTGACTAGGTTTGTCCATTCGTGAACGGATATTGTATAAAATATGTAGTAGCAAATGTCTCGTCAAGCATTTTGAACGTAGAGTTATGCAGTAAAATTGTTCTATAGTATCACATTCTTTGATTAACTGCTTGTAAAATGGTTAAAAAGTTGCATTAAATACGATTATTACGATCGACGGTTAGCTAACTCTCCAATTTCGGCCAGTTACATTTTTGGCCATTTTGACCATTTGTTAGTGCTACGAGAAACGTGAGTTATGCGAATCTGTCAGTTAGCATCTAACTTATCTGGCCAGTTAGAACCAGAAATCAGGCCTAATAGAGCTCTTGATTTGTTGAATTTTTATATCATAGCTTATTTTACAGGTTATGCATCATCTGTGGCACAAATTGATGCTGAATCAAATGCTAGATCTACCACAGTCCCAGAGAGGAACTCGTCTCCAAATCAGTACATTGGTTTCACCACCCCGTTTTCATTGTCAAAGGACACTGAAGACACAAAGCTACAGACCATTTCAGCTGAGAAGCCCTCATCTCCTGTTAGTTCGCATCACTTCGATGATCCGAGAATTCCATCACCATCGGTGCAAACTGATTCCACCAATCACAGTGAAGCAGATGATTACACAACCTCTAGGTTAGTTTATTTGATTATTTTCAGTCATATTTGAAGCAACGCGGCTTCGCAGACTTGCTAGACTATCTCATTTAGTTCCTATGTTTACTTTTTGATGCCACCTTAAACATTTCTACTTCTTGTTCTTCTAGCACACTGAGCACATACAAGGTTATTTTCTTATTTACTTGCTTATTACGGCATATGTCGATAAGATGCTATTTGTGTATGAAGGTTTAAGGTTGGTGATCGAGTGCTTGTCAGTGGATCGCGGCTCGGTACACTGAGGTTCCTTGATCTAACCGGTTTTGCTGGTGGTCTCTGGGCTGGAGTTGAACTTGATGAGCCAGTTGGCAAAAACAATGGTTGTGTCGCTGGCACACGGTTAGTGTCTCGACTTCCTGTTTGTTCATATGTATAGCTGCAATGATTTAACTCAATTTGTGACTGATAACGGAGCATTTGCTACGCAATATTAACATAGCATTTTTCTGATTAGCGGTCAGCAAGATTACTGCATTGCAGATGGCAAATTACGGAAGACAGACCTATTCGATGTTTGGGTTGAGAAGATTTTTATGTAGCCAAATTGCTAAGGCATTGGAAAGAGAAGATGACCTTGTACTAAGATAAGAATATGATTTATGTGCAAGTTGGTATGCTATCAACCACAAAGGCCAACTCAGCCTTTCATCCTTTTCGAGTAGGTTAATCGAGTACCAGCCTACCAGCTCTGAGACTGAATGTTTACCCTTCAACTTTGTTAACATGCAGTAGCATACTAGTCGTTGTTCACTTAGTAGTAATTATTTTACATTGTACAGTTTTGATTTATTGCAATGTTGCATAATTCAATGCAGTTATTTTGCTATGTTTCATCTCTGTGTTATAAGTGTGGGTGACATGGATAACTGCAGCTTCAGCAGCATAAGTGTTGAAAATGCACAGTGCCTAATAGTTAATGTTGTAAAGTATTTAAATACTTCAAATATTTACATACTATTTAAATACGTCGGCAGTATTTAACAGCAAGTATTTAAATACTTTCAAATGGCTGGTATTTGAAGCAGTATTTCAATACTTTTAAAGAGTATTTAGTATTTAAAAATTTCTAATTACTTACTCCGCCACTTTTTGGCAGTGTTTGCCTGTTTGACAGTTCTTAATACTCACTGCAGCACTGTTTAAATGTTAGAGCACTTGCATGACAACTACTGTGCATTGTATGGGCCATACTGATGTTTAGTTGCTGCTAGCATTGATATTTTACAAGGTGAACAGCGATGCAGCATAGGTTACGTGCTGCCAACAATCACAGTTCTGAAGAAGAAGCTGGTGAAAATTGATGCAAAACATGTAAAACCATTGTGTGATGCACTGTCAAACAACTTTTTGTTTGCTACAACACGTGCCTACCTTCATGCGCTCCAGTGGAGAGAACTGTTTAGTTCAGCTTCACTCGTACTGACAAAAACAGCAAAAATAAACTTGATGACAAAGTGTTTGAAAAACTGGCAAAGTGGAATGTTAATCAGCATTATTGGTGACTGAGAGATGAATTAGCTGATAGTGAGAGATGAACTGATGTCAGATGTTTAATGACATTGACAGACATCTGTGATTTTAGCCTATTAGCGATTAGGTCTACTGATTAATTAGACCGTTACCATTTTGCTGTCATTTTTTTAAACTGAGAAATAAAAAAATTGGCATTAAAATTTTGTCATGTAATATACATTATTTAAATAGTATTCAAATACTTTGAAAGTTTTAAGTATTTGTATTGTATTTAAATACTTTTATTTAGTATTTGTTACAACACTGCTGACAGTTTTTTACTTCTACATGATACAGTACCTGGCTGCTGTTGCAGTCTTATAGCTCACAGTTCTCAGTGAGCATAGGAGGCCGAGTTGTGATGCTCATCAGATACCCCATCTTATACGAGAAGTTAACTATGCATCAGGGCCTTGTTGTCAGAATAGCATTATTGTCGGAATATTAGGAATAAGAGCTGTCTGAAACTCTTTCTCCAGCCATGCAAGATCTTAGCATCTCAGCAGCAATGTAACATTTGTTCTTATTTAATACAAGTGATATTAGTCTGTTAACCGTGCACAGAACATGTCAGATTGCCAAACAGAAATAAGCACAGGTAACACACTTGAGCGATTCCACGTGATAGGTGACGCTCACCAGCTCTGAAATGGTGTTTCCCTCGAAGAACTATTAACTGCCTCTCAAGAGATATCACTGTGAAAAGCTGCCATTTTTATTCCAGCATAACCATTGAAATATAATGTGAAGCCCGTCGATCTGTTGTGCAGATATTTCAGCTGCGCTCCATTTCATGGACTGTTCACACCAGTTCAAAAATTGTCAAGTCCTTCAGAGTTTATTGTTAGCTCAGACACTAAGCCTTCTGCCTCACCAAGTTTGCGGTCTGCTGCTAACAGGAGACATGATAGCAAGGTATGTCCGGTTATAGTTTTAGCTTGTTTTGTAGTCATTCGGCCAAATATTGGTTTTAATTTGGAAATTTGTGTGTGTGTGAAAATCGTAATAATTTGAAGAACATGAGTATTGTGTACATATCTCATTTATGACCATGGCCATGTTTGTTGCTTTTTTTGCTGAAGGTTGATGTTCAGTATAGTGTGTATGTTACTTCTGTGTTTAAAACCATTATTACTTATTTCTACATTTTATCCCATATTTTGAGCACATTTTTAGTTGTTTGTGCAGTCTCAATATTTGTATTTTTATTTTCATTCACATTCGGCCATTGGAAACAATTAAATATTCCTATTGGCCAAGCAGTAGAAATCACTGTTCAGTACTGCATATAATTTTCATATTGAGTGTGATGTCCTGTCCTCAGTTAGATTTATACACTGCACTGTTGTTATTCATGTGTTTGCAGAAAGCTAAAGCAGGTCACGTGTCGCCAGCGGCAGCACAACAGAAGATTTCAGGCTTGCAGCCCGTGATAAGTCATGATGTTCATAACACTCCAGTTGATAAGGTTTTAGGCAGTTTTTGTTTGATTGGACTAGACCTGGGTTTGGCAGTAGAGAGCTGCACGGTAATGGGTACAGCGGTAATACCGCGGTAATCCGTGGTAATCCCGCGGTAATGGGGACAACCAATAATATTTTACCGCAGTAGTAATGGTAATGGGGACAGATCTAACGGTAATACTGCGGTAACCAGGATTAACGCCACAGTATTACCGCGGCCATGGGGAGAAATGTGCAGAAAATAGAGTATTCAAAATGCGGTTAATTGGTGTTGACGCCAGCCAGAGGTTTAATCGACGTCAGCAATCTGTTTCTCTCGCCTGCAGTGTGCCTTCTCGCCTTGTCCACTGCACCTGTGTGGCCCCCTGTAACAAGTAGAGTATACTAGGAATGACAATAGGACCGCCGCGATGGGAGTGATACCCTGGGGGCATGGCGACCGTGCTGTTCCCGGCGCGACTGCTCAGTTGTAATTCCTGGATTCGTGGTACTTCCACGCGATACAAACTGTCGATGGACTGATCTTCCTGCGTGGCCTGATGT
>Ga0056128_1012012_pt1 | contig 10622 bp, 8 predicted proteins | sample WorMetLIZISLAND2_FD_71113 | JGI IMG/M metagenome (GOLD analysis project Ga0056128, IMG submission 71113) | Marine gutless worms symbiont microbial communities from Max Planck institute for Marine Microbiology, Germany - Olavius geniculatus... ... | reverse complement strand
CCACTTGAGTCCGTGACGCATGGCCAGTGCGACGCCAGACCTACGGTTACCTTCCCAGCCGCGGGGCATCACCGCCCTTTGACCGGTACCAAATTATACTGCTTGATAACAGAGGCACATGTGTGTGAACAACTTGCCTAAGGTCGTTACCCGGCAGTGTCCCGGTGCGGAGTAGAACCTTCGCCCCTGAGTGACCTCAGGATTACAAGTCTGGCACGTTACCGTAGACGTTACCGGTAGACTGCCATTTAGCAGTAAAGACAAAGCTCTGATAAAGAACTTGTACCTGTTCAAAAATACAGTTTTTAGAGAATACTGGCAGAATTTTTGAAGATAACCTGCAATGGGGAAAGAGAGAGAACGTTATTAAAAGAGATTTGGGAAACATGCAGCACTGACCAAAGGCGTGAAACCAGCAGACTGAAGCATACACGTACTGAAGAGAACGTGATCACTGCAGATGAAATGGTAGCCTTGCTAAATCACAAAGGCCAGAAACAAACATATCGTTCAATACGACAGATATTCAAATACACAGATCTAACAAAGTCTAGCATAGTACAGATCATTCACTGCATTTTTGGCTGAGTGTATTTCGTTTATCAACACGCTTGCTGTCAAACTTGCATTATTATTTCACAAGGTAGTGTAGATACGCATCTATTGTCTGGCGGAATACATAATAATCACATTATTGCAAATTGTCTGCAGAGTGTGGCAGTGAAAGAATTTAGAAAATCGGCCAATAATTGGCGAAGATATGGACAAAAGTGAAGTGGCACGTTTTTCATGGCCCACGGTGTAGTTAACTGAAGTAATGATTTTTAATTAGCCTAAACTTTTTCCAACTAATTTGCAACTACTAGTTTGGAGTAGGTGTTTTTGACAAATGCTAATAAAATTTTTTACTGACTAGAAGCAAACTGTCAAATTAAGAAAAGTCTCAACATTTCGAACACTTAGAAAGTAAAATACATAAATAAGTCACTGTCATAATTTCTGAATTTATTTCTATCCATTCTCGCAACGGTTTACTACAGTCGCCCAAATCATATAAAACAGCAAACATACATGCAAAAAACTTACCAGTTTAAAAACGTGTGTAAGGACGATGTGATGTAATTAGACTATTAGATCTACGACTATCCAAAGAAAAGGGTGGGGGCGAAACGTCCTGCGTGCGAAACGTCTTGGAGGCGAAACGTCATAGTGGCGAAACGTCCTGATACCTTACGGCCTATGTATTTTTAGCTCTGAGAACGAGCGCTTTTTGCAACGTTTTAGTCGTTAACGAGCAGTACAAATGACTGTGTTTTGTTGATTTATCAAGCGAAAAAATATCACGGCCCCCAGTTTAACTTGTTCCCATTTTCACAGGACGCACTAAATTTCTCGATAAAGTTGACGCCGTTGGCAATGTTTTTCTGTCTGTGCGTCCGTCGACACTGTGCGTGCGGTACGATAAACGACTTTGACTTCATACGTTCTCGTTATGCTCTTTCAATGAAAATAATGCATTTGCCAATGCCACTATTACCTGCTACAAGGGTAGATAACAGTGACTACGGCAAATGGTTGAAATGACGTGATCGAATTATCTAATTTTCGAGTAACGCAAAATTAAGTGAATACAACTATAACCAGTCAATGTACAAAAACGTAACTAAATTAGTTGACGCCTTTATAACATCAGCGTCGTTCAATAGCAACGCTAAAGCATATAATACAAATCTATAACGTCTATAGTCGAATCACGGTAGTTTCAACAATTACGGATACTGGTAGGCAACAACAGCGGCACGTCGCCGTGCGTAAAACGCAGCATCTAGCCAGTCATAACCGGCAAGTAATAAAACTATTGAAATAACGAATAAATAAATACACGTACGGCACCTACAGAGCTGGAAAAGCTAAGACACAAAGGGCACGGTGGTTGGTGGCACACAATCAGATGCTAACTTGTGCAGAAAACAGACTCAGACACACAACAGCGATGTAGCTTAAGCCAGCAATGTGTTGGGGGGGTACACTATCTCGAAGCCCAAAGGGCCGAAATTCGAGACCGAATGGCAGGCGGGTGTTCTTTGCGAGGAGCAGCGATCCTCACAAACAAAGGTGTCTGGGTGGGCGCTGACAAAAACGTGGCTAATCATGTTGCGGGTGTCTACACCATGCACACACACAAGTATGGTACAATACAGTCAGCATTTTGGCAAAACTATATCACGAATGCGCCACTTTCTTTATAGAGGCGTCTGCCACTTACAGGTGCGTCTGCTCCAGAGCAAGTGCCCCTTTAACTTTTTTTACCCCCCATTCTCCGTTTCCCATTCTCTTTCCCCCTCCCTTAGGCAGAGCTGGGCAAAAATACTCCACATAAAGTATTTGAAATACAAAATAATTTTCAAAAAGTATTTCAAATACCAAAATACCAAATACTTTCTACTGGGTATTTCAAATACTAAATAGATAAAATAAGTATTTGAAAAATACTCTTTAAAACAGAAAATACTGACAAAGACTCAATGACACATAGTAAAAATTTTCAGACACAGTGCCATCAAACAATCATTCAAGTCACAACAGCAGTTTGAAAAGATTAAAAATCCAAAGTCCTCGACAGAGTTCCCAACAACACAACTCAAGTGCAGAAATCATATGTAACGTACACAAACTACACATATTATGTGAATTAAAAAGTATTCTGAAAAAGTATTTTGAATGCAGTATTTTCCAAATACTGTTAAAAGCAAAAAAGTACTTAAAATACTGAAACACAAAATACCCAGCAGTGAGTATTTCAAATACCAAATACTAATTACTAAAAATATTTTAAATACATGTATTTCAAACACTGCCCAGCTCTGCCCTTAGGACAGGGGGCCTCCTTTAAATTCAGCAAATCGGCAAATCCCCGGCGCCATCGATTTTGGACCTGCAAGAAGGCAAAATATACAGAAGCTGATTTAGGCTATGCATGAACATGTGTGAGAAATGTAGGGCCGATATGACGACTGTTATTTTGCACGTGTGTAATTGGGTCTTGAATTACACCCAACTTCTCTTGTAAAACGACCCCCTTGCGTTTGTGTTGACGCATTTGCTTCAAGGTTTATATGATGTAAACGCCACTGTTCTGATCATATGGACAATCCCAAAATATCGCGGAAAGTGTCCAAAATTCAATAAAATATACAACAATTTGATTTAAAAACTACACAACTATTGACAGTGTAAAAGATTAAAACGTACTTACATCAATTAATGGTGAGATAAATTATTAATTCACTACGCTAAAATAACAAAAAAACAGCCGAACAATGGAATGAGGCACAATTCACTCGTTGATGTGATATGTTACCTGGGAAAATTAATGCAACAAAAGCCAAGGTCGAGACACTTAGGCACACACCCAAAAGCAGTGGACTTTTGGGTATCCGTATAAAAACCTACCAAAAAGCCACCCCCAAAACTCACCCTATAACTAATTCAATTTGAGTTACTAGCTTCATAAATTATGACAAAATGTTTCATTATGGTTAACTTTTCAAAACTTCGAACCACGAACATGAAAATTTTTGGACATCTACTTCATGTCTAAGAACTTAAAACTCATAAAACCCAGCAGGTATAGACTTTAGTTTTAAAAAAGGAAAGTTTAACCCCAAAACCTCAAATCCAATAAAACCACTGGGTTGGGCTTAATTAAAAGCCCGTTTTTTCAACCCTGGCAAAATTCAGCAACGAAACAGCTGTGACAATGAACAACAAATACATAAAGCACCGTTCCTCAAAAAATATGTGTCACTTATATTTTTAAATAACTCTGTGAAACATGGGCCATTTCGATAATTTTTGGCAGGCAAACATATGAAGAAGTTAGACGTAAATAATTACAGTTCTGGTCACCTCACATACTTACTGTCGCTACACTACCTTGTGAAATGCAGAAGTCGTAGTTTGGCTATTTACAACAATGCATGCGCTACCCAGTATGAAATCATTGTTGTAAACGACCAAACTGTGACTTCTGCATTTCACAAGGTAGCGTCACAACAGTATAAATATAAGGTGGCCAAAACTACATTTATTTACGCCAAGTTTCTTCATGACGTTGACTGCCAAAAAATATCAAAATCGGCCAATGTTTCACAGCGTTATTCAAAAAAAAATTAAAATGGCACTTTTTTGAGATACAGTGTATAATTGTAATGCAGGCAGCCGGCCGGAACTGAATAAAAATCCTGTACAACTTGCACATGCCCCTTTATTCTGCATCAAGGTATTTTTAATGCAAATGGAGCATCACCGATATTAACAATTATTACTACTATCGACAATGTTGGAATATCGCGATAATTATGCATGCAAATTAGATAAATAATCAAATCTTGACGTAAAATGAGTCCATATATCTGAGACACGGTAAAAGCATTTCACCAACAACATTCAGCAACTACACTGCGTTTCATAAAAAACTGGACCCCTAAGGCAGGTCGGCATAAATTTATCAAAATAAGTTCGCCTAAAATGATTTTTCACACAGTGCACTGCCATTCAGTTGTGGATTCATTGTGCTTGAAAAGTTTGGTATGGGCCGAGTACCAGCTGCACGGTTTCCACGTATCCGTCAGCTGTCAGGAGACGCGTACGTCTTCCAGCAGGACAACGCGCCAGCCCACCGAGCACGATCAACAGTCGAATTCCTGCGTAATGAAACGCCAGATTTCACTCCACCGGACTTGTGGCTGGCGTGTAGTCCTGACTTGAATCCCGTTGATTATAAAATCATGCAGGAGCGCGTGTATAAGAAACCGATTTGTGATCTGGCTGAACTGAAGCAGCAACTTGTTAAGGTCTGGGCGGACTTGGATCAGACGATTGTGGACGAGGCCATTGACCAGTGGAGGAAACGACTCAAAGCCCGCGTCAAGGCCAAAGGACAACATTTTGAACATTTACTATAACTTTAGTCGTACGTGTAGATTGCTTTATAAGTTCGTTTTTAACTTAACTTAACCAACGTCTTTTCGATATTAAAGCCGTTTTCTTGAAGTTATAACAAGAAGTTTCAGGGTCCAATTGCATAAGTTCGGGTAAGTCAAACTTGGGAAAAATCTTAAAAAGAAAAATCAGATGTATGGTAACTTTAAGCATAAATTGTAACTGACAAAAAATGATTTAAAAACTTGCATTGCAGAAAACTCCCGACAGGAATGCGTATTAGGTGACTCATATAAACTAACAACAAAATTGGGAAAAACTTAGAAATCTTTGAAACAGTCTTAAAGGTTGGTTAAATTCGAAAAATTACTGGGATGCTATGCAACTGAGGATGCAAAATCATAATCTCGCTGGTGAAACATTCGTTGAACTTGCTGCTGTTGCTGTCGTGTCATCAGCAAGAATATCAAAAAAGTCGCAGGGGCAAGATCAGGATCCATTCCCAGCAGCAGTAGTGTGGTGGACTAAAAAGTAGGAATGGAAGAGCAGAAAGCTAAAATTTTCTGACAAACAGGTGCAAATTTTTGGCAGAATGCGCAAAATTTAACTGTGCCTCTAGAACGCCTAGATTGCCCAAAATGGGAGATTTTTGGCCCCAAGTTTGTATTTCTGAAAGTAATTTTATGACGAGAAGAAAACATTCCGATAGGCTGAACTTTAGGGGGGCACTTGCTCCACCCCATTTTGAAATAACTGCCCCCTCTTCATCCTGTCCCCTAGGACTATGCTGCTGCCTGGGCCTGATTGACGGCCGCATGGATGGCCGAGATATGTGTGTATAGCTCAGATCAGACGATTTCGTGTAAATGTGGAGAGATCAGACGGCTGTGATTTGTGCAGCTTCATCATCATCATCATCATCATCGTTTGTGTGTCTTTCACTTCCAGCTGGAAATGACAAATACAATGTATGTACCAGCACACTGCAGTGCAACAGGGTAATCTTGCAGTTTAATGTATACTAAACTCATAAGCTATATACAAGCATGTGGCGAGTTCTAGTCATCTCACACGAGCTACAGTCCTAGAATTAGGGTTAGGGTAAGTGGTTAGAGCTAGCTCTAGCCCTCATCCTAACAATATTCCTAACAGTTGTAGGCCTACATAGCTTGTATACTGTATAGAGTGTGTGAATTTAGTAGGCCTATGCTGAAATGCAAGATTACCAAAACCATCAGGCAAGCTGCCAGCTTTACCTATGGCACAGAAACTATAAAAAACTAAAACTATTTTAACAAAACTAAAATGGAAAAACTGGAAGAAGTGCCTACAAAATTAAAAAGTACCCACAGAGACTGGAGCATAAATGAGAAATAATTTCATTAAAACCACAATAAACAAGTAATTTGAGCAAAGCTCATGAAACATGCGACAGCCTTTGCAGTTCCTGATCGCAGATTGTCTTAGTCTATATTTAAAGCCATTTCGTTGCAATTCACAACTGAAGTGTGCACCACAGCCGAAAATCGATTAAAAACACTAAAAACTCACTATTTTGGAGGGTTCAAGGTCATTCAAGGTCATCGATGTCAATACTGCCAAAAAAGCTCGTGACCAATGCTTGTTATGATAAGCAGCATGTCCATGCCTATCTGCAACTGTTTTCACGCTAGATGCGCCAATATCGGTAAACTAACCACTTTTTAGAGAAGTGCCCCTCTTTGATGCTCGCGTGCGCAGGTCTCCCATAACCTAGGGGGTCTGCATGTGGACTGCTAAAATCTGCGTTCAATGTTAAAAATTTCATGTTGAAGTTGTCTTGGTCTACCTAAAGCCATTTTGTTGCAAGTCACTCTCAAAATGTGCACTGCAGCCAAAAATTGCAAAAAATTCACTAAAACCCCCTATTTTGGGGGTTTAAGGTCGTTCAAGGTCATCGATGTTGATAAATCTAAAAAGCCTGTCACCAGTGCTTGTTATGATAAGCAGCATATCTGTACCTATCTGCAGCCGTTTTCACACTATACAAGCTAATAACAGCAAAAAAAGTCTTTAAGGGGGTACCCCTTTTTGATGCCATCATTTGAGGGAACCCCTTCACCCAGGGGCACGAAATTTTGTCACGATAAACTAGAATCCTTGGGGCAGCCAACAGTGAAGATTTCATGATCCTAACTGGCACCGTTTTAATACAATACAGCAGTGTGACAGACGGACAGACAGACAGACAGACATCTCGACAGTGGCTAAGATGAGCGAAGCATTACTTGCTGTCACGCATAATGTGAATTGAGCCCTGCATATCTCTAACATGAGCTAGCTCTATTACAAATTTACGAGTTGGGAGTTCAAAAGAATTGTACTTAAAAAAGTTAAAGGAAGAGTACATCTCATTGTGGGAAACCCATCGCAGAACTACTGAGCATCACTTGCCATATAGGATCACACTGCCACCCAACATGGGTGAATGCGTCCCTTCTCAACCCCAGCCAAACAGACTTACCTACCCTGAAGGAAAGGAAGGCTGGTTTTAGTGATACACTGAGATGGTTTACCTGTCTGTGAACAGTCACCCATCTGAGTAGTAGTCACTTGACAGCGACTCGACCGGGAGTTGAACCCACAACTTCTTGATTGTAAGTCCAACATGCTACCATTTCGCCACCAAAGCGTTCGCTTGTATCATTCAGAAGTCTTACGGTACAAAGTTGGAGATAGTGACGCTAACGCTGTGGTTGCTGTGTTTTTTAAATGTCTCGAGAATGCAGTTCTGACAACATGCCTGCCAATGATCTTCCCAAGGTCCTTTCCTGATGTTTTAAGAATGCGCATCCTGTCCTTTAAGCATTTCCTAAAATAAGAAATCATCCTAAAATCTTCTAAGAAAAGTTTCAAGAATATGCCCAATCCTCAGCTTGTATTTAAACAAGCAGAGTAACCTAAATCCCCAACTTCCATTTAGGTACGTATAAGACACAGTTGTCTCAAGTGTGAATTGTACCAGGACACCATAACAGACTAAAAGGTGATTATATGACTATATTTTAAAACATGACCTTAATGTATCGTAAGTGTTCTGCGAATCAGCTCACTGTTTTAAGATGACCAGAAGTGCAAAAACTGCTGTTACAATTATCCAAAGATTTCTGTGAACTGGGCCCAGTACATGTCTCTAACATGAGCCATAGTGATACCGACGTTGTAAATGTGGCAGACGTGCCCGGCGAAGACGCACAGCGGCCTTCTGTTGTTGCCGTTGTTGTTGTTGTAGTTGCTGTTGTAGTAGCAGTTGTTGTTGTTGTGGCGAGTTGCTCTGAGACTGCAGAGACTCGTTGGACCCGCACGAACTCAAGCGGTAGGAAGACTGAGAGTTGAATGCAGAGTCCGTGGCCGACTCTTTATGACTGGACTCTCCATGTAGAGCCTTATCAACCGGCATCAAAGGCCGACGACCGGAACCACCACGTATGCTGAAGTCTAGCGGCAAACATGCACACACAACGAAGATATAGAACTTTGTCACACACTAATACCATGTAAAACATACTCACACAACCATTTCCCAGATTGTAATCACGTTAGTTTATTCTATGACTTACAGCAACCAAACTGCCATTACGAACTTCATTTGCTAACTCATGCAAACCTCTTAGGAAAGAGATGTTATTTCCGTACTAGAACTCAAGGCCATAATGACGGCAATAACATAGTTAGTGTTTGTGAGACAGCTCTTGACAGTACCGGGAGTATGTGAAAGCTGTAGCAACGGTGTCAGTGGTGGGGCAGGTGCATACTATTGCCCGGTGCTTTAACGACAATACATTGAGACTACATTACCATAGATACTGATGACAGTACCATAGTTAGTGTTGGCAGGACAGCTTTTGACACTGCTGGGACTATGCGAGAGCTGTAATGACGGTGTCAGCGGAGGGGAAGGTGCGTAGTATTGCCCGGTGCTGGTTGGTCGCTGATATCGCTTTGTGTCACTCGGACGAGACCCGTCGCTCAGAGCCAACATCTTGCGCGCTGCACTTGGCGACTCCGCACCTGATGTAAAACATTCAAACAAAAAATGTTTCACTGCAAACTATATCCTGCATGCTATACTTATTAAAGGCAGTAAGCTAGTAGGTCACAAGATTTTGCAAGAACTCCTTTGTGAACGTTTGAACATTTGCATTCAGCTACCGGTGCTTTATTGTAAGATATGCAATGTGACTGAAGCAGGCAACCAGCTGTTGCTGTAAGTTTACGTTAGGTGGGTACTGGGTAGTTAGACAATTAAGTAAGAAGCTACGTTCACATTTGCTGGCCTTCAGGCACAGGTGGTATGGTCAACTCAATCTAGCAACAGCTGGGCTTCTTAACAAACAGATTCATTTGCTCGAATGTACTTTATGATTAAAATTCATCAAATATGACCCAAAAAATTTATATACCTTAACATTCTGACTTCCATCGGAAGTGTTCATCTTCTGAAAATGTCGAATTTTAATTGTAAGGTGGGCTTCTTGTATACTGAACAGGTAACAGCATGGTCACATCATGGTTAACAGACAAAACAACATTGACACGGACGACTTACCAAACATTGATGGCTGCACGTTGACAACAGGTTGAGATTTTATGACAACGTTAACATCTCGTCGTCTCAGCGCATTTGATCCTGTGACCGAAGATTAACATTTAAACGTCAGTCTTAAGCTAACAACACAAATTTGCTTTACTTACTCAGTCCCAATTTAACAGCAGTTAAATTGAGACTGAATAAGTATTTAGAGACATGTAATATCACACATGATGTCCAAAGTAAATGTTGACAATGTGCTTTTGTAAACATGTCATCACCATTACGCAGCTTTCTTCCCTAAGACAAAAATACTGCTTTTGTTAATATTTTAAAAAGTTTTTGATAAAATTTTTCTTAAGTAAGTTTTTAAAATGTGCATCCTAAGATACAGAGTTATCCTAAGATCTTCATAAGAAGTAACAGGGATGTGCTCCCTGACATAATCTTGTGCCTAACTTGCAAAACTTCCTAAGAATTTTAGATCAGGCCTCTGACCTGGTTGCTGAGTAGAATGCTGAATAAGTGGTTCACAGCATGCTGACATCTCTGATAGCTGAGTTTCATCGGTGATTAGCTTTGACTTCGCAGAGAACAGGTAGGCACGTACTCGCCGCACCATATGTGACTCGTCAAACATCTGACGAGCATTTGATGTCGTGACACCGCCGCTAGTTTGTCGACGTAGCATCGCAGCACCCGACACAGAGACGCTTTGCTCCTAGCAGTCACACACCGAACATCACATAACTATGAGGGCCATCCCAAAAGTTTCCGGCCTCGACATATTAGACAATAATATTTTCTAAAATCTATACATCAGTGAAACGTACATCCTTTACAAACTATAATGAGTCGGTTGCGGATACGACGTTGTTGTAATTCATGACGTCATATAGCTCTAAACCAAAACGATTTGGAGCGCTAACACAAACAGCATAGAATCAGGCTCACTGTTGCATGACAATTTTCCAGTCTGTAGCTAAGGGTACCAAAGTGGAGCCCCGTGCCATCTGATTTTGTGAAAGCCCTAACAAATACGTTTTTGAATTTCTCATTTGCATATGTGAATATGCAATAGCCTACATTTGCGCTAGCCGCAAATAAC
>Ga0056128_1012011_pt1 | contig 10622 bp, 9 predicted proteins | sample WorMetLIZISLAND2_FD_71113 | JGI IMG/M metagenome (GOLD analysis project Ga0056128, IMG submission 71113) | Marine gutless worms symbiont microbial communities from Max Planck institute for Marine Microbiology, Germany - Olavius geniculatus... ... | reverse complement strand
AGGTTTTGCAGATACGGCCTATTTGTTTTGCTTTTTTCACCACTTTAGACAGCAGTTACGGCTTTCTTGCTTTGCACACAGTTAAATAATGGCGTACACAATCGCCTGGTGGTAAAAGCTCATTTTGTGCAAAAAATGCAGATACGGCCTTCTTGCTCAGCACGGCAGTACTACGCTATAACCTTTGCCTCCCGCGGTTTTAGCATTGCAGCCCCCACAGTTTGGAACTCACTACCCTCTAGCATCCATACTTCTACCTCTGCAGACACTTTCCGTCGCCTCCTTAAAACTCACTGCTTCCAGCAGGCCTACTGCTCCACCTAGCGGCTCAGCCAAGTGCCTCAGATTAGGCCACTGGCTGACACTGTGCAGTTTAAATATGCACATACTTACTTACTTACTTATAAACGGTATTATTTTCGTATAGGCCTATATCACGTGCAGTCAATCGTGTAGCCGACCTCATCTCAGCGGATTCAATGAGAGCAGTCAGGGAGGCGATCTCGGTCTTGAGCGAGGTCTGTGCCTCGCGCGCCGCCGTCAACTCACGCACTTTTTCCGCCGAGCAATTCTCCATATCTCTGAGACGACATTCCAGGTCACGGACCTGGCACATGGTCTGCTGGCGCTCCGTCGCCAGTGTGCACTGCAGCTGCTCATTACACTCGAGCGACGAACGTAACTACAACAGCGACAACAACGACAACCACTACTACTACTACTACTACTACAGGGTGCGGCAGAAAAAAGTGGACCCCTAAAGTTTTTCGCTGTTTTCTCAGCAACCGTTTGGAATAGCATTTTAGCTAGAACATTTTTAATGCTGAAAAATCGGTAGGCGGTCATGTTAAAAAGTCTATAACTTCGTCGTTTTTCAACAGAATCATATTTCACTTAGCAGTTAGATGTGGAAGGTTTCGATAAATAAAGGTGTAGAATTTCATATGAAAATCCGAAACGGTTGCAGAGAAAACGGCAAAAACCTTTAGGGGTCCACTTTTTTGTCGCACCCTGTACTATTGATAGCTTGGCTGTAATGGGATTTACGATTGAACAGTCGTGGATTCAACCAACTCCCGGTCCTGTCACTATCGAGTGGTTAGGCTACTACTCAGACGGGTGACTGTTGACGAGCAGGTAAACCATCTAGGTATATAACCAACAACAACGTCAACTCAGCCTTTTATCACTCCGGGGTAAGAAAATCAAGAACCGGCCTGTCTGGCTGGGGTTGAAGCATTCACGGTCCAGAGATAGACACGGATCGGGTCCATACGCGGATTGGGTCGGGTCGGGTCGCGGGTCAGATCTATTATCGCATACATTTATGCATTTTTTCTGTTGTTTGTATTCTTGCTGTTGTCCACTGTTAGCTGTCATTTAGGATAATTTACCAAGACAGTACCGACCAGTGAATGGTTCAATATCAGATGACCAGCAACGGTTACAAGTAGCCTCGTTTTATGAGGAGATTTACGACGTAACAGCGGACAGCGGAAAACTGAGCAACGACACTAAGTCTTAGTTGCACCGAGTCGCCGAAGACTCTCACTCCTTATTTTCGGGACCGCGCCATCCGATGGTGTCATTCAAATTTCTCCCTTGCCGACCCCCGTTGTTATGGCAACAAAGTTTGGCACAAAATTGACTATAACTCAGCTCCCGCAAAAGACAATTGGACGCTGTTTTCACCTACTCTGCATTTTCGGTCCCTGGCTATGCAATAGTGTCATGTAATTTTTTTCCCTGAAGACCCCTGTTGTCATGGCAACCAACCGTTTTAAGACAAAATTGGCTGCAGGCTCACAAGAGCGTCAAACGCTGAAACGCAGCTGCTAGGCTACATAGCGTGGCAATGGGACAGATGCCTCGTTCCACAGAACATATTTCTAGTTATTATTTAGTTTTACTTTTTACTGTCACTTCAGTAAAAATAGCAAAAACTGTTACTTTTCCTTAAGTACTCATGTTCAGTACTTCGCACAGCATCGCTTTTTATTCGAAAAATGTAGTCTGTAATGTAACGCATGACATTTGCATGGAGGCGAGTCGGGTTGGGTCACGGATCGGACGTATCCACATACGTCCACATCTGGTCGGATCCGGGTCCAAAAACTGACCCGTGTCCATCCCTGCATTCATCCGTGTCGGGTGACAGCTAACAATGTGAGATAACTTATGGCGGTGACGCTTCGAAGCTCTGTGACGGGCTTCCTATTGAAAGCTATATATACCACCTTTGCCGCGCCTACGATTCGAACTTCCGTTTTGACATATGGCGCATTACAAATGCAGACTACTTACTTACTTACTTACTTACTTACTTACCTTTAGCTTACTACTACTACTACTACTACTACTACTACTACTACTATTACTACTACTACTGCTGCTGCTACTACTACTAGGCCTACTATTACTACTACTACTACTACTACTAGGCCTACTATTACTACTACTACTACTACTACTACTACTACTACTACTACTATTAATACTGCTACTATTAATACTGCTACTAGGTCTACTACTACTACTACTACTACTACTACCACTACTACTACCACTACTACTACTACTACCACTGCCGCTGCCGCTGCTGCTGCTGCTGCTGCTGCTGCTGCTACTACTACTACTACTACTACTACTACTACTACTACTACTACATGGCGACTGCTGACGCTCTGTAGCCAGTATTCACTGACACAACGTAGGCTTAGTATTATTAACCACTAAACCACGCCACTAACTGATGATAATATTGCGATGATAGCAACAACAAAATGTTCAAAGGATAAAAGAGTGTATCCATGGCTTTTCATGAAGATCTATCTCAAGTTCAAGTTTAACCGGAAAAAGCAAACCAAAGAAAGTAAGTAAGAAAAACGTCGGACTACATTTATACAATGCATACCGACAATAAAACGTCCAATCCGCTAGTCCGCTAGTCACACGAGTGACTTGGGCCCATTAGAACGAACATCCAATAGAACGAAAGAAAGACTCGTTCTAACGGAAGGAATCTTGTCGTTCTGATGGGATGTCACCACACTAGTAGAAAGAGGAAACAGAGTTGTCTTAAGAAACACTGATTAAAACTGTCAGAACCGCACGACGGATTGCTAATTTCATCAGCTAGATAAACGGAAAATTTGCGTGTTCCCATCAGCAATACTATCATCCATATATCGATGCATTTTCCTGCAATCTGAGAAGTCCCGCTTAATGACATCGCGCTGGCAGATATCAAATTATCGCTCGTGCACAGAAGCTATTAATACGGAAATAATGATCGCGCAAGCCGCCATAAAGCCGATGGCTACTCCATACTCCATAGTTGCTAATGGCATCACCATGGCTATCACAGATATCGATCTGCTTCGGCTAAGGCTTCAGCAGACAGCAGTAAGATTGGAATGAATACGATCTGAGAGCGGGACACTGTTACGGAGCGTATAAAGTGAGAGGAAAAACGAAACTGAACTGAACTGAAGTTCGTTCGCTGTTTTCCAGTCTTTGCAAAGCACCTGACAAAATAAACCGAACCACTGGCGGTCTGCATTTACATTACACAATTTTCCGCATTCCACTCTCGTGCAATGTCACAAATGCCGAAGTGAGAAATACCAGAAGGCTGCTCCGCTGCCTCCAAATTGGTGCGCACACGAAGGCTTCAGCTCTTCGGTCACCTGGCTATAGAAAACCACATGAAGAAGACCACCACAGGATCGTGGTAGCTGCAATGAGCAACCCGCCTGCAGGATGGAGAAGACCGAGAGGACGCCGTCGTGATACATGGTTGAGAACCGTGTCCCGGGACGTCCAGCCCTTCAGCACCGGCGTTCGCTCGGCCTGGCGTCTCGCTGCAGATCGCCGGCAGTGGCGTCAAGTCGTCGACACCGCTATGCTCCAATACGAGTCTGCCAACAAGGAAGAGAAGGAGGATTTACATGTAATTGAGTCGTTCGCTAAGTTAGTAGCCTAGGCCCTACAATCCGGTATATAGACGTCACTGATTATGAATATGAATACGCAATGACAAACCTCGGCTTGAATCTGCTGGATGCGTCCCTGTTGTTTGCCGATCGTTTCCTTGAGATAGTCGGTCTCCTCGGTCAACGCGATCTTCTCTTTCATGCGCTCGTCGAGGCTGGTCTTCAACTCGCTCAGTGTCTGGTTCATTGCAGCTTCAGCGTCTGATCTGCCGACACATCAAGCCATTGTAAATTGTTAAAATGCTACCGTATAGCTCTTCATAGCAAAACCCATCCCATCAAAACCCAGCGTCACCTGCAGTATGGGATCACACAATGTTGTTACATGCCACCCGACACAGGTGAACGCGCCCCGCCAAAATCTCATCCAGATAGGCCGGTATTCGATTTACCTACCCCGGAGGGATGGAAGGCTGAGTTGACCTAGGCGGCTGGTTACATGACGACATGGTTTACCTGCTTGCTTACCGTATTACAAAAAACGCAAGGCAAGCTAAGGACTTGGGACCAAGGCTATAAAAATGCTATAAAATATTCAATGTTTGCTGGAGTCAAACCGTGTTTTTAATGGTCGAGATCAAATACGCAATAATTATATAATAGTATCAATTAGTAATAATGGCATCACGGTTACCGTATGTCAAAAGCTATGTTTGACACCTGTGTCGGTAATAACAAACAAAACTATTAAAGTTCTCAGCATTCTGGATGAAGACTTTATTTCAAGGGCAAGGCCAAAAGCAAGCCAAAGGACTTAGGACCAAGACGAAGGCCAAAGCTTCGAGGCGCTTTCAAAACGAGGCCAAGTCATTGAGGACACATTTAGACCAGGTTGTTGTGTGGATATGATACGATATGATGTACGACCGACCTATACTTTTCGAACTCGGCGGCCATCTGTTCTCGGAGGCGGTGAATCAGACTGGTCATCGCTTCCTTTCCGTCGCCACTTGTCGACGATTTCAGCTTGTCATTGAGAGTCTCCACGATACTCTGCTGGTTGGCCAGTCTCTGCTCCAAGTCGTGGACGCGCTGTTCGTGAACATCGGCGTCAAAAGCCACCTTCGACAGTAGCTGCGTCTTGCAATTCTCCGCATCCAGACGTAGTCGACGCTCACAGTCACACCTACACACACGTTGACGCAGAAAAATCACTCTCGTTACGCTTATAGGATGCCACAAAACTACACGACACTGCCTACACACGTAGACGTCGAACGACATCTTCGACTATGGCTGCGTCTTGCAGTTCTTCGCATCCAGACGTAGTCGACGCCCACAGTCACACCTGTACAGTACACGGTGCCCCAGAAATGACATCTACAGTTCTACACAGTTTCGCAAAAAAACTACACTGCACCGTGTGTTTACGTAGGTCGGCGTCAAATGATGTGATAGTCAACAGTTAAGCCCTGCAATCCTCTGCATCCAGACGTACTAAGGAAGTAAGTGAATAAATAGATGAATAAAACGTGAGTTTATATGCCTCGTAAACGCCAAACAAAGCCCACAATGCCTGTACACACGGTGACCCAGCGAAAACTAAAGATCTGGTACCAGCTGAGGTTTCCTCTAGCACCAGCAATGGAGAAAATCTGCATGGCAATTATCGAAAGTCTAAAAAGAGTACGAAGCGAGGAAACAGGCAGATCAGTTCATTCTATTTCAGTTCACTTCGCGAAGCCTACAAAGCGAGTTTAGCTAACAGTTCTGTTTAGTTTGTTTGCTCTGTGTGCGCCCTTACGGTGCCCTATTCAAACCAACAAAAACTTAATTGCCGTAGAAAATTTATTACTACGTTTTTCTATCAGTACGCTGGGGAGCGTAAAATTAAACATAAGCACTGTGCAAGCGTGACTATTCACTTGCACATTGCTGATTTGAAACAATGACATGAACTGAAATGAGATGAACTGCGCTGCAGCTGCTGTTTCATTTAGGTGCATTTCATTTATGTCGCTCTCAACAGAACGATCGCATATATAGCAAACGACGTAGGCTTAAGGCGCGTACAAAGCGACGTAACTGGACTGAACTGACACGGTTCAGTTTTTGACGAATGGACCAACGGACAAGCAAGGCGAGCCCACTGGTCAAAAACTAAACCATGCTAGTTCATTTCAGTTCAGTAATTCAGTTACGTCGCTCTGTAGCCTCTTTAGGCTTACCTCTGGTTGGCATCTTCGAGTTCGCGATGATACTTGTCGAGCTTGCACGTAGTGAGATCCAACTCTGAGCGCAGACAGTCGTTGTCACTGGTCAACTCGGCGACACAGCGCTCTTTCGCTCTCAGCTCGCACCGGAGCGCCGCCAGCTCGTCTCGCCGTCGCTGATTCTCGCGCTCCTCGTCGTCCAATCTGCACGTCAGAGACTGCCTTCATTTCAGCAAATCCTTGGAAGGGGGAATTAAGGCGGGTCTCGCTCTTTTCCCTATCTTACCCCCTTCCATTTTCTTCCTTTCTCCTATTCCTGCCTCTTTTCCCTTTCCCTGATCTCTTTTTCTTTCCTTTCCCTCCGTTCACTTTAGACGCAGGGTCTCTTAAATCCAGATAAAGGGTCTGGTAAAGTGCTGCAAACTTCCCCAGCAGGGTCTGAAACAGAGCCCCAGCCAAAATCAAATTTTGTACATTTCGGCCTCACAGTGTAAAATGCGACATCTGATAGCAGCAATTTTAATAATTTTTTGGTCAGAATCAACTGAACAAATATCATGCAGTTTGCACAGAGAAGTGCAATCGAAGACCAACAGTTTGTCATCAATCGTTTATGCAGGGTCTCATTCAGGAAAAAAATTGAAATCACAAATTTTTTGAAAGTCCGTAAACCTCCCCCAGCTTTCCCCCAAATGACACCCCTGACGTCAAAGCATATTTTGAGAAATTCTATGGACTCTACAAAGAACGAACTTGCAGTCCTTTCCCATCCTTCATTTCCCTTTCCTCCTTCTTCCTTTTCCTATGCTTTTTCCTTCCCTTTCCTCTTTTCCCCTTTCTCCTTTTCTCTCGCATTCTCCTGCCCTTCCTTCTCGTAGAAGTAGAACCCTTTATAAATCCATGAGCCTGGGGGTGCTGTAAGGCTGTGAGCTTCCCCCAGAAGGATCTAGAAGGATTTCCAGCCGAAATCTAATTTGGCATAACATCTGGTAGCAACAATTTCGAGTATTTTGGTATTTTCCAAGAAAACAACTAAACCTGTTTAGTGTAGTTTAAAAAATAAAAGCAAATAGTGACCATAATAGTTGCTAAATCATGACTTCTAACTTAGTCCATTGTTGGACTGTGCAGGGATTTTGCGGTTTTTGTAATCTAAAGCAAAAGCATTGCAGGTTTGGTCTCCACATTTCCTCGTTTTAAACTACACGTTTTTATGTTCTAACTCCACATTCTGGTTGAACACCACCCTTTAAAATGCCTGCTGCACGTACAATTAAGTAGGCAAGTAAGTTTTGTTGTTTCAACAGCGTAAGAAACCCGTTAGGTTACGGCATATGCAATTCGGTGTATCAAGTCCAGTGTAAAAAGGAAATTTATGTCACGCATTCTCCTAAAAACCGCAAATGCGATTGACATACTAGTGCCTACTGAAAGAAGAATGTTTTCAGCAGCAACTGACCGAGTGTACAGCGTCCGCAGAACATTTCGAATCTCGAATGTTTTCGAGCAGTGAGTTCCAGACAGAGGGATCAGCCACAGAAAACGTCCGACGGTCGTAGTATTGCGTAAAGTCATTACCTAGCCATAAGGTTCATAGGGCGGCACTGAATTTTGTTACCTTAGCTCTGAGCCCGACACCAGTTTACACTGCCAGACCACCGACACGGGGGTGTGCATCGCGCGGTGTGCCTGTTTACCTCCCAGCTTTCGCTGTTAGCCTACTCATTGCGCCTATGGATCCAGTATTGACGCGGATCCGACCGGGACAGAAATTTCTTGACACCGCGCAGCTGTAACTGCTAAAAACTGCGTTACAACTTATTATCAGTAGCAGATTTCTAAGTTACGATCGAAAGAAACAAACTTTGTCGTAGCCAGCATAGGTTATGTTGGCTAAGTTACCTTATAACAGATATTTGACATTGATATAGGCCTATTCGTACTTCGCTTCAAATTTATTTAACCTGTGTTAAAAACGCGATTGGTATAGCCCAAATTCCATTACGCCGACTTTCACCGAAACTTCTCCGCGGGAAAGTCGTGGACACAAATCATGAAAGTCGCGGACACAAACCATCTTGACATGTCAAGATGTTTGCGACAAAGTCCGGGACAACTTCCCGACAAAGAAAATAACGGGTGCTCAAAATGTCAATTTTGCCTCTAAATTTTCCCAAAACGGAAAAGGTTTCAGTCCCGAATTTTGCATAAATTTACGGATGAAAATTTTCCGACAAAAAGAATATTTTCCCACAACTTTTCGACAGCCCAAAATTTAGGGGACAATTGCCCCTCCTGCCACCATCGACGGCACTGCTTTTATAGGTGGTCGCATGAGCCTAGAGCGTACCTGGCCTGTACGTTGTTGAGCGAAGTCTTCAGTTTCTCATTCCTGGTCAGAGCCGCGCTCTTGTCGCCCAGAATAATTTCACACTCGCGTCTGAACATCAACAATTTTTCCGTATTATCGAAGACGTGACACAGCCACAACTAGTTTGCAACGGGCATGCAAAAAGCAGTGGCGTTTATCACCTCAAATCTAGAATAGAAATTGGGCCCAAGTTCCCCCTTCGACTATCTTCCCTTCTTCTCCCCCAGGATCCGGACAGAGCCCGACCGCCAAACGGTTTGCGGTACATTTTGACACAACCACAACAAGTACAGCGTTCCTGGTGATAGCAATTTTGCACACACCCTAAACAAAACTCCCCTTTACTTTTCACTGAGGGCAAACTGTGCCCACCAGGTATAGAGATGGAAACCTCTGCGTACAAGCCAATGATATTTATGTAACACCATTGAGTGACGTAGTCTACATGGTATAGCTCAAAATAAAATACCTTACCAGTTAAGGGGAAAATTGTCTCTCGCCTCTCCCGCTACTGTGCCACTGTTTTCAGTGGTCCAGTGAGCGTAGTCTGCCTGTGCCTTGTTGAGCGATGTTTCCAGTTTTTTCATCATAGTTTTTTATCTAAGATCTTAGGCTATGTTGCTTCTTGCATCCGGTTTAGTAAAAGAAATAATTATCATGCGAAAGCAAACAGATCAATGTGTCGCCGTTTCGGCGCTCAGAAAATCGCGGCTAAGCCGAGACTTAAGCCGCGAAAATGCTACACTGGCCTTGAAATTTACACCTGGCGGCCTGGCCGGCTTATGGGTCTAGGGCGGGACTCACCTCCCGGCTGCAGCTGTAACTTAGTGATGCAACACACGCGAAACGCTCGTACGTTTACAATGGGTGAGGTCAAGTTTCGCTAAAACTTTAGTCTAAGAAAAAGTCTTAGACTAAAGTCTTGACTTTGGTCTTGACTTCGGGCTTATCTACGAGCTGAACTTGACTTTGGTCTTGACTTTTGACTTGACTTTAGACTTGACTTTCGTTTGCGGTCGTCCATCTTTTTACGCAACCGTCGAATTACTGCAATAATACAATTAAATCAACATTATAGAAGTGTTTTCCAGACCTATATTAATCGGGTGATGTGTGTAATATTACTTTGTTTGCCTATATGGCCATTTTATGGATATAAAAGGAATTTTGTGCAATATTTCTGCCAGCGACGACGTCATTACTTAGGCCTACGCTAGTGTCGTCTGCGTAGTTAACGCCGGTAGATAGTAAGTAACGAAATGCCAGTTACCAGACGCCGCATGTTTTTTTCCTGGTCAAAAAGTAAATATTTCGCTCAAATAACGAACTGGGACGACCGTTTGGTTAAGCTAAGCCCTAACTGTATTGTTTTTACATAAAAACATTGCCAGCTGATTCAATTTTGACTTTGGTCTTGACTTTGAGCTTAGACCAAAGTCAAGTCAAGACTTTAGTCTTAGACTAAAGTTTTAGCAAAACTTGACCTCACCCAATGTCGCCCAGCAAGACTATTAGGCCTATGGCTCAGCACAAATTAAGCACGCTAGTTTGCCACGTTTTTATTTCACAAAGTAGTGTAGCGACGCGATTAAGGTGTGGTGCAGTCTTTCACGCGCGATGTTTTATTGCAAATGTTCCGCGAAGTGTGGCGCGGATAAAAGTTCAGAAAATCGATTAGTGTTTAACAAAAATATGGACAAAAGTTTGGACCTGGTACGTTTCATGGCTCACGGTGCACAGCTACAACGCTGGGAACAAAACGCAGTTATGGGGAGAAGAGAATTTGCTGCTCCCCAGAAGGGGGACTGCGAATCCCCAGTCGCCTGCTAGCCGACAGGGGCGCCGAGGCTCTCTCGTCGTAGACTGAAACTGTCGCGGCGAAAACAACTCTAATGCATTCGTGGCCTTTAAACAACTTTTCTGGCGCTAAAATGTATTTTGTTCACACAATCGCAGCAATTCCAAGCCACCATTCCTCAAATTTATAAGGGGAGGGATAGCAAAATCATTAGATGTCTGGGCGGCCGACAGCAATCTGACACTGAATCGAGTCAAGACTAAAGAACTTGTGTTCACAGCAAGTTCAAAGACAGTTCTGCCGCC
>Ga0056128_1012010_pt1 | contig 10622 bp, 6 predicted proteins | sample WorMetLIZISLAND2_FD_71113 | JGI IMG/M metagenome (GOLD analysis project Ga0056128, IMG submission 71113) | Marine gutless worms symbiont microbial communities from Max Planck institute for Marine Microbiology, Germany - Olavius geniculatus... ... | reverse complement strand
TTCTATTCTCAGTATCTCTCATTTCATTTTTCTTTTAAACATTTCAGTTCTTTTTAGTTTATGTGCTAGATTAAACTGACAGTGTGTTTGTCAGTTTTTGAGTGCAAATTTTCCATTGTACTGTATTGTATTGTATTGACAAGGAGATGAACCTGGCGAGTAAAGTTTCAGAGTTTCTACACAAATCTTACAAACAGCTTCCGGAACGCAAACACTGCCTTCTGACATTCTTTCATGAACTTTCGTATACAGCCAGCCATCCAGTTGATGGTATAAAATGCAGAGTGTTGCCAGTCGTTACTGGTAGCACGGCTGAGTTTTATATCGACCCGATGTTGAAGTGCGTCGGTGATATTGATATTATATATCATTACAGCTGTGAACTTGCGATACCGGCAGGTCACCAGCCGCCAACACAGCTGCCACCAGACTTTGACAGCCGCGTCAAAGTCTTCGAGATTGTCGACAGTCACGTACAAGGCTATGTTTACCTACGTTTGATAATGATTTACATTATTTCAAAAACAAAGACTGGTTACAAATATGCAGTAGAACCGTACATAAACAGACCAAACACTGTTTTGAGTCACGAGCTGGTATTCGTGAATATAGCGAAAAGCACGGGCCATCAGCCTGTATGACTGCCCAAAAATTAACCGCACGACGGGGGGTCAACCAGTTAGTGTATGTACCTGCGGATACAGTGCCGTGTGTCCGATGTTTGGCGTGGCCACCACAAGCCAACCATTGGCCAACACGACAGAGAAACTATGGCTGGCCAGGTTCAGAAACTGTTGAGCGTGTTGTCAGAAAAGGATGTGATGTGGTTGGCGTATCTCATAACCTCTGCAAACAAAACGAATGAATGAGCAAGCACCAGTGGAGATTGTCGTTTTCCAGAGCAGAAATTGTGCTGCTAAACAACTGGACGCCAACACAGCAGATTATCTATCATATGCTGCGAATTTTTATGAAAACTGAGCGACTAGTTAACGGTGCTGACAACTCGGACACCGGTAAAAGCGCAACGAGCAACTATCACATCAAAACGATGATGCTCTGGGCTTGCGAACTGAAGCCGTCGCATTGGTGGACTGACAGTTCTAATCTTATAGGGTTATTTGCGCAGTGTTTACATTTTCTGAAAGAGTGGGTAGTAAAAATGCGTGGCCAACATTATTTCATTAAGAATGTTCTTTTCGTGGACTATGTCGATACACTGTCACTCGGCACAGTTACAGCTACGATCAAGACAATAACAGTAGACTATTTGGCTGGGTGGTTTGTTGATAATTACATGCGTAAATGCGCCGAGCTATGTCCAGCCAATCTGCCAATTCTGTGCAACGATATGCTAACAATCGTACACGACGCTGCAATTGCGATTCTGAGATGGAAAAGCTATACCTTTGGAAAGCGGTCCATGGAGCGAATATTATCAGTGTCGACGGGAATATCCTTCCCTAAGTTTCGTTGTTGGAAGTCGATGCGCCATTTTAACATAGGCTCACGCCTGTTATTACTATTCATGCACGAAGTGAAGCAACTCGCAGAAAAAAGTGCTATTAATTCTACTATTTGGTGGGACAGTTGGGTAAGCTTAATTTTAAAAACAGTTGACTTGATATCACCCGATGAATTAGCCAGGCAAAAACAGTTCTTTGAAACGCTTCTTTCGACAACGATAAGCAAAAAATCTCGACTTCATTTTTTGTCTTTAGCTGAATCAAATGAAAATCGTCGCTGACAAACACCCTAAAAATCATCTGATGATACATGTTCATTTCGCCAAGGAATATTTCGTCCGAGCGATGAGATCTACTGACTCCGACAGCGACTGCAGCAACGATCTGACAAATGTCTACATGGCAGTATTATGCTACATTACAGGACAATATCAGAAAGCAACAGATCACTGTACACTGGCAACTAAATTCCGGACTTATACATGTATGCTGCGCAGTTCGCGTGTTGTAAATGGAGAATTTTTACCAAAGATTGATGACAACATTGATACTGTGTTAGGTTTAGCTGTGTTATATCAGTACGTACGAACAACTGCGCTGGAACATGGACAACATGCACAACATGTCAGTGTCTTTACAGCAGTGTTGTTTGCTCATTATTTTAACATCAGACACCTCCTTGTTGCACAGTGTTGTCTGCCACCAAAAACAAAAATACAACATGCTCTGCAGAAAGTACAGTTTCGTCTTAACGAAGAGCTGAATCTGTTGCTCACCAGAATTGCGTTAGCTCCGGGTCTCTTTGTTACTGACTTGATGCTCTTAATGTTTTCAAACAATTTTGACCAGTTAAGCAGTTCTGTGGTAATTAGTTCGCACTCCTGCAACAGACAGCGACTTGTTCAGTGGTTGACACACATGCCAATTCAGCAGATGATAAGGTATCGTCAGTCAGTGTTTCCGCAAGACGTTGATTCTCAGTTTGTTGCTGCAGTCAAGTCAAGTGTCTTCACGGCACTGCGGCTGTACAGATGTAAACTTTATGAGAGATGCACGGAACTGTGTCAACGTGCTGTATATGAAATGATTAATGGACACGTTTGTCCAGTCGCACGTTTGTGTTTCTTTTACCGCGACTTCGTCCAGTTGATGGATGACGACGTCGTCTCACTTGTTGGAATGACGGTTCTTGTGAACAAAACCGCAATACAGCCAAAGTTGAAGTTAAACAAATTTTTGAACATAAGTGAACTGACGATGTCATTGTATCTGCTGACTCGATGTCAGATGAATGTTCTTTCTTCTGCTGAGCGAATGCCTGACATCTCAACATTGATTGATGTACTGGACTTAATCGCCGACGCAGAGAAGCTCACTTCGTCTAACAATGTACTGGATTATTTGATATTAAAACTATCTGAGCGATTATCGGTGATGTACATTATTAAGCGGCTGTACGTTGGGCCTAAAAAATCTCTTTTTCGTACATCAAAGGACGATATGCCCGGAGCTCTGGATGAGTTGTTCCGGGAGGAAGGATGAGTTGTTCCGGAAAAAGAACAAAGCACAATTAGGCTCATTTATTAACTTTAAAAATGCAGATCAATATGCTTTAAAATAAACTGTTTCAAATTACATATCTTTACTTTTGCTCTCGAGTGTTTGTGAACGATTTATTTTACTTTGTTCTTAAGGTTAATTACTACGCTGTAGTAATGAGTCAAATTTTAGCGCAGCAAACACGCACACACATATGACAGATGTATGAAGATGTTTCATTGGTGACCACCAGTGGGGTTTTTTGCGACGTTTAACCATAACCTCACCAACTCGACAAAGTCAAGCTCATGCTTTTGTTAAACTGCGCCAGAATGAGCGGCCTAGTGCAAGCGTTTCTCAGGTTTCGACGTCAAGACAGCAGTGAACCAACGTCTACCTTAACTGGTCCTTGAAATTCAATCGTTTTTGTTGACACCCACTGGAAAGGTAAGCAACTGTCAATTCTTGAATTCCTACACCGAGGAAGACCAGAAATCCCTAGTCCTGCGTGCGTCAAGATATGACCAGACCGTCGGAGTTGTTGACTTACTAGCATAGCTTAGATACTGATGCAGTGAAAATGTTGGAGTATCTCCCATGCTCTGATTAAGAATTTTGTCCTGCTAGTGAACACATGCGCAGGCATCTTGACATAAAATACCCGTAGTTAAAAGTTGGCGCTAGTGTGAAACGCGCGGTAAGGCCTACTGTGAACCGTAACGATATATTTATCGTTTTGCATCGACGACTGTTTTTTAAAATATTTTTTAGCTTTTGAACTTTTTTTTATTCAACTGTTGTTGTACATCGTGTTGTTTTTTTGAATAATGACTAATAAGAATGAAGAAAAGCCAAAAATGGGTGCATGCTTGTTATGTACCGGGTATAACAAAAATAGTTTTTTTTCCTATTTGTTGTTTTGCAAATAAGAGTGACATTCATATGCACTTTTAGGATATCTATGCAGCTGATTATGCATGTTTCATCCGCGCGTTACTATGGAACCATTTTTGGGCCGACCGTTAAGCTGTAAGCTTTAAGGTCGACACTTTGTCTTAATTGTCGTCCGTCTGTCCGTTCGTCGTCCGTCACGGATGTACTGTGGCTAAACGGTGCGAAATAGAGCCTAGGTTGCTATTGATCACTAATAGAAACTCACATTCTGGCTTTTAAATGAGATATAAATCATTAACCTTGGATGAACTTGAAGGGTCATAACGCACTATGGAATGGAATGTTTTAAGCTGTAAGTGGCCATATCTCGGAAACGGCGAGAGATACGGCCAAGGTTACTATTAATCACTCATAGAAAGTGGCATACGCCGTTTCAGACAAAATAAAAATCATCGACCTTGAATGACCTTCAAGGTCAGTGACAACTAGTATGGTCGGCCCCACCCTAGCAACAGCTGGGCTTTTTGTTCGATCCGCCGTGGATAGGTGCAATAAGTATCAGCGAAAGCTCAAGCGTAAACAGGCACACGTCCGCGCCGTAGTGCGACGATTCCTACCCTTCTTTCATGCCTGTAGTGTTGCGATTTATATCCGTGGGGCGGGGGTGGGAATATGTTCGTGGTCGCCGTGAGTGAAAGGCGCAGACTATACTGTTGAGGGCGGAGTGCTCAGCATAACAATGAACGCTGCGTTAATTTTTAATCTTTCGCACGTAGCCATCTTAATGATTCTGATCTATAGGTTTTCTAGGTCAAATCTGATATGCGTCTGACGTCATTTTGTGGCAAGATAATTCGAGCAAAACACCGTTTGCCAATGAATGATGACCATTTTTGTACAGCATGCAGAAACGGCGGAAGGGCCCCCGGCCGGGGGAAGCTCACGTATGCTCAGGGGCCTCATGCTAGGTGTGAAATTTTTTTTTCTAGTTTTAAAAAATATATATTCAAAATATAAAAATAAATAACTAGAAAAGCAGTCTGAGACCGCAGACCTCCGCCAACGCCATGTTGTTCGCCAGGTAGCAGCACCATATTCGGTTTGGCAGCGGTTTCCCTTATGCCCCATTGAAAGCAATGTTAACGAAAATTTCAAAGTGATCCAGAATCCAGGATTCATTCCGGACCACCCCCAAAATTAAATCACTTGTAGGTTTTGCCATTCCCGACATTCCCTAAAAATTTCAGAAAGATCCTTCCATAACTTTTTGAGTTATCTTGCTAACACTCAGACAGATAGACAGACGGACAAACTCTGGCAAAAACATAACCTTCGTAGCGGAGGTAACTAACGATAATAATCTAAAATTAAGTAAATAAAAATACTTCAGACCAACATTGCGATGAAAGATCTGTATGACACTAGACTGTGTTAGACCCACACAGTTTAGTGTCATACAGACCATTCACTGTAATGTTGGTCTGAAGTGTTTTTTTTCAATTTTACCATAATGTTTGTTTGTTATTATTGTTATCAATGCAAATTTCATTGGTATTTCACAAGGTAGTGTAGAAATGCATTTACAGTGTGGTGGGATATGTAATAATCACGTTATTGCAAATTGTCTGCAGAGTGTGACAGTGAAAGAATTTTGAAAATCGATCAATAATTGTCGAAGATATGGACAAAAGTAAAGTGCCACGTTTATTTGGCCCACCCTGTACTAATGCTACTATTGCTTCTACTACTACTACTACTAAAACTATAAAAATGCTTTTCGTTTTACAACTAAGGCTACTGTAATCTCTATACACATTCATTGTCATTTAACGTGACGCAACTACACAAAAAGCAAAAACGAAACTATGAAACTAAGTTGCAACAATAACAGCAACACAACTTGGATGCAAAAACGGAAACTGGCTTCACTAAGGCACACAGAAGTATAAAAATTGCTACAAATCCTGTGCTAATGCATGCAAAGCAATCATTTGCATGAATCGTGAATTACCCTTGACTAATGTAAGGCAAACAGGACTCACTGAAATGACTGGCTTGACTTCCACAGAAAACCTGCGGGTATAAATAAAGGGGTTTAGGGAGTTCAGTCCTACTAAGTTGGCAAGTTGTGTACTTCTTACACCGCGAAATGTACCAAAATGCGTTTGATAGCTTGCCTCTGCTCAGATGACCTTGGGTGTTTGCAATATACGGATAAAATTAATTACTTAATTATGCATACAATTTCTTGTCTATGTAGAGAATAATAGGTGGATAAAATTATTCTGCAGAAAAAATTCTCCATACCATTTGCAAGACCCAGTCCTCCAACAGAAAGTTAAAAGATGTACTGTTCAAAGTGCATGAGTTTTTCAAGTGAAATAATCAAGAATTGCAAACTTTTATTATCTACAATCTACACATGCAAACGTTTCCTTCCATACCAGCATTATCAAGCTTACAAGCACTAGCTGCACAAAGTACTATTACACAATACGAGGGGCATTCAAAAAATTTTGCAAGTCAATATGTTAGACTGAAATACTATTCAAAATTTATACACCAATAAAACGCATGTTTCTCCTAAACACATACGAGCCTAAAGCGGATATGACATCACTGTAATGTATGACGTCATAAAGCGTTAAACAGAAACAATTTGGAGTGGCAGCGGAATCAGCGTAAAAATGGACTCCCTGTTGCATGATATTTCTTTAGTCTACCATCAGATTTTCCAACAAGAGGCCCTGGAACATGTGATTTTATGAGAGCCCTAACAAGTACGTCCGTAAATTTCTCATTTGCAATTATGAATATTCAATAGCCAAAATCTGTGCCAGCCATGAAAAACTATACGTACGAGGAGAAGTAGACAAAGTTTACAACTCGATAGGCCCACGTATATTAGACTAACAAACTTTTTTAAAATATATACACCAGTTAAAGTTATACTTCTCCCATACTCGTATGAGGTTAAAGCGGATGTGATGTCATTAAAATTTCTGACGTCATAAAGTGTTAAACAGATACGATTTGGAGTGCTAATGCAAGCAGCACAAATATACGACAATTCTCCAGTCTGCAGCCGGATTTACAAAAGTGAGACCCTGGGATATGTGATTTTGCGAAAGCCGTGACAAATACGTTCATGAATTTCTTATTTGCAATATGAATACACAGTAACCGAAATCTGCGCTGGCCATTAATAAGAACACTTTCTGTTAATTATCACGTCACGTCAAGATTTAACGTTTCTGTAAAATTTTATTGAAAAATTAACCATGAGTGATATCTGTCATCTTTGTGAAAGGTTAAACAATTTCTACAATGTACAACCTGGGGAGCCCTGATGTGTGGGGGCCTGGGAGCGAGCCCTGAACATCTTTTCTAAATCAGCAGTGCCTGGCACTGCAGCCCAACAGTAACTATTACCTTTTTCTAAATTTGAAAAATTTTCTCTGTGGTGTCCACTATCCAAACAATAAATGACTCAAGTCTATGGTAGAAACCAGGCTGAAGGAACTGATATAAAACGCCTTATGACGGCATAAGTTACAATGACGTCATATCCGCTTTAAGCTGACATGAGTTCCGGAGAAATGTGGGTTTTATTGGTGTACAGATGTTGAAAAGTTCTTCAGTCTAACATATCGACTTGAAAACTTTTTTTGAACGCCCCTCATATGACAAGCTGCTGACTGGAATGCAACAACTAAGAAAGAGAATGATAAAAATGCCATCAGGTATATAATACATTATACAATACAGCAAATAAGCGCAAGCACTCTGGTCATTACTCTAATAATAATCATAAAAATGAATATTATGTATAAAAACTTAAAACCACCTCAACAATACAGTACGGAATAAATGATAAATACATTGTATGCATATACACTGTATGGTATTTTACTGTCAAATGCTCTGCCACGATACATTAGTAATCTAACTTGAAAATACGCACAACTTGGCAAATGCACATCTACAAATGACAATGATTAAAAAAACAGGACAAGCACAAATCTGTAAAAAGTACTTTTCTGGAATTTGTGCCCAACGAATAACAAAAGCTAAATAAGTAGATGCAAAAAGTAGCTTTATAAAATAAAAATAAATATCTGAAACAATAAAAGAATTTCTTCACCAGCCAATCACTGTGCTAAATATTCATATTCACCGTCATTCATCAACAGATCACGTCACTGCATAGCTAAGCTGAAATCACAGTGCAACAGTGGCACTGTTGTCCGAGCAATAAACGCTGACCATAGGAAATGCCACAATTTTGAAGTTTGTAGTTCTGAAACAATAAGACAGATTATAAAAAATCGGCAAACTTGATTACATCAACGACGTCACATCAAATGCAAGTTTTGGTACAAAAAAGTACGCAAACATGAAGTTGTCACAATCGGGCATTTATTTTTGGTGGAATCGTTCTTTCAGTGCAAGCAACACCACATTTCTACACAGTGTAGTCTGCCTGTTGCCTCTTTGTCATCTGTTACATTCACGCACCATGTTTAAACTGTTCGATGGATATAGATGCCATTTGACGGGCAAACTTGTGGCATCAAATACCAAACTGCATTAGATGGGGTCCGTAACCCTTAAGGAAAGAAGAGATTAGGGAGTGGAGCCTTCAGCCAAAACATGCATTTTAGAAATAATTGTGATCAAAGCATCAGTATTATGCTGCTACATTGCAAATACAAGTAAATGATTCCGCTTTTTGCCGAGTAACTTTGGTCCTCATTTACTTCAAGCACCAGAGTGAGCATTATCACGGTAAGTGCTGGACTGATGAGACAGTCAAGTAAGTCGACAAAGTTATAACTTATGGAAGCCGTTGAACTGAATCAGTTGCTGGGATTCACGAGCCAAGGCTGACGTCATCAAGTGAGTCGTTGACGTCGCCGGAGTGGCAGTGCACCAGCCTACAGCTGGTTTTCCACACGCGGTCTCGCAGGTCATGGTCATATGATTCGGCAGACGAGCGCGCTTCTGAACCATCACGATAGAACTTGCCAGTTTCACCTGTGTACACAACTAGTCCATCAAGCTAGAGCTACTGCTAAAACGTACAGAGTACATACAGTCCGATACAACTACGTCAGCGACTTGGCCCAACTCAAAACTAAGACCAGGACTTACATCTTCAAGAACCAAGAACAAAACTTATCATGCAGCATCCAGTGTTTTAACATATCAATTATGCCACTCATCAATGATTAACACTTTTCGTCAAAACAATGTGTGCAGCGAGTGCATGCTACTTAATAACAGTGGACGGTAACCATATAGTAACACGATTATAATCAGACTCGATAACTAGTTAATTGCTCTAAAAGTTGCTAGCAGAAAGTCTTGAAATTACTGAGATGGCAAGACCAAAAGTTATTTGCTCAAGAACAAGACTTCATTTATTGTCCACGAAATGTCTCAAGACCAAAACTTTGGTCTCATGAACTACATCACTGAACTAGACATAACCACTTGTGATAACCATTTAACTCGGAAAATATTGTTCCCAACATACAGTACATTTTAAATCAATGACCGACTGACTCATAAACTGAGTTCAACTTCTAGTTGATTTATTCGGAAGGACTTATGTTTTACTGCAGATGTTTTTTTATTTATTTTTTCTCCACTCGCGAGATCTCCGAGATGCGTGGGCCGACCGGCGTGAAATTTTGCATGATGGTCAGTACTAGGCCCTATTTTATAATGCCGGTCCAAAATTTTGGGGGGCACACCCCAAAAAAATTTCGGGGGCGAAAAACATGCAAAATTTGGCCTGATTTTGGACGACTTCGAAGTTTGGCGGCGAATATGTCCGAAACGGATGGATATATTCAAAATCGGATTTTTATTCCGTCTACCGCGATTCCTCCTGCGTTAGGCGAAACAAGTCTGGTGAAGTTTGGTCCAGTAACCTTGGAGATTTAGATGTGAAATCGTACCCACCAAAAGCGCATTTTTCGGAAGACCATATTTCGGCCCTTAGGGGGTGCTGCGCCCCCAAATTTTTACACGCGCTAGAGAATCACCAACTCTTACTAGCGCACCCCTCACCGAAAACGGGGCCCCCCTTACTATTTTTTTCAAAAGGGGGTCAAAAATTGGCTTAAAATGCAATAAAGGAGCTCTTATAACTTGGGAGTTACGGGGCGTAACCCGAAGAAACTTTGGCACTTGACGCGGCTCTAGGTTGGGGTGTTAATGCAAGTACAAAATTTGGGGGCACCACCCCCCTTAAAATTTTGGATAGCAAAAAACGTCCAAAATTTATTACGTTTTACGACAACTTTCGAGTTTGACCGCAAATATTTCTGAACTGGATAGAGATATCAACAAACGGTAAACGGCGTTATCAAACACAGTTAATTCCGCGTTGAACAAAAAAATTGTGTAAACTTCGGTCTTCTACGAACCAAGTTATAAGGGCTTATGTTGACCTACCCTAAGTCGAATATTTCAGAAGATTATATTAGGGCCCCTAAGGGGTGCTGCGCCCCCAAATTTTTACACACGCTAGAAAACGACTAAGTCTTACTAGTGCACCCCCCACAGGGGACTGGGGCCCCTCTTACTATTTTTTTCAAAGGGGGGTCAAAAATTCGCTTAAATTGCAATAAATGAGCTCTTATAACTTGGGAGTTAGGGGGTGTAGCCCGACGAAACTTTGGCACTTGACGCGGCTCTAGGTTGGGTGTGCTA
>Ga0056128_1012007_pt1 | contig 10624 bp, 6 predicted proteins | sample WorMetLIZISLAND2_FD_71113 | JGI IMG/M metagenome (GOLD analysis project Ga0056128, IMG submission 71113) | Marine gutless worms symbiont microbial communities from Max Planck institute for Marine Microbiology, Germany - Olavius geniculatus... ... | reverse complement strand
CAGCTCATCAACGGCGGTCGTTGTTCCAGTGACTCGTTGCAGCACGATCGGGGATCGCGCTTTCCCGGTTGCTGCTGCCCGTGCATGGAACAGTCTACCATCGTTTGTCACGTTATCGTCATCACTGTCGACTTTTAAGCATCACTTGAAGATGTACCTGTTCGCTACATCGTACTAGTGACGCTCATTCTAGTTCTCCTAGTTTTCGGTTTGCCGAATATGTCGACTCTTAGTGTAATTATGTTACGTGTCCTTGAAGTCTACTTAGACTAAGTGCCACAGTAATAATTTTCGTGCATAATAATAATCATAATAATAATAATAATATGTGAACGCAGCCTAAAACTTGGTGGCAGAATTCTGGGAATTCCGGATCATCCAGAATTCCTTTCTATTAGGAGACAAGATGTAAACAGAATGCCACCATCGTATAAAATCACACAATGTCCCCTGCTAACTGACACAAGTGAACACACACTGACTTTATCCCAGCCAGGCAGGCCAAACACTTGACTCACCTACCCCATAGGGATGAAAGACTGAGTTGCCCAGGATGGTTAAGCTACCCATCCAAGTAGTAACATGAAGTGACTTTGTTGATTGAGGACAATGCATTAACAACTTCACCGAGCTACACAGCAACTACCGTGTGTTTGTTGTTCTGTTGTTTGATCTGTCGTCTCTTCCTCTTGCCGTCCACGATCTTTGCTTGTCCGCCCGTAACTGTAGAACAAGATCAGCCCAAGCACGTTAATAACAAGACCGGCAACGCCCACGAATATCATGCTGTCCACTTTCTCAATGGTGTGTGAGTGGGTGAGACGTTGTATGGCCTCGACAAAGATTGTAAAGCAGAGAGCAATGAGGAAGACTGAATTGACCAGAGCACCGAGCACCTCGGCACGCGCCCAGCCGTACGTGTTCTTGCGCGAATGTTTCTTTGACATCTGCACATTAACCAACAAACTGCACAGGTCTATACTGTACCAAGGACTCCTCCACATATCTAATCTAAGCCAAAAGCAATCTGATATAATGCCATTGTCACAAAGTTAAGCGTGACAGTGAGTGAGTGAGTGAGTGAGTGAGTAGAGTTTAACATCCCGCCCGACACAGTATAGCTCATTTTGGAAATGGCCTTTCCAGGCAAAATGCACATAAACACATAATAATAAAACAGTAAGTTTAACCATTTCAGAAACATAAACACAAAAACGAGCTAAACCTAAAATTGCATGAACTCCATTGTATGCATGCATACGTAATTAACAACAATGGTAGTTCTAATAATCTTCCCTGTTATCCTCCAGACAGTCATTAATTTCAGAATGCTGTCTATTGGATGACAGGGAGCAAGTGTGTATCAGAAGAGCTGTATTGGCACTGACTTGTCCTAGGTATCGAGGTAAGTGGCAGTAAACAATTATAATAGCTCATAATAGCAAAATTTTCTACAGGGTGCAGCAAAAAAGTAGCCCCCTAAAGTTTTTCACTGTGTTCTCAGCAACTGCTTGAAATTTTAACTTGAAATTTTACAGGTTTATTTATGGAAACGTTCTACATCTAAATGCCAAGTGAAACATGATTCTGTTGAAAAACGACAAAATTATAGACTTCTGAACATGACCGCCTACTGATTTTTCAGCAACAAAATATGTTTTGGCTAAAAATGCCATTTAATTTTCAAAAACCGGTTACCACATTACTGCCGATGACGTCACAGTGACGTTTTCACAAACAGTAATTTATTTTGTTTATAAATTATCACTAAATTATCATTATTTTAAAGCAATCACCCACTGCCCACCAGTGCGCAGTGGGCCAACTGTCCAGATTTCATCAGAAAAGACCAATAGCCTCCAAATTCGCCAAATACAAACCCAGTGGACTATCGCATGTGGTGTGCAATGTTGGAGGCTTACTGCAAGCTTAAAACAAAGCCGAAAACAATCGCCAAACTCAAGGAATCGCTTTAGGTTATTTGAAGCAACCTACCACAAAGACTTCTCAAATTAAGCAACTGAAGACTTGTGTTGAAGCTTGGAGCTGTCGGTGGACACTTCGAACATTCACAGTGACAACAAAATTTTGGCATCTGATCATTAGTTAACTGTGTTGTTTGACTTGTTTCAACAATGTCATTGAACTGGTGTTGTAGCTTGAACATTTTTTCACGCTGAAAAATCAGTAGGTGGTCATGTTCAAAAATCTATAACTTTGTCGTTTTTCAATGAAATCAAATTTTGTTTGGCAATTAGCTGTAAAGCAATTCCAAAAATAAATCTGTAAAATTTCAGATTAAAAGGCTAAACAGTTGCTCAGAAAACAGCGAAAAACTTTAGGGGACTACTTTTTTGTCGCATCCTGTAGTTTACTGAAGATCTGATACAAAAGACTAAGCGATTCCAACAAGATAAATGTAACTAAATGAAAAGTTGCAAAAATTACAAGTATAAACACTGCCATCACTGGTCAATTATTAATGCTGTGTTACGTTGTGGTTTTAATTTGTCTGAACTTGTTAGACTTAAACAAAATTTTGGGTAGTTAAATGAAAAGACCAAAAAAACTAAGACGTAGTGCTGTGACTTTGATGATTTTCCACAAAAATAAAGGGTAAAAAATTAAGAGTATGTTAAGAGATTAACACACAACAGCTTATTCCTTATTTTAACCTATTTTTTCACCACTGTAATGAATAGTTAGTGATATGTCAATACTTCTGCATTATCTGGTAGATTGCAACACTGAAACAAAACAGACATCTTGGTCAATATTCTTGACACTGTAACATTATTATTACTACAATTACAGTATCAACGTATCATACCCGCAAAGAGGTAAGTCCAACAAGTAGCGCCATGACATCTGACAGCATGTGATACGAGTCTCCAATGAGAGCCAGTGAGTTAGTGATGTAACCAAAGACAATTTCACAGAGGAAAAATGAAAAAGTCAGACCCAACATCGACACCATTCGACATGTCTTCGTCTTGTACCAATTTATTTTCCTGCTGCTCATCTTTGACCTTTGGCCGTCAGTCTTGACTTCCAGTAAGGCTGTACAGCAATACAATACATGGCATAATGATAAACTCACAACGTAATACGTTACAGTAGTACACATTATACACATCCCATCAAAATAGAGGACAAATTGAGATCTAAATTAACTGCAGTAATATGGCAGTTAAGGTATGCAGCTAAAGGTGTCCATCATTGCCAACTAATATGAATTAACTTAAAATGCAGCGGGTGTCATGTTCGAATGGCCTCTGTGCCAGATCTTTCAGTATTCACCATGCTTACAAACTGTGACATGCTACAACCTACATTATTAGCAGCTAGCACATTACAACATACATTTGGTGTAAAGCTGACATGTTTATGCCACTGTCTTCCCATACATATTACTACAAATCCTAGTTTTTCTTTGAATGGTTGTTACTGGAATGCTGTTGCTAATTCAGTCTAATCAGCACTGTCTACACTGTATATTAAGTAATTTCAAGCAACACCAGTTTTCCACATGCAGTGCCAGCGCCGCACCCTAGACATCTGGGGCAGTATGCATAACAATGTTGTAGCTTAGTTTGGAAGTAAGGCCTACCTTGCGATTAACTACTTCCAAACTAGAAAGTTACGTTCGATGGCATGCAAAACGCTGTCATAGCGAGCGACTAACTACTACCAACGTAGCTAACATCGGGTAGTTTGAATCTGGAATTTCCTGGCTAAACGCACTCTGCCACGGCTGGCCTGCAGCTAAAAATAGACATGGCCTGACTTGTCGTCTGCTGCAGTCACGAGCGTGCTCGAGCCTAGTTGCAGCTCCATGGGCTAAGTAAAAATGCGCGATGCAAATAAATGAAATTTATTGAATGCTAAAAGTTTTATTCAGCAACTTTTATTACTGCAATAAGTTTCAATAGCGTAACTGACTTGCCAGAAGTCCTTTACGATGCATGACATGATTGCAGCTTCTCCTTAGCGATGTTAGTTTACATTGACAGCGAGCGACTAATATTCACGACAGGTCGCTGGAGCGACTAAAGTTAGTTCGGACTTAGGCGTCTGACTAGTGCTACGACATCGTTATGCATACCGACTTAGCATTACGTGCGACGTAAATCGATTTTAGTTTGAAAGTAAAGTTACGATGTTGTTATGCATATGGCCCCTGGTGGTCAGACTTCATAACCAACTGGGCAGTCACCGAAAAGACAGATCTACCAGACACACATGCAGTCATCAATGACAGAAAGCCGGCTCAGTTCAGTCATGTCAGACATCTGCCAAAAGGCAATCTATAGGTGAATCTGAGGTTCAGATTGATCAGCCTGATCCAAAGGTCGGCAGCTGCCTGGCGCTGGTGCTGTTCTCACCAAATGAACCGAGTGAAATCTTGCAGTTGCAGTTCACTGCTACGATGACAGCAACATAAACATTGTCGAGAGTATTTCTATTACTATTATATCTGGATGTGTGCACTCACTTCATTGATTACAACGTCTGTTGATGCTGGTAATGTCGTACCGCAACCCTCATCAAGTGCCGCACTCAGCTGTCATACTGGCAGCCATCATTGGGGTCACAGTAAAAATGCGTGGGCCTGGTAAATACATCAAAATATCGACAGTGACCTGATCCTTATATTGTTTCTTTGGCGCACTGGGTGGACAGTACGTTTTCCCCATGAAAGCTGCTTTGGCAGGTGGGAATCCCCCATTCTGCAAACATGTCTGAACCATCAAAGATGGTTCCACTGTACTCGTTTCCCAACAGTCGGCTGTTCCATGCATCGGTGGCATATTGCATTATTGCATAGCTGGTCACGTCAAGTTACCCGAAGGATTCGACGAAGACAGCCAATCTCGTAGGTAACTTAATGTGATCAAACATGTCAGGGTGACGCTCCATAACTTTGAGGTGCCACGCCCACTAAGTTACACCCGTGACCGAATAAATGCGTTTGCTGTGCTTACACGAATGTCACGTTTAACAAGTAACACACTGATTGTCACCTACCATCGTGCTGTGCTGAAAACTGCACTGATTTCGACATGTCATCTACTTGTCGTGTAATTTATGGCCGAAATACCTCAAATACCTCCACAATAGATCGTACATTTTGTTTACAGTACTAAACTACATGGCAACAGGTGGCGCTCACGTAGTCTGCTAAAAATAAGTAAGAAAGTGAACTTAACCAGAAGCACCGTACCGCCAACGAGGAAAGTAGGCCTAAGCCCCACTAATGTTGAAATGCTCAACTGCACTAACGCTGAATTCGGCAGTGCTCGTAACTACCGTAAGCACGAGTTTCAGAATCACATGTGCTGTCCAATACATCTTCCTACTTGTTCCAACTATAACTTGAGCCATATAACACGGTGGTCAGGTGAATACTAAGCTACGTCGTCCACTCGTTGATCACAGTGCAAACGCTGTGATTCACAATATGTTGGAGAAACACTGGGCTACTTGTGTTTGCTTGCGAGACTAGACACAATCGACTGTTTTCCTTTCCTCTATCATGATTTTTTGCAACTACAATAGCCTACACCACAGATGTAAAAAAACGATTTTTACGTTTTTATTCTTGTCACGTTTTTACGTTTTTTAACGTTTTTTATTTTGCTCAAAGTTTTTTATTTAAAAAAACGTGCATTGAAAATCCCATTAAAGGCTTTGTGAAGCACTTTTGGAACAACAGAAATAAATTAATAGATCATAGTGATGTAGTTTACTTAGTTAGTCGAAATATACTAAATAAAAAGTTTTGTTAACCATTATATTTAGTTAGTTTAATACTATGGTCTTATGACATCACAGCTACATTGAAATTAAATAAAGTTCTCTCTATCTGAACTATAATTTAACGTATACTGCACTTACAACATTAGGCATTAGGCAAGAAGCTGAACAAATTATGGCCAACGTTTTTTTATTCAACGTTTTTAAACGTTTTTAAAAATTTTTTTTAACGTTTTTAACGTTTTTCAAAATTTTTCTTGGAACGTGTTTTACATCTATGGCCTACACGGTGTCGTCTCATTTGTAAAAACGGCCGGTGAGAAAACAACCCAACGGCGGTCTTCAAGCGCATTAAATTTCTTCTGTACTTATGCTGAGCTTTCTCTGAATTCACTCACTTACTCACATGATACCGATGTGAGTTGAAATGTTTCCATGCGACGATCACATAATTCACGTCCGGTCGTTACAATCGACGTCGAGTCTTGCAGATCTGCGATGTCTTCTCTGATTGAGACACGATCGTACGTACATTTGGTCTCGGTCGAGACGTTTCGGTCTCGAGACGGTCTCGGTCTCCAGATGGTCTCGAGACGTACTAACGTCTCGTCTCGGTCTCATCTCGGTCTCGGAGCAATATGTCTCGGTCTCGACCCAGTAGGTCTCGTCTCCGGTCTCGGGCCATTGCGTCTCGTCGAGACGTTTTGTGCAGGCGCGCGCCGTGCATACTGTAGCAGCAGTTAGAGCGATACTAACCAGCATGACATTTGTGGCTTAGACATATTCGTTTACAGTGTTTTTACTCTTTCATTTACTTATTTATCATAAGGCAGAATTATTATGTCATGTCAGTCTTTTTTGGTCATAAAATGATCTAGTCGCAATGAAGATAAAGTGTGTGATGTCAGAATGAATACGTTACTAGGCCTATCAGCCAAATGTAGACGACGTAGGCATATAAGGCTATAATCAGCTGTAGTTTACTAATTTCAGTTGCTTGCAAATTGCGATAAACATAATGGCTCATGGCTACAGCACTGCAGTTGCAATTCTTTATAATGCAAGCCGTTAACTATTAAGTGATAATTGTCAAAAGAAAGTGCAAAAACCCACAATATCACAAATAGAAAGCGCTTACCACGGTGCGAGTTAATTAATCTGTATAACTTTTTTCAATGTTAATGTGTTTCACCACGATACGCCATGGTAAACGTCGCGGCGAGACATTAAAGCTCCCGAGACTCAAGGAGCTTCAAGGTTTCGGCCAGCGTATCGGAAGCTGCAACGTCTCGTCTCGGTCTCGTTTCGGACAAAATTTTGAACGCCTCGGTCTCATTTCAGTCTCGAAAACATGGGTCTCGGGTCTCGTCTCGGTTTCGGCTCAGAAGGTCTCGTGCACATCCCTGCGTGATTCACGTTTGATTCACGTTGCGTCGTGTTTTCGTCTTCTTACACGCTGAGAACTGAAATAAACTATACAGTGAAGAATAACTGACGAAAGTTACTGATGATAGGGGCCTTATTTTACGGATATTTTAACGATCATTCGATATTGTAACTGTTATCTGCTTTGAACACGATGTATTAATATAGGCCTATACATCTCGATCTCACTGACCTGTAGTTCTCTCGTTCAGTCGTTCTGCCGGAGAGTATAAGACGATTCTCTCTGCTTTATGCCAACAGATAGATAACTCGGTTTGTAGTAGACTGGTAGTTAGTCAGGAACTGTTGATTATATGAGACAGAAATATATATCACCTGTTTGAACCGAACACACCTGCAATATTAGTGCTTTCGTTGTCATGTGCTCTGCTTGCAGAGAGCTAGGTTTGCTGTATGTACGCCGTTGGGCCCATTGAGTCGCTCCGTAGCTCGGCTACACAGCCAATTGCAGGCAAACGCCGTTAACTCTTTTTAGCCGACTGCCGGCGCTCGTTTACGTTGCACCGATGTTTGTCTGCAGTGTCCTAGATATGTGCCACACTCGGCTCCAAACGCGGCTTCTCGGCGTTGCCGAGTAGGCCTACGTGGATTGCACGAGGCTGCAGTCTCGCAGAGAGATCACGGCTGTAGGCAGAGCAGGGCAGGGCACGCGAAATGTCTTCACGGCACCAGCATCGAAGATCCGGGGAAGGATCAAGCAGCAGACAATATTGTGAACATTCGGGACTGATTTATAGCATGCTTTTTGCTTATGTAGGATATTCACAGTAGGTTTTTTCCGTTTTACGTAGAAGTTCGTTGTCATCATCAATCATCGCGTCGTTTTTGTTGCCTTGCCTTGCCTTCAGCCGTCTTCCTTCCGAGACTTGGCCACACAATGAACAAGTTGTTTCTATTTGACTCTGTCTTCTGTATGCGCGAGAATTCTGTCCAATGTGCATCTGTTCCACTGGAGTAGCATATGTTGTTCATCCACGATGTTTTTGGTCTTCCTCTTTTTCGAAATCCAAGTGTTGCGCCTTGCATTCTCTAAAATTTTTAATTACTTCTCATAACATGTCCAAAATACGTTAACTTTCTTGCCTTCACAGATATAAAAAAATTCCTTGACGCTGCAGCTTTATTCAATACCCAGTCGTTCGGGCGCTATGGAGTCCATGACAAACGCAGTATCTGGCGAAGTCTTCGCATTTCGAATGCTTGCAGCCGTTTTCCGTCTCTTGCTCCAAGCGTCCAACTTTCACAACCGTAGACTGCTACCGGTCACACTAACGCTTTCAATAGCCCCACTTTTGTTGCAACAGCAATGTCGTGGCTTTACCAAATTCTCGTCAGACCTGCACTGGTGTACCGGTTTTTTTGTTACGCCAGTCTAAACCTAGCCACAAACACATTATCACAAAATATACGCAAAATAGGGCTTGAAAAGACAAATAACCTTCCTCCCGAACGTTTTTAAACAGAAAACCGAAAGTCCAAAATTGCAGAAAAAACATACTGTGGCAGTGCAAAAGCAGGGGGCCTCATGAACATAATTAAGCTATAGCATGTTGTGCAAAATAAGCCTGGCCTATTAAATGAGTTAAGCGTGGTACTACTGTAGCTCGTGTGATCTTTCAGCGTTCACTGCCATTTAATACAAAACCCAGCTGTCGCTAGGAAGGGCCGACCGTACGCAGGTATCGGAAGGCAAATATCGTGTCATGTGAAAGGGCTTATGCGACTTTTTGCTAGTGCTTAATAGGAACCTTGGCTCGTCTCGCACCGTTTAGCCACAATACACTCGTTACGAACAGACGGACAAACAGACAGACAGACAGGCCATACCATAGGGCCGACCGTCGGCGTTAAGTTTAGCTAAGTTTAATACGCCGTTTACACGATCAAGCAAACATCGAGCAAACGTCTAGCAAATGTCGAGCAAATATGATGCATGCATAAAACATAGCCTAAACGAAGCAAACATCGAGCAAGCATCGAGCAGACGTCGAGCAAACATCGTTCTGGCTCGTCCAGCTAACTAGAGCCAGCTCCTCGAGCCAGCTTCATCGTGTGAACAGAGTATAATGGTCGGGGCCCGGTTAGTACTTGGATGGATGATTGCTGGAGCTGATCGGTTTGGTCCAAAAGTCAGTGACCGCGTATGGGGCTCGTGCTGCAGCAGTGCATTTATTTTTACGCGCGGCAGCACGTTGTGCTAAGCGCGTATCGTAAGGGCGTCCGTCTGTCTCTGTGTGTGTCTCTCACGCTTTGCGATTGTATCAAAACCGAACAATCTCAGATCACAGAGTCTTTACCAATAGACTTAAATTTCAGGAACCGTAACGCTTTTCCAGAAATTCAAAAAACGTCACCCCGATTGAAGGTGTTAAATGAGAGGGTGTACGAAAAATTTGCGATTTTCAACCAATAACTCTCCGCATCTCAGAGGCGCTGCGAAATAAGGCTAAGATTGCTATTAGTCGCGAAAAAAGATGTCCCATACGCTTTTTATTGCTACCAAAATCAATGATATTGGATGATTCTGAACGGTTGTACCGCCTTTTACTGCACAAATGATACATATTTCAAAGCTCATAACAAAAATTTGGAAAAAAAGAAATGATAGGCCCACAAGCCTACTAACAGCGGCAGAAAGGTTGCACTGTGACTACTTTCAATTGGTGTATGCGTCATTTAAATATTCGTGCGTGTTCCGTGGTGACCGAAATTAGAAAAAGTAGCCGGTTGTTTTGACTGGCGTTTGAGCGCCCATCACTTAGCCTAGTTGAAGCCAGTGTTATAACACAGCGTCATGCAAGAAGTGCTTTATCGGCTTTCTAGTGACCTTAGAATGCTTGACATTGAATGACTCTGTAATGCCATTTTTAACTAAAATTTGTTTTTATCGTACGTTTGGTTAGCTTTTTTCCTGTCTCGCTTTTAAAGACAAATGTGCGAAAAAATGAAGATATTTCGATAATTTCAGCGACGCAAAGTATTTTCCAGGAAGTTTAGTTTTGCGGCAATGTATGGTTTCATGCGGTTATTTGGGTTCTCGTGCGAGAAGGCGTCAATTTCAACAGTCGGATGGTTGAAGGCGACTGATTTCAATGCTATTAGTTGCCTTGTTTTTCGAAACACGCAAAAAATTAGTCCCGAAAAATTAGTCCCGTCGTAAAAGCTTACGACAGAATTATTCAGCACGGACTGTAGTTTATGTCGTTGTCTCGCGTGTCATGAGCATAAGCTTAAATTTATAATGTCATGCAATTGCATCGCCCGGCAATAACTATAACTACATTGTGTTTCATAAAAAACCGGACTCCTAAGGCAGGTCGGCATAAATTTATCAAAATAAGTTCGCCTAAAATGATTTTTCACACAGTGCACTGCCATTCAGTTGCGGATTCATTGTGCTTGAAAAGTTTGGTATGGGCCA
>Ga0056128_1012006_pt1 | contig 10625 bp, 5 predicted proteins | sample WorMetLIZISLAND2_FD_71113 | JGI IMG/M metagenome (GOLD analysis project Ga0056128, IMG submission 71113) | Marine gutless worms symbiont microbial communities from Max Planck institute for Marine Microbiology, Germany - Olavius geniculatus... ... | reverse complement strand
TGCTGACGCGCCGTCCTGCTGGAAGATGAATCCAGTGGGCAGCCGGCGATTGCTTTAAAGGAAGGATAATTTAATGATAATTTATAAACAATATAAATTGTTGTTTGTCAAAACGTCACTGTGACGTCATCGGCAGTAACGTGTAACCAGTTCTTAAAAATTAAATAGCATTTTTAGCATGAACATTTTTGAATGCGAAAAATCGGTAGGCGGTCATGTTAAAAAAATCTATAACTTCGTCATTTTTTAACAGAATCAAATTTTATTAGGCAGTTAGATGTAGCAGGTTTTTACAAATAAACGTGTAAACTTCCAAATTAAAATTTCAAGCGGTCGCTGAGAAAACAGCGAAAAACTTCAGGGGCTACTTTTTTGCCGCACCCTGTAGACTTTTTAACGTCACCACTTACCGATTTTTTTAGCATTAAAAATGTTCAAACTAGAACACCAATTCAATAACATCGTTGAAACAACACAGTTAACTAATAATTGGATGACGGAATCCCATTGTCACTATAAATATTTGAAATGTCCACCGCCAGCTCCAAGATCCAACTCAAGCCTTTAGTCGCTTAATTTGACAAATCTCTTACAGCCTTGTCAATTGGTCCTTGTTGCAGGTTGCCCCAGATAACCCGAAGCGCTTCCTGGAGTTCAGCGATTGTTTTCGGCTTTGTTTTAAGCTTGCAGTAAGTCTCCAACATTGCACCCCACACGTGATGGTCTACTGAGTTTATATTTAGCGAATTTGGAGGTCATTGGCCAGCAGCTAGTTCTGTGCGCTGCGCGGCGTTGCGTGCTGTGTGTGCTGACGCGCCCGGAAGATGAATCCGGTGGACAGTCGGCGATTGCTTTAAAAGAATGATAATTTAGTGATAGTTTATAAACAAAATAAATTACTATTTATTAAAACGTCACTGTGACGTTATCGGCAATAACGTGGAAACCGGTTTTTGAAAATTAAATAGCATTTTTAGTTTGAACATTTTTAATGCTAAAAAATCGTTAGGCGGCTTTCTATAACTTCGTCATTTTTCAACACAATAAAGTTTTACTTGCCAGTTGGATGTAGAATGATTCACTAAATATATCTGTAAAATTTCAAATAAAAATCCAAAACGATTGCTGATAAAACAGCGAAAAACTTTAAGGGGCTACTTTTTTGCCGCACCCTGTGGATTCTACAATACGCTATGCGTAAAAAAACTGTACGGCAAATGAACCACAAGAAATGGAAAGTTTACAGAAGATTTACAACAAGTTATACAGCACACAATTTCTGAAGAAATCGAAAGCTGCAACCAACTCGCAGTAGTTGAGTTGGGCCTAAGTGGTTGTTATATCCGTTACATCTCAAATGGCCTGGCGTTTTTCTGTCCGACCACTTAATGCATGCTAGAGTGTGTCTAGGCCTGCGCGAGCAACTGCCAAACAACTGTAGCATAACAGTAGGCACCGACTACCAGCGTCGGCGCGACTACGTGACTACGCGCACGTACGCGTCAACGTCGCAGAGACCGCCGCTTTCCTACGCTTAGACGCTGATTGCCTGCTCTTGCACAGCAGTTGTGCAACGGTTGCACACACAGACACTCTCTTACTGCAGCCGCAGCGTGAAGCTAAATTAAAATAAATATTAATGAAATTAAAAAGTAATAGGCTTTATAAAGCGTAAGTAAGTAATTAATTTATAAAGCGCACAATGTCAGCGAGAAACTTACTGAATCTTAGGTTGCAGCAGTTCGTGGTGAAAATTTCCTGATTCTAGTTTGCACGGTTTTAATATGGCTCAAAAGCGTGACAGACAGACAGACGGGCGGACGGACGGACGGACGGACAGTATATGATACTCAGATACTGAGACACCTCGACGATGGCTAAGACGCGCGAAGCATTACATGCCGTCGCGCGTAAAAATTACAAATGTACAGATGTTAGGAGCTCGCGATTCTGCTGGAAACTTTTCTGCAAGATCTGTGCAAGATTTGTATATTACTTCTGTAGGTTACTGGCCGATGGGATACGTGGTTTGCAATGTCTGGCAAGTCATGGACGTCATGTTATGCACGTCATCTATCTGGCACATGTGTACCATCTCCATCGATCGCTACATTGGCATCCGTTACCCGCTCAAGGCAGCTGCCGCCGCCAGGTTAAACCAACCGATTTGTCGTTGAACAATAATTCAATAATTAGAACAATAATTCAGGTCACTGTGCGGCCGGATTTAACCGTTGACGTTGATGACTTCCGCTGAAGAAGAACTTAACGTCTTACGTGACACGATCTGCCCATTTGTTTGTTCGTTTGTCTGTTCGCTGGATTAATGATTATAGGCTACTGAGAACAGATTAAATGCCTAAGCTAATACATTACTTCGTGCTTATACTTTTTTTTGATTTTCGCCGTTTTATATCAGTGCTTATACAACATTAAATGTATTGCTTGCAGTTTTTTTTATATATTATGTTAATAAACAGCGCAAGTGCTATCGCGGAATATTTCGTAGCCATAAAGTGAGTCGACTTCATAACTGAGGCATAGCAGTTTAGTCTCTAGTATCAACGTATATCATTTGTGATTGTAGAAGATCGCGAGCCGTTGGTCTGAAGATCGCTCTAGTCTGGTTTGTCTCACTGCTGGTAACCAGTCCTCTGATCGTCATCGGTTTCGTGCGTCCTGACGAGATCATGTCGCCTGATAACCTCACGTGCAGCATCACCAATCGACCGTTCCTCGTCTACGGCTCACTGACGGCCTACTTTTTCCCGCTCGCGGTCATGCTGGTCGCTTACACGGCGTCCATACGACTGCTGGGTCGGCAGGGCGCCGAGACAAGGTTGCGGTGGGGCGCGGCTGCAGATGCCGGTGGCAACTGGTTACGTCGTTCGCGCTCTGGCCGCCAGCAGTCTACGAGCACCGTTCATTCCGGCGCCAGGACACCCGAACTGTTCACGTGCCGTTACCGGCGCGACGGATGTGCTTCCAGCTCAGCGGCGGGAAGTGTCGTCGGATCGTTTCGAGGCGGAGATGTGCTACAGCGGCGCTCGTACCGTGACCGGTCGCTGTCGCCGCTTCCGTGCGCAGACGATAATCCGGTACCGGCAACCACTGGCTGGAATGCGTCGTCAACGTCTGCAGTCAGAACTGAGCCTATCGGTTGTAGGAACGTGACCAACTCCGAGCACCCGTTGAATGACTCGGATGGCGCCGAGGAGACACGCGGAGACGACAAGTCTGATAGGTTGATATCGCGGCGCATCTTCAGTGACGATGCGGCGACGTCCGAGCGACGCTTGCCAGGCGGTGACGGATGCACACGTGCACAGAACCCACGTGACCTCGCGACGTCACGTGATCTGTCGGCGCCGAGGAGCCTCGTCAACGCGGCAAGGAGTGCAAAGGTCGACGACGCGTCGCCGCACTTGGTCACACTCACTGCCGGTCAGCGCTTCCGGTCACTCGTACAGAAGCACGCGGCGACGATCCTGGCTGCCGGCGAGTTCCTGCAGTCACGTGATCACCACCGTGAGCAGTCACGTGACCGTGATGACGATGGTTCCCGACATCCTCCTCGCAACCACGTGGCGACGGCCGTGGCGGCAGTGGCGGCTATCCGGACGGTCAGGACGGAGCGCAAGGCGGCACGCGTCATCGGAGCAGTCTTCGCCGTGTTCGTCGCTTGCTGGACCCCGTTCTTTGTCCTCAATCTGTCCCTGGGTGTCTGCGGACCGCCGTGCGCGCAGGCCGTCACCGGTGCCGGTAGCTTACTGTACCCGGTCTTCCTGTGGCTTGGGTACGTCTCTAGTACGCTCAATCCGATCGTATACACGGTGTTCAATGGAACGTTCAGACGCACGTTCGTCGACCTGCTGACATGTCGTTGCAACAGCTCGCTGCAGCGTCAGCCGTACAACGCCACGTCACGAACTGCACGCCGACGCCGACACAATCCGACCGTCTGACTCAAGAGTACAGTTGCATCGGTTTCACATCGCCATAAAATGATGATTTTCAACCAGTCATTTTTTCGGAGTTAGTCCTCGGTAAGCCGGGTCCGAATAAGAGAACGTTTCAGAATAGTTGCAACAGTATTTTAATTTTATTTTTCCGTCATATAACTGCCTACACACAGGGAGAGGGATTTGGGGCGGAAGCAGTGCCCCCTCCCCAGCAAAATTTTTTTCCAGATTTTAAGGTCAAAATGGCGTATTTTCGTGGACTCTGTGCTAAATTTCGTTTTTTTTATCACCATAACAGTATAGAAATGCAGCAGGAATGCAAAGACCGCCATGGAGATCGACTTGCATGCGATAAAAAGCGTTATTCAAGGGCATCCATCCTCCTAAGTCCTTGGAGCAATCCCCCAAACTCAAAATAAGGCGCCGCAGGCGTCGACGGGGAGGAGAATGGGGAGAGAGTATCCCTCTCCCCAGCCGACTAGGGACTCTGGGGGAGCGTCATGAGCTCCCCAGCAGGGTTCGGGGCTGCGAAAAACGAATTTGGTGCATTCTAAGCCTTACAGAACCCTTCTGGTTGAAATTGGGAGTCACGAAAGGCGAACTAGCCCCCAAGAGCCAAAAATTGAGGCCAAAAGCCGAAAACAAAAGTGGACTTCTTGGGGAGAAGCCTGTCGCCAGGGCGCAGCCCCAGAAGCAAACGCTTTTTTGGGCATAAAACCCCCCTAAAATTGCATACATTGAGTATAAATTTCATTAGTTTTACTGCAGAAATGTACTGCATATGCTAGGCAAAAAAGCGACTTTGGCCATGGCCCCTTTGCCCCCCCAATCCGTTTATGCTTAATACGTATGCTTTATTTCTGGTCCTTTTTGTAGGCCAGTAGATAACCAAAGTCTAACAGCATCTTATGTCTTTTTTGATTGAGGCTTGTGATAAGACGTTAGTACAAAGTGAAAGCCTATGTCGGCCCATGATGTAGTTATAATAATTGTTTGAATGAAGTGCTGTTACGTTTACATTTTTACGTAAATTGCACAATCACTTATTGAAACATTACAATACCTCAAAACACGTTAAATGCAATTTCCTATGCATAGTTCACTGCACAAGAATTAGTTTTCGTCTCGCACATTTAGCCAATGCACATTTTACATGTAGGCCCTACCAGCACTTTTTCAAAAAAGATCGCTGTACAAGAAGATACAATTTTCGTTTGTTTCTACAAAGTTCTCAACGGAGCTTTGGCAAACTTTTCCTCGACGTTTCTGCTGACTCCATCCACAAAATTTGCTGCCCCACCCCGCCACAGCCAGAAATATCGTTTCTTAAGAAACATGAATGGGCCAAACAAATGACCCAGTCAGTCACCGCACTAGCCAAATTAACCAAGTTTGACAAATTGACACTTTAGCGCCAAAGAATGTTTAAGTTACTTATTGTCGAACACGTCAGTTGAGCGAAAAATATGTATTCGACATAACTAATAACTTTTACAACAATTGGATGAACATTTAGCTGATATTCACAGCAATTAATTTTTGGACACTTGGCCATTATGCGTTTAAAGCCAGCTTGTCCCAGAAATCCCCCAGCCTTAGACATTATATTTTCGCTTGTAACAAGATACGTGTTAGGCCTATAATTATGTAATAGGCCTATACCCAGATACGAGTTCAGGGCTTCAGGCATGCATGCATGTATGACGAGTAGACAGACAACTCGATGGCAGTCGATAGTGAACCATGAACATGTAAACCACAATAACATTATCGGACTCGATAACTAGAACCAGAGTAATAAGTAACAACAAGAAAGTCCAGCTGTCGCTAGGAAAGATGCGCTACAGCCTACAGAGTTCCTGTTGCAGTACTGACCCTTAAGGTTATTTAAGGTCAATGATTTTTATGTAATTTTAAAGGACGTGAGCCATTTTTATTAGTGATTAATAGTAACCTTGGCCCTATCTCTCACCGTTTTCGAGATACGGCCACTTGTAGCTTGAAACTTTCCATTCAAAACTGCGGCCAAACTGCTGCAGATGTAGACATGGTTACTACTGACAGCCTATAGAAAGTCGCCAGCGCCCTCTCCGATGGTAGCATCGCCGATCCTTCATGACTTACCGTTTAGCCGCAATACCGCGCGATTGGCATACCATAGTGCGCTATGGCCCTTCAGGGTCATCCGAGGTCAATGATTTTCATGTCATTTGTAAGCCAATATGCGACTTCCTATTAACGATCAATAGCAACCTAGGCCTATCTCGTACCGTTTAGCCACAATACAACTGTGGCAGATACTCAGATAGACATACTACGACGGACAGACAATAACCGTGCAAAATACGCTGTACGTCTACAGCATAGCTGTAGCGCGTCAAAAAGTTAACACAAACGAAACTTTTTCAAGACAATAGCCAAGACCAAGACTATTGTTTAAAGAGTAAAGACAATAACCAAGACTTTTTTTTATCCATCAGGCGCATCGAGATCAATATACAAGACCTTGTTCTCGAAAACAGGCCTGCATCACTGATAGTTGATAGTAGTAAAGATAAATTTAGATAAGCTTTAGTGTAATCGAATCGATTATTATAACTACAGCCATTAACAGAACTAACAAGTAATCTGAGAAAAGCTCACGAGACGCGCGACAGCGACGTGCTACAATCCTGGGGACTTGATGTAAACGTGCAATAAAATGGCCATGCGTTTTGGAAGGGTAGCAAAAATTTGACGCATTTGTACGGAAAACTCCTTAAAGCTAGGAGGTTGAAACTCGAAAAGTTAAAATCTGTTTTATGCTGCAAATTTTATATGCAGATTGGTCTGGTCTACCGCCATTAATTTCGGCGCAATCTGCGGTTGAAATATGAGTCGTAGATTAAAACTGTTAAAAAATCACAACAAACTCGCGTCCTGGAATTTGAAGTCGTTCAAGATCATTAATGTAGAATCTGATTGACGTGCTTTCCGGGGGTAGATACATCCAGAAAGCTCGTCGGTATAGTGCTTGTTATGATATGTTGCAAGTCTGTGTCATAGGCCCTGCAGTCTGCGACCGTCTTCACGCTATCACTGCAGGATATTAGCAGAAATCGCGCATTTTAAAGCGGGTACGCAAATAGGCTATGAGACCCCCGTAGGCCTACGCAAGACTCCTTAAACATGGGGTCAAAATTTAAACTGCTAAAATCGACGTTTAGGCTTAATGCTGAATATTTTAGATCTATAAAATAACTTTAGAACTTATAGATTTATCTGACTGTACTTGTGTATTAAGGGCAGTGTTCAGTACTTTTAGTCTCACTGTCCGGTCCTACTGCATTGTCATTTGCATGTTTTATTGGACAAATAAAGATTGATTGATTGATTGATTTTATACTTAATGTCTTGGTTTATCTTCAGCCAACTCACTCTTGAAATGTGCGTCGCAGCGTAAAATTGCAAAAAGAGTGACGGACACAGACAGACAGATATGAACGTCTCGACGATAGCTGTCGCGCATAAGTCAAAAGTATCATAACGTAATAGACTTTGAGTTATAAAATGTTAAGATGTTGTTCTATGATGCTATCATTCTGTAATGCGGATTGTGGACTGTGGTCTACTGCCTGCGTTTAGTATCTCCGTTTACAACTTCACATTCTTCTTACTTACTTTTTGTTGGTGGCGAGCGATATTAGGTGTGCTAGTGACCGAGTGTATTTTGGTGTTTTTGTACTGGCAGATCATTTAATGCATTAGATAACATTCGCGAATAAGTATGACATTATTAGGCTTATAGATCTATGACTGTGTATCGAGTCTTGTGCGGGTTGACGTTTTATCAGTCGGGTCGGTTTAAAAGACGACGGGCTGAGCTTGAAAACAGGTAGTGGTGACAGCAACACTGCACGATGGCCAAGTTAGATCATTTCGTGAGGTCGCCGATTTCAAGTCCACATCAACAAGCATGCCGTCTTGGTCGTTGGCCCGTTTCCCCGACTGACAGAATCAGTCGGCTACGAGTAAAAAGCGGATGTGCCGATCTGCGGTTGTCACAATGAGTTAGGGTTAGGTTTACGGTTAGGGCTAGGCTAGCATTATATCACCTACTGGGATCTAAGTGGGGAAGTTTTGCGATTGCACCGATTTATCGGGGCTGTGGTAAAAGCAGATCGACAGATGTCCAGATTTGTGGATGTTATGTCAGGCTTAGAGCTAAGATAACAAAGTCAGTGTTTGAAATAAGGCAAGAGAAAGGTTAAACTAATAAATTACTGCATTATTACAGCATTATTCATGGCACCGGTCCAAAATAGGATACCCTGCTTTGAGCGATATGACGTACCTCAGCAGACTCAAAATGATGTTTCTTAGTTGTTTTTTACATTTTTTTGCGTGAACGTTTTGGGTTAGGGTTAGTGTTAGGCTTCGGGTAAGGTAGCCATACTAGTACGGCTGTGATTATCCATACTGGATTCTCAGTCGTTGTACATTTCTCTGGCTTGGCATCTAAGTAGGTCGAGTGCAATGACGTCATGGCTTAGCAGGCAGCAGCCTAGCACTAAGCTAGCAGGCTAGCACTGGCCGCCTGAACAGATGACGAGGCAAGATGGTGGATTGGCGGTCATTTTTGAGTCGCATCGTTATTGAAATCGTCTATTGTGACAATAGTAGACGTCATACAGCATCTGTTGATGAATCAACACCTTGGGCTACATTTACTGAATAGGTTGGAATGTTGTTGTTTTTTATTTCAAATGTCCTAGCCCACCTAAACTATGACACAGCTTAGAACTACGTTACAGGTAAGGGATAGGGTTAGGGTTAGGGGATATTGTTAGGGTCAGGTTTATTTGTTTATTTGCACAGCCATTATTGAAAATGTAAATAGAAAATGGCTGCCTTGTGGTTTATTAGCGTTTTGTTGCAATTTTTTAATGAAGTACTGAAGGGTTTATAAAGCTGATAAGTTTCAAAATAACTGCATGGTTCACCATTAAATCATCAAAACTGAATGTAAAGGTTCATTATGAGTTTGCTGAGGTATGTCATACATATGTCATATCAGGGTACCGGTATCCTATTTTTGACCGGCACCACCATACTACATCTTTAACCTTATCCCTAACATGACTTTAAGGCTAACCCAACCTCATTCTCAATCTTCTAACCTTAGCCCGCTGTATCGAACTTCTTGATGGGAAACTTATGCCAACCAATCACAATCAGCGAATGACAACACAAAAAGTGACCAGTGGACTGTGGTTTGCAAGCCTGGAGATAAAAAGTTGGCTAAAAACTGTATGAGCTGACTAGACGAAATGAAGAATTAGGTCATCACTTCTCTTTCTTGGTTAGAGTTTTATTTTCTGCTTTTTACTCGCGATAGCAGAAGGCTTTGCGCATCTTAGCCATGACCTCGAATCTTGAACAACAGGGGATTTTAGTGTTTTTTTTGCAATTTTTGACTGTGTCACACACTTCAAGAGTGAATTGCACTGAAACGGCTGGAGATAAACCTGGACAACCAACGTAGTTTTATGAAATTTTTAGCATAGAATGTCCATTTTAACAGTTTAAATTTCAGCCTTTTAAATTCAAGGAGATTTTCTTATGGAAGCCTCAAATTTAAGTACTCTTTCAAGATGCATTATTATTCTATTGCATGCTGTACACTGATTGCCAAAGTGGCAGGACCGCTGCTATCGCGCGTCACGTGAGCTTTGCTCAAATTACTTGTTTTTTTACTGCTGTGCTCAGTAGGTTGATGGTTCCCACTCACCACTAACTGTAACCTAGCTTAGCATCTAGCACAATTTTTTCTTTAATCAACCTAACCTTATCAGTTGAAATGATTTATTCATGCCAGTGAATGCTAACATCTATTATTAGTCCGCCCGAAAACGATAGTTTTCGGAAGGACTTATGTTTTAGCCGAGATGTTTTATTTTTTTCGACTGCAAGATCTCCGAGATGCGTGGGCCGACCTGCTTGAAATTTTGCACGATGGTCAGTACTAGGCCGAATTTTATAATGCCGGTCCAAAATTTTGGGGGGTGCACCCCCAAAAAATTCCGGGGGCGAAAAACATGCAAAATTTGGCCCGATTTCGGACGACTTCGAAGTTCGGCGGCAAATATCTCCGAAACGGATGAAAATATTCAAAATCGGATTTTTATTTCGTCTACCGCGATTCCTCCTGCGTTAGGCGAAACAAGTCCGGTGAAGTTTGGTCCAGTGACCTTGAAGATCTCGATGTGAAATCGTACCCACCGAAAGTGCATTTTTCGGAAGAACATATTTCGGCCCTTAGGGGGTGCTGCGCCCCCAAATTTTTACATGTGCTAGAGAATGACCAAGTCTTACTAGCGCACCCCCCACCGGGGATGGCGGCCCCCCTTACAACTTTTTTCAAAGGGGGGTCAAAAATTGGCTTAAAATGCAATAAAGGAGCGCTTATAACTTCGGAGTTAGGGGGTGTAGCCTGACAAAACTTTGGCACGAGACGCTGCTCTAGGTTGGGGTGTTAACGCAAGTACGAAATTTGGGGGCAACGTTCCCTTAAAATTTGGGAGGGCAAAAAATGTCCAAAATTTAGTACGTTTTACGACAACTTTCGAGTTTGACCGCAAATATCTCTGAAACCGATGAAGATAGCGACAAAATCTAAACAGC